>Ga0066487_100317_pt1 | contig 13689 bp, 12 predicted proteins | sample LakWasM129_HOW14_2_FD_59588 | JGI IMG/M metagenome (GOLD analysis project Ga0066487, IMG submission 59588) | Freshwater sediment methanotrophic microbial communities from Lake Washington under simulated oxygen tension - Sediment Metagenome 129_HOW14 | ecosystem: Environmental > Aquatic >... | reverse complement strand
GCAATTACCCATGGGAGCAACGTCCGCATGAATTCTTCCGAAACCATCAGAGTCCTGATCGTCGACGACAGCCCGGTGGTCCGGCGCGGGATCCGCGCCGTGATCGAAAGTGAGCCGAGCGACCCCCCCATTGAGATCGTGGGCGAGGCGAGTTCCGCCGCCGCGGCCTTGAACGACGTGCAGCTCCTGCGGCCCGATGTGGTGCTGCTGGACCTGCGGCTGCCCGACGACAGCGGCCTGACCGTCTGTCGCCAGCTGCGGCAGCTCCTGCCCAAGACCTGCATTCTCGTCCTGACCTCGTCCACCGACAACCAGTCGGTTTACGAGACCGTCCTGGCCGGGGCGCACGGTTATCTTTTGAAGGAGATCGATCCGGCCAGTCTGATCCAGGCGATTCAGGACGGGCATGCGGGGCGGCCGGTATTCACCGGACAGGTTGCAACCAGCGTCCTCAACGTCATCCGGGAACAACAAGGCAAGCCGAGCGAAGCCTCGCGCGTGGACCTGCTCTCGCCTCAGGAATTGAAGGTTCTCGCCGCGATCGCCGCCGGACACTCCAACAAGGAAATCGCCGAACTCCTGGGGCTGAGCACGAACACGGTGAAAAATTACATCGCGAACATGTTCCAAAAACTGGGCGTCGAGCGACGCGCCCAAGCCATGGCCCTGTATTTGAGCAGCCGTCAGTCCAAGCCTGATAATTGAGGTTCGCGTCGTAGACTGAAGTCACGATGCGATGGTGGGGGTGAGATCCGGTTCCTAACCGTGCGGGAAACCCGGCGCCTGGGAGCAATTTGTGAATAAATTTTAGCAAATGAGGTCCGGTGTTTTCTTGACTGTGGGGAGTGAAATGGGGAGAAATGGGGCGTTCTGGGGGAAAGGGGCCCCGGGCATCCACTCATGGCGCAATCAGGCACAACCGTATATTCCGGCCGTTTTGAGCACACGCTCGACGACAAGAATCGTCTCACGATTCCGTCGTTGTGGCGTTGGGTGCACACGGACACGGAGACGTTTTTGGCGATTCCGCACCCCGACGGTTACATCGCCGTGCTGCCGCCCGCGCGCGTGGAAAAACTCCTCGCCCAGATTTCGGAAATGAAATTGTCGGACCGCGACGCGCAGGCCGTGAAGGCCAAGATTTTCTCCGAGGCGCTGTCGTTCACCTTCGACAAGCAGGGCCGCTTCGGCGTGAACGCCGACCTCCTCAAGCACGCGGGCATCGCGAAGGACGCCGTGCTCAGCGGCATGGGCGACACGTTCAACATCCTCAGCCCGGCGCGTTGGGCCGAGATGCAGCGCGCCACCGCGGGCGAGAACTTCGGCGACATGATGCGCCGCATCGGACTTTAAAAACCATGAAGACTCTCACGCTCATCCGCCCGCAACCTTTGCCCAAACTCTCGCCCGTCTTCTGCGCGAACCGGCGCTCACTCCTCCGGGAGCCGATCTCGATCGCCCTCCCATGGAAGAAACTCCATGCCCGCGTCCGCTCTTGAACTCCTCCCGCGCGCCATGACTCCGGGGCACCAACCCGTGTTACTGCACGAGGTCCTTGAATACCTCGCGCCGTTGCCGGGCCAGTGCCATCTCGACTGCACCTTCGGCGGGGGAGGGCACACCCGCGCGATTCTCGCTTCCGGCGCCAGCGTCGTCGCCCTCGACCGCGATCCCGCCGCCCAGCCGCGCACCGCGGCGCTCCATGCGGAGTTCCCCGCGACCTTCCGTTTCGTCGATCTGAACTTCGGCGATCTGGCCGCGTTGCCCGACGCCAATTTCAACGGCATCTTGTTCGACCTCGGCGTTTCTTCCTTCCAACTCGACGAGGCCGACCGCGGCTTCGCGTTTCGCGCGGATGCGCCGGTCGACATGCGCATGGACCCGCGCCAGGGCCAGCCCGCCGGCCAGTGGCTGGAGATCGCCAGTCATGAATCGCTTGTCCGCGCCGTGCGCGACTACGGCGAAGAGAAAAACTGGCGCCGCGTCGTCGACGCCATCGAGGGCGCCCGCGGTTCCGGTCGGCTCGCCCGGACCGGTTCGCTGGCCGAGTTGATCGCCGATGCCATTCCCGCCGCGGTCAAGCGCGAGAGCCGCATCCATCCCGCCACGCGCGCCTTTCAGGGCATCCGCATCGCCGTGAACGACGAGATCGGCGCCATCGAGCGCGCCCTGCCGGTGGCCTTCGCCAAGCTCGCGCCCGGCGGCGTGCTGGCGGTCATCAGCTTCCATTCCCTCGAGGATCGGCCGGTGAAGCAGTTCTTCCGCCTGATGTGCGGCCAGCCGGTCGACGCCAACGACGCCACGCCCCAACAGCTCCGCGCCAAGCACGCCGAGCCGCTCACGCGCAAGCCCGTCATGCCGTCGCTCGCCGAAATTTCCGCCAATCCCCGCAGCCGCTCCGCCAAGCTGCGCGTCCTCCGCAAACTCTGAAGCCCACCCCATGAAACCGCCTCCTGCCCATGCGTTCGTCAACCGGCTCATCGGCCTGACCCTGCTCCTCCTCGTCTTCTCCGGCTCCCTCGGCCTCGGCGCCGTGTGGATGCGCCAGGAAATCTCCCAGGCCGCCAATCGCGGCCGGCTCCTCGAAGGGAAGATGGCCGACGTCGAGCGCCGGCTCGACGAGGTCAACGCCGAGGTTGCGGCCGCCGTCAATCCCGACGTCCTGTTGCAGCAGAACCAGGCCATGCGGCTCGGGCTGATGTCGCCGCGCGAGGTGCAGGTCGTTCGCGTGGGCGAATCGCCCGAGCTCCGGCTCGCGACCAAGCGCAACCGCGAGGTCTTCAGCCTCGCCTCGGCCAGCCTGTCCGATCAGGCCGGCGAACCCGCTTTCCGCGTCGTGACCGCTCTCCGCTGATCCCATGTCGAAGGGTTTCGCCTCCAACCGCCTGTCCCTGCTCGCCGTCGGCGTGCTCATCTGTTTCATGAGCGTCGGCGTGCGGCTGGTGTTCCTGCAGGTGGTGGATCGCGACGAGCTGCTGCGCTTCGTGGACAAGGCCCGCCGCCAGATCGTCGTCGAGCACGCCCGCCGCGGAGCCATCCTCGACGCCCGCGGCAACCTGCTCGCGACCAGCCGCTCGGAAATCACCGTCGCGGTGGACCCGTGGGCGCTGACCGAATATCTCGACATCGACAAGAATCCCGCGCACCGCGCGAAACGGGTCGCCGAGGAACAGGCCAAGCACGCGCAGCTGGCCGATCTGCTGGGGATGTCCTTTGCCGACGTGGAAAAGGCCTACATTCCGGGCATGCGGTCGATCAAGCCCGAGAACGACAAGCGCGACGGCGCGGTCGACGGCCAGACCAAGGACCGCTGGGTCAAGTTGCGCGAGGAGGTGGACGAGCCGACCTTCGACAAGATCACCGCCCTCAACATCCGCGGCGTCACGCACGAGCGCGTCTACCGCCGGGTCTACCCCGGGGACGGCCTCGCCGCGCATCTCATCGGCTACCTCAACCGCGAGGGAACGGCGGTGACCGGAGCCGAGCACAATTTCGATCTCTATTTGAAAGGGCAGGACGGTTGGATCGAGTCCGAGAAGGACGGCGCCCGCCGCGAGATGGCGCAGTTCCGCACCCGCGAGGTGCCGGCGCAGGACGGCGACGACGTCGTGCTGACCATCGACTCGGTCGTGCAGCACATCATCGAGGATGAACTGAAGACCGTCGCGGCGAAATTCCAACCGCACTTCGCGACCATCATCGCGAGCGATCCGATGACCGGCGCCATTCTCGGCATGGCGAACTATCCCAGCTTCGACCTGAACAACTACAACAAGGCCCCGCTGGAGGCGCAGCGCAATTACGCCATCACCGACCGCATCGAGCCCGGCTCGACCTTCAAGATCGTCGCCGCCGGCGCGGCGCTGAACGAGGGCCTCGTGACGCCGTATTCCACCTTCGACTGCGGCATCCAGACCATCGATTACGAGGGCCGCACGATCAAGCTACCGAAAGAGGACGAGCCGTTCGGCGTTCTTTCGGTGGCCGACATTGTCGCCCATTCCAGCAACCGCGGCGCCGCCCAGCTGGCCATGCGTCTCGGGGACGAGCGCTTCTACGAATACGCCCGCCGCTACGGCTTTGGCCAGACGACGGCCTTCGAACTCGGCGGCGAGGTGCGCGGCACGCTCGCCAGCCCGGACAAGTGGGACGGCCTGACCATCTCGCGCATGCCGATGGGGCACTCCGTCGACGCCACGCCGCTGCAGATCCACATGGCGATGAGCGCGGTCGCCAACGGCGGTGCGCTCCTCCGCCCGCAAATCATCAAGGAAATCCGCGATAACGAGGGCAACGTCATCCGCCGCTTCGGTCCGGAGAAGCGCACCCAGGTCCTCCGGCCGGCCATCGCCGCCCAGCTGGCCCAGTTGCTGACCGGCGTCGTGCGCGAGGGCACGGCCAAGGGTTTTGACATCCCCGGCTTCGAGGTCGCGGGCAAGACCGGCACGACCCAAAAGCTCATCGACGGCAAATATTCCACCACGCACCACGTGGCGTCGTTTGTCGGGTTCTTCCCGGCCAGCCGCCCCGAGGTGGTGCTCTCCGTCATCGTCGACGACGCCCATGTGACCGGCGGCACCGCCTACGGCCGCGTCGTCGCCGCGCCGGCGTTCAAGCATATCGCGGAACAACTCATCCAGTATTTGGACATTCAACCTGTGACCGTGCCCACCCGTAACTTTCTCGCCATGCAGGGAGGTGCCCGGTGATCGGTTATCTCACGCCCAACTATCCGCTCGTCGCCGCCTTCCGCTCCCTGCCGCTCCACCGCACCCGCGCCAAATCCCGCGTCACGTCGCGCATCTTTAAAATGGCCCCCAAGCTCTCCGACTACTTCTCCGAAGGTGACATCATTGCCAGCAAGGGCGATCTCGACCGCCCGATCTCCGGCCTCGCCATGGACAGCCGCCGCGTGATGGCGGGCAACCTGTTCTTCGCCCTCCCGGGCCGCCGGGCCGATGGCAACTCGTTCATCGACGAGGCGATCAACCGCGGGGCCGTCGCCATCGTCGCCGAGCGCATTCCCTCCGGCACCGCGGCGCGCGTCACCTACATCCAGGTGGCCGATGCCCGTCGCGCCCTCGCGCAGGTCTCGCAGCGCTTCTTCAACTTTCCCGACCGCGCCTTGGAGCTCATCGGCGTCACCGGCACCAACGGCAAGACCACCGTCACGAACCTCATCAAGCACCTGCTCTCAACCCCCACGCAGCGCGTCGGCGTCATCGGCACCGTCAACTACGATCTCGGCGCCCGCGTGGTGCCGTCCTACCGCACGACGCCCGAGTCGCTCGAACTCTACGGCATGCTCGCGCAGATGCGCGACGCCGGCTGCCGGCAGGCGGCGATGGAGGTCAGCTCGCACGGCATCGACCAGCAGCGCGTCCTCGGCATGCAGTTCGGCGTCGCGGTCTTCACCAACCTCACGCGCGACCACCTCGACTACCACAAGACGATGGAGGCCTACTTCCAGGTGAAGACGCGCCTGTTCACCGGCGGCGTCGGCGGCGCGCTCAAGGCCGCGGCCATCAACCTCGACGATCCCTACGGCCGCCAGCTCGCCGCGGAACTGCCCGCCGGACTGCGGCTCGTCACCTTCGGCGAGGCGCCGGAGGCCGTCGTGCGCGCGGAGAACGTCCGCCTGAATTTCAAGAGCACCGCGCTCCGGCTCGTCTGGCCCGAGGGCGCCATGGAGCTCGAGAGCCCCTTCATCGGGCGCTACAATGTGAGCAACTTGTTAGCCGCCTTCGCCGCGTGTTACGCGCTGGGCCGCGATCCGCAGGTCATCGCCGCGCGCCTGAAGAGCTTCGTCGGTGTGCCCGGCCGCATGGAACGGATCGAGGAGGGCCAGCCCTACAATGTGCTCGTCGACTACGCGCACACGGACGACGCCCTGCGCAACGCGCTCGGCATGCTGCGCGCGATCACGCCCGGCCGGCTGTTCGTCGTCTTCGGCTGCGGCGGCAACCGCGACCGCACCAAGCGCCCGCTCATGACGTCCGCGGTGCAGGAGTTCGCCGACTTCGCCTGGGCTACCGCCGACAACCCGCGCACGGAAGCGCTCGCCCGGATTTTCGAGGACATGCAGACCGGCGTGAAGGCGCCGGACAGGATCACCTTTGTGGAAGACCGTCGCCGGGCCATCAGCCTGGCGCTTGATGCCGCCCGCGAGGGCGACTGCCTGCTCGTTGCCGGCAAGGGCCACGAGACCTACCAGGAGTTCGCCGACACGATCGTCCCCTTCGACGACCGCCAGGTGGTGCGCGAGCTCATCGCCATCAAGAAAATCAAGCAGGTCTGAACCTCTTTCGATGCCAACCTTCGCCGCAGAAAAAATGGCCGCCTGGACGGGCGGCCGTTGGACCCGCATACCGGGAGGGGCGCTTGGCGGCTTCACGCAGGACACGCGGCAGCTGGCGGCCGGACAGGTTTTTGTTGCGGTCAGGACGGACAAGCGCGACGGGCATGATTATCTCGGCGAGGCGCTGAAACACGGCGCGGCTGCGGCGCTCACCGGTCGGGAGATCGCCGGCACGGAGCTGCCGCAGCTCGTCGTCGACGATCCCCTCGTGGCGTTTCAGCGGATCGCGCGCGAACATCGGCGGGAATTCCACGGCACGGTCGTGGGCGTGACCGGCAGCGTGGGCAAGACTTCGACCAAGGACCTGCTCGGTGTGCTGCTCGGCGGTTCCACCACGGTGCTGGCGACCGAGGGCAATTTGAACAACCACCTTGGCGTCCCGCTGACGCTGACCCGCCTCGACCCGGCGATCCATCGCGCGGCGGTGATCGAGGCCGGCATCAGCGGTCCGGGCGAGATGGCGCCGCTGGCGGCGATGATCGAACCCGAACACAGCGTGGTCACGCTGGTCGGCCCGGCGCACCTCGAGAAACTCGGTTCGCTCCACGGCGTGGCGCAGGAAAAGTCGCGGCTGCCCGCAGCCAACCGGCCCGGCGGCCTCGCGGTGTTTCCCGTCTCGTGCTGGCAACATGAATCGTTCCGCGCGCTGCCCAATCCGCTCGTGCTCGTGCCGGACAACGAGGGCATGACGAAGACCACGGGGCGCGCCATGAAGTTCAATGTCTTTCACCGGCCCGACCGCACCGAGGTCACGTTCGAGGGCCGGCGGCGCTTCATCCTGCGCCGCGTTTCCAGCGGCATGGCCCAGAACGCCGCGCTGGCACTCGCCTTGGCGTCGGACCTCGGGGTGGGGGACGCCGTGTTGCAAAACCGCCTCGCCGAGTGGCAGCCCTCGAAGTGGCGTGGTGAACTGCTGCAGGTGGGCGAGACGACGGTCTACCGCGATTTCTACAACGCCAATCCCGCATCGATGACCGATGCGATCGACGCCTTCAACGGCTCCGTCAGCGTCGAGCTGCCGCGCATCTACGTGCTGGGTTGCATGGAGGAACTCGGCGCGGCGTCCGCGGAATACCACCGTCAGCTCGGCCGCGTGCTGCATCTGCGGCGCGGCGATTTCCTTTATGCCCTCGGCGATCAGGCCGCCGCCCTGCGCGAAGGCCTGCTCGAAAACGGCAACGATCCGGCGCAGGTCGCCGTGATCACCGATCTGGCCGCCGTGCGTGAGCGCCTCGCGGGCTTCAAGGGCGCTGTGTTCCTCAAGGGCAGCCGTCGCTACCAGCTCGAAACCGTCTTCGATCCCCAGACCATCGTCCATGCTTAGCTACCTGTCAGAATACGCGCATCTCTTCGGCCCGTTCCGGCTGCTGCACTATATCACGGTGCGCACGGTCGGTGCGGCGGCCACGGCGCTGCTCATCGGTTTCATCATCGGGCCGTGGCTCATCCGGCGGTTCCGCGAGCTGAAATTCGGCCACGGCTACATCGACGAGCGCACCGGCCATCTGGGCGCGACCTATTTCGACAAGAAGCACACGCCGACCATGGGCGGGCTCATCATCTTCATCGCGGTTTTCGCCAGCGTCGTGCTCTGGGCCGAGCCCAATGTCTGGGTGTTTGTCGCGCTCTTCGTCTACACGGCGCTCACCGTGCCCGGTTGGCGCGACGATTACCTCAAGGTCGTCCACAAGAACAAGGACGGGATCAAGTCCTGGGAGAAGATCGCCTGGCAGTCGCTCGCGACGGTGGTCGCGCTCGGCATTCTGCTCTGGCATCCGGAGAGTTCGGCCAAGATCCGCGAGCTCTGGGTGCCGTTCCTCAAGACGGCGCTCATCCACCACATGCCGTGGTGGCTGCTGCTGGTGTTGATCTACCTCTGGATCGTCGGCTTCAGCAATGCCATCAATCTGACCGACGGCCTCGACGGGCTCGCGGTCGGCTGCACCATCACGGTGGCGCTCGTGTTTGGCATCATGGCGTATGTCGCCGGCAATTCGATCTACTCGCAATACCTGCTCATCAGCTACGTGCCCGGCGCGGGCGAGCTGACCGTCATCTGCGGTGCGCTCATCGGTGCTTGCATGGCATTCCTCTGGTTCAACTCGCATCCGGCCGAGGTCTTCATGGGCGACACCGGCTCGCTTGCGCTCGGCGGCCTCATCGGCGTCATGGCCTTCATGATCCACCAGCCGTTCACCCTGGTGATCGTCGGCGGCGTGTTCGTAATGGAGGCGGTTTCGGTCATTCTCCAGGTCGGCTGGTTCAAGTTCACGCGGCATCGCACCGGCACCGGGGCGCGCCTGTTCCTGATGGCGCCGATCCACCACCATTTCCAGAAGCGCGGCTGGCCCGAGACGAAGGTCGTGCTGCGTTTCTGGGTCCTCTCCCTCGGCTGCGCCCTCGCCGGCCTGGCCACGTTGAAACTCCGCTAACCCGCCACGCTCCCATGCCCATCGACTACAACTTCGAGATCACACCCAACTTTCGCGACGTCACCCGCACGAGCCTGCTCCTGCTGCGCCAGCCGGTCGTGCGTTCGCTTTCCAAGCCGCGCCGCCTGCGCCTCGGCCGGGCCGTGGTGCCCGAGGGGCCGCTCGTGCGCAGCGCCAAGACTTTCGTAGGAGCCCGCTGACAGGTTCTTTATACCAACCTCGGAACCTTAAGTATCTTTGCTGTCAGCGGACACCTACCTTCTTTCATCCGTCGCCCGTCCCGCCCCCCGTCATCGACCATGCTCCCGGCACCTCCCGCCAACATCGCCGCGCTCCTCGCGCGCCCCGTCGCCGTCTTCGGCGCGGGCGTGAGCGGGCAGGGCGTGCTCGAGTTGCTGGCGAAGATCGGTGCCGTGGGCCGTGTGTATGACGAGCGCGCGGCGGACGCCGAGAACGACTTCACGCCCGAGCATGCCAGCCGGCACGGACTCGTGGTGTTCAGCCCGGGCTTCATCCCGCAGCATCCGTGGCTGGAGACCGCGCGCGACGCGGATTGCCGGTGTATCGGCGAGCTCGACTTCGCTTCGCTCTTCTGGCGCGGCCAGATCCTCGCCATCACCGGCACCAACGGCAAGACGACGCTCACGGAATTCCTGACCCACGCGCTCGTCCAGGCCGGCCGGCCGGCGCACCTGACCGGCAACATCGGTTATCCATTCAGCCGGTTCGTCGTCGAACAGACCGGTCGCGCGGAGATCGCCGTCTGCGAGGTCAGCTCCTTCCAGGCGGAGACCCTGCAGCATCTGCATCCGACGGCGACGCTCTGGACCAACTTCGCCGAGGATCACCTCGAGCGGCACGCGTCGATGGACGCCTATTTCGCCGCCAAGTGGCGGCTGGTCGGATGCACGCCGCCGGCGGCCGTCTTTGCCGGAACATCGGTGCAGCTTTACGCCGCCCGCTCCGGCCATGCTCTGCCCGCGACCGCCAGCGTCACCACGGCGGACCAGCCGGCCGACCCCAAACTCGGCGGCACCGTCTTCGCGGGTTATCCACAGTATGAGAACTTCCTGCTGGCGTCGGCCTGGTGGCGCCACGCCGGCCTGGCCGGCGACGGGCTCTATGCCGCCGCGCGCAGCTTCCAACTGGGCGAGCACCGGCTCGGGCGCGTGCGCACCGTCAGGGATGTGACCTATTGGAACGACTCCAAGGGCACCAATTTCCACGCCGTCGAGGCGGCGCTCGGCACTTTCACCCGGCCGGTGCTGTGGATCGGCGGCGGTCGCGCCAAGGGCGGCGATCTCGGCGGCTTCATCCACCGGATCGCCGGGCGCGTCCGTCACGCCTTCCTTATCGGCGAAACCGCGCCGGCGCTCGCCGGTCATTGTCACGACTCCGGTCTGCCGGCGACGGTCTGCGCGACCCTCGACGAGGCGGTCTGTGCCGCCACCGGGCAGGCGGCGGCCGGCGACCACATCGTGCTCAGTCCCGGCTTTGCCAGTTTCGACATGTTTCGCGGCTACGAAGACCGTGGCCGCCAGTTCGTAAACCTCGTGGAAAAGCTGTGAAGCGCCTCCATTTTTAGATAGCAAACAACCAACCCTGCCACTCATATTCCCGCCATGAAAATCCTCCAGATATTCGGAGCAGTCGTCGCCGTGCATCTGCTCGCGTTCATCTTCATTTTCGCCAGCCCAGGTTGCCAGTCCGGCCCGCGCAACATCCCCACGCCGGACGCCACCGCTCCCACCGGATCGGCCGTCGCCCCGGTGTCCTACAACTCCGCCTTGGCGACGCCCGCCGCGGTGGATTACGGCGCCAGCCCGGCCGTGACCTACTCGCCCGCGAACGAATACGGCCACGCCACGCCGACGCGGCCGGGTTCGCCGGCCGCCGCCGCGGTGATTCCCGCCAAGGCCGCCGCGGATGTCGCGCCCGTCTCCACCTACACCGTGGGTCGCGGCGACAACCTCTGGAACCTCGCCAAGAAAAACCATCTCACCGTATCCGAGCTGGCGAAGGCCAACAACCTCAGCACCGGCGCGATTCTGCAGCCGGGCAAGAAGCTGATCATCCCCGGCAAGGCCGGTTCGGCGCCGAAGGATCTCGCCACCGCCGCGCCGGCTGCCGCCAAGTCCGCGGCACCGGAGAAATCCGCCGCTCGCCCCAATGGCGACGCGGTCAAGCACACGGTGCAGCCGGGTGAGTCCCTGGGCGTCATCGCGCGGAAATACCAGGTATCCACCGGCGAACTCGCCGCTGCGAACAGCATTACCGATCCCTCGAAGGTGCGCGCCGGCCAGGTGCTGGTCATCCCGGGCTTCAAGGCGGTGGCGAGCAAGGGCACCACGACCGTGGCCAAGCCGCCGGCCGGCGCACCGAAGGCCACCGCGGCAGCGGCAACGACCGAAGCCGCCGAAAAGCCTGCCGCTCCCGCGACCCCGCATTTCGAGATCGCCCCGCCGCCGCCCGGCCAGGATCTTGATTCCGGCCTGAAGGAGGCCGACACGGAAGTGCCGACCATCAAGGTGGAGACGCCCAAGGACGAACAACCGCCCAAGAGCTAAGCCACCATCCCCATGGTGAGTTCGCCGAGCGCCGCTGTTCCCCGCCGACCTCTCACGATCAGTCCCGCGAGTGTCATCATCGTTTGCGTGGTGGCGCTCGTGTCCATCGGGCTGGCCGTGCTGTTCAGCGCAAGTTCGCCCATCAAGGGCGGACCCTACGCCTACCTCTACAAGCAGTTCATCTTCCTCGCGGTGGCCATCGGCGCCGGCTGGCTCGTGGCCATCGCAGACCTGGAGCAGCTGCGGAAATTCGCCTGGGTGGTCGCCGGGATCTCGCTGGTCTCGCTCGTGCTCGTGCTGTTCACCCATCCGGTCAACGGCAGCCGCCGCTGGCTCGGCGTCGGCGGGATGGGCCTGCAGATGACGGAGTTCGCCAAGCTCGCGCTGATCTTCTCCCTCGCGCACTATCTCGCGCTCAACCAGAGCCGGCTGCATGACCTGTGGCGCGGCTTCGTGCTGCCGCTGGCGTGGATCGGGCTCTTCGCCCTGCTCGCGATCGTCGAGCCGGACTTCGGCGCCGCGATGCTGCTCGGTGGCATCGGCCTCGTTCTGCTGTTCCTGGCGGGCGCGCGGTTGAAGTTTCTGCTGCCGTCCATCGGCGCCGCGGTGCTGGCCTTCGTCGTGCTGGTGGCGAACAACCCGGTGCGCCTGCAGCGGGTGCTGTCGTTCCTCGACCCCGAGGCCAACCGCCAGGGCGCCGGATACCAGCCGTGGCAGGCGTTGCTGGCGTTTGCCGCCGGCGGCGTCGACGGCGTCGGACTCGGCAACGGCCGCCAACAAAACGCGTTTCTGCCCGAGGCGCACACCGACTACATCTTCGCCATCCTCGGCGAGGAAATGGGCCTGATCTTCACCCTGCTCGTCGTGGGGTTGTTCACGACCATCTTTGTCGCCGGCCTGATGCACGTGCGGCGCGCGCCGAACCTGTTCCAGTTCCTGCTGGTGACGGGCAGCGTGCTGCTCATCACGCTCCAGGCGATCATCAACCTCGGGGTGGTCACCAGCCTGCTGCCGTCGAAAGGCATGTCGCTGCCGTTCATCAGCGCCGGCGGCTCGAACCTGCTCCTGATGGGCCTGCTCGTCGGCATCATCATCAACACGCAGCGCACGTGGGAACGCCCCAAGCCACTCGTCCGGAAGCGCGCGCTGACGGAGGTCGTCGCATGAAAGCCCAAGCGCCAATCCCGCGAGCTCCAAGCTCCGGGGAATTTTCAAACGGGAAATTTGGAAGCTTGGGTTTTGTTGCCTCACTGGAGCTTGGAGGTTGGAGCTTGGCGCTTTCGCCGGAGGCGTTCGCATGAGCAAATTCGTCATCGCCTGCGGCGGCACCGGCGGACACCTCTCGCCCGGCATCGCGCTGGCCGAGGCGCTCGTCGCGCGCGGCCACGCGGCCACGCTCTTCATCAGCCACAAGCAGGTGGACACGCGCCTCGTCGAAAAATACCCCCACCTTGTCCTCGAACGGGTCGCGGGCGCGCCCTTTGGTGTCCGGCCCGGCGTGCTTGGCCGGTTTCTGGTAAAGCAGGCGCAGGGCTTTCTTTTCAGCTGGCGCTACCTGAAGCGCGAACGGCCCGACGCCATCGTCGGTTTCGGCGGCTTCACCAATGCGGGCGTGGTGGTGGCCGGTCGCATGCACGGCATTCCCGTTGCGCTGCACGAGGCCAATCGCATCCCCGGTCGCGCGGTGCGCCACCTCGCGGGCATGGCCAGCCGCCTCTACCTGCCGCCGGGTGTGCGCCTGCCGGGCGTCCGCGGCGTGCTCGTTCGTCACACGGGCTTGCCGGTGCGCAGCGAAATCACCCGCTTGCCCCGCACGGTTGCGCGCGCGCAGTTGGGCATCGATCCCGTCCAGAAACTGCTCGTCGTCCTCGGCGGCAGCCAGGGCGCGGGCAATCTCAACCACTGGGTGGAGGCGAACCTCGACGCCTTTGCGCAGGAGGGCGTCCAGATCTACTGTGTCATGGGGCTGGGCAAGGGGGCCGCGGGGATGCGCGAGCTGCGGGCGCGCAACGGCCAGGTCGTGCGCGCGTGGTTCGAGCCGTTCTCCGACCGCGTCGGGGTGCTGATGTCGGCCGCCGATCTGGTCGTCAGCCGCGCCGGCGCCGGCACCATCGCCGAACTCGTGCGCTGCGAGACGCCGGCCATCCTCATCCCTTACCCGCATGCCGCCGACAACCACCAGTGGGCGAATGCGACCTACTTCGAGCAGCAGGGCGGCGGCGTGGTCATCAACGAGAACAACCTCGGCGGCCTGCGCCAGGAGGTGCTCGACGTCATCTTCAACGACTGGCTGCTGAACAAATTCCGGGTGAACCTGCACCGCATGTCGCAC
>Ga0066487_100316_pt1 | contig 13700 bp, 8 predicted proteins | sample LakWasM129_HOW14_2_FD_59588 | JGI IMG/M metagenome (GOLD analysis project Ga0066487, IMG submission 59588) | Freshwater sediment methanotrophic microbial communities from Lake Washington under simulated oxygen tension - Sediment Metagenome 129_HOW14 | ecosystem: Environmental > Aquatic >... | reverse complement strand
GTGCTGCCGGTTTACCCAGCGCGGGCGTTGGCGGCGAGGGCGGGAGGCGTGCAGATCGGCGTGCATCTCGTCATCGATGCGCAGGGACTCGTGAGCGAAATCCGGCCGAGCATGGTCGCAGTGACGCTGGTGCCGGCGGAATTTGCCGACGATTTTCAAAGGGCGGTGGAAGCCGCAGTCCAACAGTGGCGGTTTGAGCCGGCGCGGATCGAGCAAATCGAGACGGTCACCGGCGACAACGGCTTCACTTATCGCAGGGTCAGACGGAACGAACCGACGGAAGCGGAGGTTGACTTGGCTTTCGCGTTCACCCCCGGCGGCAAGGTCCAGGCGGGCGCCGCGCGCAAGTGACAGCTCACACGGTCGACTTGTCGGGCGGGCGGAGTTTGCCGGCGAGTTTTTCGCGGAAGAGCCAGCTGGCGAGGGCGGGCATCAGGAGCATCGCGCCGAGCATGTTGAAGAGGAACATGAACGCGAGCAGCACGCCCATGTCGGCCTGGAACTTGATGGCGGAAAAGGCCCAGGTGCCGACGCCGATGGAGAGGGCGAAGCCGGTGAACACGACCGAGGTGCCCATGGTGGAGAAGGCGAAGCAGAGGCTGTCTTCGAGCGTCTCGCCGCTGTCGAGCCGCTCGAGCAGGGCGGAGCACAGGTAGATGCCGTAGTCCACGCCGATGCCGACGCCGAGGGCGACCACGGGCAGCGTGGAGGTCTTCAGGCCGATCTGAAGGTAAACCATGAGGGCGTAGGCGAGGTCGGACACGATGACGAGCGGGAGCACGACGCAGACGGTGGCACGCCACGAGCGGAAGGAGAGCAGGCAGAGCACGACGATGGCGGCGTAGAGCCACGCCACCATGGGGAATTGAGCGGCTTCGACGACCTCGTTGGTGGCGGCCATGACGCCGACGTTGCCGGTGGCGAGCTGGAACTTCACCTTCTCGTTCGAGAGGGCGTCGCGGAATTCCTTAACGGCGCTGATGACGCCCTTGATCGTCTCGGCCTTGTGATCCGTGAGGTAGATCATGACCGGGATGACGCTGCCGTCGTTGTTGAGCAGGCCCGTGGCGGTCTCGACGGGCGACACGGACTGGGCGAGCATCTGCGGGTTGCGCGGAATGACGCGCCACTTGAGGCTGCCTTCGTTCCAGCCGGCGTTGATCGTCTTCGCGACCTCGGGCAGACACAGGGTGGACTTCACGCCCGGAACATTGCGCATGCGCCAGCTGAAGCGGTCGACGAGGGACATGACGTCGGGATCGATGACGCCGTTGGGCACGGTCTCGGCGATGACGGTGATGACATCGACGCCGATGCTGAACTTGGCGGTGATGGCGGCGGTGTCCTGATTGTAGCGCGAGGACTGGCGCAGCTCCGGCACGCCGGCGTGCATGTCGCCGATCTTGACCTGCTTCGCCTTGATGAAACCGAAGGCCCAGAAGCCGGCGGTGATGGCGATGATGGCGAGGGAGGTGCGGCCGGTGGTGAGGTTGGAAAGCCGGCGCCAGATCGGCTGCAGGGCAAAGCGCCGGATGTTTACCCGCTTGCGGAAATCCGGCGCCATGTGGGTGTAACTCAACAGCACGGGTAGCAGGAAGCGGTCGGTGAGGATGATCAAGGTCACGCCGAGACTGGCGGTGATGGCCAGTTCCTGGATGATGGGAACCTTGACCAGATAGATCGTGAGGAAGCCCACGGTGTCGGTCAGGATCGCGACCGTGCCCGGAATGAACAGATTGCTGAACGAGGAGCGCGCGGCGATCTGCTCGTCGCGGCCGACGTAGTATTCGTAGCGGAAGGAACGCAGCATCTGCGTCGCGTGGCTCAGGGCAATGGCGAACACCAGGAACGGCACGAGGATCGAAAGCGGATCGATGCCGAAGCCGAAGAGATATAGCAGTCCGAGCTGCCAGATCACGGCGCAGGTGGAGGTCACCAAAGGCAGGATCGTGAGGACGACCGACTGCGAGAAGTAATAGAGCAGGAAGGCGGAAATGATGATGGCGACGCCGAAGAAAAGCAGGACGCCGCGGGCGCCGTCGGTGATGTCGCCGATGACCTTGGCGAAGCCGATGATGTGGATACTGATCTCGGAGGTCTGGTATTTTTGGCGGATCTTGGCCTCCAGCGCGTCGGCCACCTCGGCGTAGACGAGCTTCTTGCCCGTCTGCGGGTCCACCTCGAGCAAGGAGACGATGATCGCCGCGCCCTTGTAGTCATTGGAGACGAGCATGCCGACGCGACCGGACTTGAGGATGTTCTGCCGCACGCGCTCCAAGCCGGCGGCGTCGGGCACGAAGTCGGCGGGGATGACGTTGCCGCCCTGCAAGCCGTCTTCCACGACCTCGATATAGCGGACGTTGGGCGTGAAGATCGACGTGACCTGGGCGCGGTCGACGCCGGGCAGATAGAAGGTTTCGTCGGTGACGGCCTTGAGGGTCTTGAAAAATTCCTCGGTGAAGATGTCGCCGTGTTTCGCGATGAGGGCGATGACCAAGCGGTTGGCGCCGCCGAACTGCTCCTGGTATTTGACGAAGTTCCGGATGTATTCGTGGTCGCTCGGGAGCTGCTTGTTGAAGCTGGCGTCCACGTGCGTCTTCGCGGCAAAGAACGCGAGCACGACGGTCGTGAGCGCGAAGAGCACCACCGTCAGATGGCGGTGACGGAAGATGAGGTCTTCGATGCGCTTCAGCATAGGCGGGAATCAGACAGGTAGGGGCGCAGACTTGCTGCGCCCTGGGCCGCGCTCGAAAAGGGCGCAGCAAGTCTGCGCCCCTACAATGAATGCAATGACGGCCTCGGGTATCATGGCGTGGGCAGAGTCAGCCGCACGGCGCCGGCTTCGCCGATAGTGATGAGGGCGCCGTCGGCGGTTTCTGCGAGATCGGCGACGCTGGTTTCGAAGGCGGCGGGGCGCCACGGGGTGAAACTGCGGCCGGCATCGCGACTGACGAAGAAATTGCCGCCTTGGCCGGCAAGCACCACGGTGCCGTTGCGGAGGCGCACACCGCCCATGATGAGGACGGGGACGTCGTTTTTGACCGGCGCCCACGTCGCGCCATGGTCCTCTGAAAGCAGGATATGACCGCGCAACCCGTAGGTGATGAGACGGCCGTTCTCGAGCGGCAGCACGCCGAACAGGGAGCCGTCGTAGGGCACTTCGACGCGGCTCCACTTCACGCCGCCGTCGGTGGAAACCAAGGTCGTGCCGCTCTCGCCGGACAGGTAGAGGTAGCCGTCGGGTCCGGCGCTGATGCGGTTGTAGTGCACTTCGTCCTCGGACGGCTTGGCCGCAGTCCAGGTCTTGCCGCCGTCAGCGGTGACAAAAAAACGGCCGTAGGCGCCGATGACAAAGCCGTGCAGCGGGTCGTGGAACAGCACGTCGAGGTAGACATCATCCAGGTGCTTGCCGTCGTCCTGCCGCGCCCAGGTCAGGCCGCCATCGGCGGTATGCAGGATCACGCCCTGGTGGCCGACCGCCCAGCCGTGTTGGGCATCGGGGAAGCTGACGCCGGTCAGCAGCGTCCGGGTGGGCGCCAGACTCTGGGTCCAGGTCCGGCCCTGATCATGGGAAACCACGATATCGCCATGATCGCCGACGGCGACGGCCTGGTCGCCGGTGACGACGATGTCGAGGAGCAGCGCCTTGGCCGCGAGCGGCGCGGGCTCGGAGGTTTCCTGCGCGGCCGGGAGCGGAAGGGCGAGAGCGAGGAGCAGGATGCCAAGCAGGGAGGAGCTGTAGCGGCGGTCGGTGACCGCCGGGGAACGGAAACGGCGGTCACCGACCGCTGCTACAGAAATCAGCATCTGGGGCATATGCAGACCGTATTCTTCGCTGCGCGCAGAATGACATGCAAGAAAAAGGGCGGCCACTTGCAGGCCGCCCTTTTTGAAAACAGTCGATCAGCGGACACCTTCCTGACGCAGCGTCGAGGGCGTGTAGTCCTGCGGCGTGCGCTTCAGGCTGAAGTCATACATCTTGCCTTCGTTGTCCAGGCCGATGGCCAGGTAGCGGCCGGCGATCAGGTCGGTGTGGACCTCGAGGGTGCTCCAGAAAACCTGGGCGTCGTAGTAATTGATGCAGTGCGCTTCCGAGACGCGCCAGAGCTGGCCGCGGCCGTCGTATTGGTCGACGGCCAGAACCTGCCAGCTGTCCTCGTCGACGTAGAAGGTGCGGCGGGAATAGACGTGGCTGGTGCCGGGCTTGAGCGTGGCATCGACAACCCAGACGCGGTGCAGTTCGTAGCGGGTGAGGTCCTGGTTGATGTGCAGCGGCTTCAGGATGTCGCTGTATTTGAGCGAATCGCTGTGGAGCTTGTAGGAATTGTAGGGGACATACATTTCCTTTTTGCCGATGAGCTTCCATTCGTAGCGGTCGGGCGCGCCGTTGAACATGTCGAACTGGTCGGAGGTGCGCATGCCGTCGGCGGCGGTGCCGGGATTGTCGTAGGCGACGTTCGGGGCGCGGCGCACGCGGCGCTGGCCGGTGTTGTAGACCCAGGCGCGACGCGCTTCCTTCACCTGGTCCAGCGTCTCGTGCACCACGAGGATGGTGCCGGCGAGCCGGGCAGGGGCGGTGACGGCCTGCTTGAAGTAGACGAGGACGTTGTCGAGGTCCTTCTCCTGAATGCCCTCGCGGACATAGTTGAACAGGAACTCATCCTGGAAATCCACCAGCGTGTAACTGCCGTTGCGCTGCGGCGCGGCCTGGCTGATGTAGCGGACGGCGGCGATGCCACGGTAGCGGGTCAGGTGATTCCAAATGACCTCGAGACCGTTCTGGGGAATCGGGAACGGCACGCCGACCACGGTGCCGGTGATGCCGTTGCCGCCCTCGGTGAGCGCGGCGGTGGTGGCGTGCTCCTTGGTCGCGTCGTAGATGCGCTGCGGGTTCGAGGCGCTGCGGTGCGTGGCGTAGACCGGCATGACGTAGTCGGAATACGCCTTCAACAGCGCCAGGTTGCCGGCGGTGAGCTTGTCGGCGTATTTGTCGGCGTTGGCCGCGGAGATGGTGAACAGCACCGGGTCGTCCTTGTAGGGATCGGGGTGATGATCGCCGACCTTGTAACCGGCGGGCGGGGTGGTGATGCCCCCGGTCCAGGCCGGGATGGTGCCGTCGGCGTTGCCGGCTTTTTCGCCGCCGAGCGGGGTCAGGTCGTTGCCCAGACGGGCGGCCTCGGTGGCGGTGATCCCGGCCAGAGCGGCGGACAGCGGACAGAGAACAGCGAACAGAAGAATGGAACGTTTCATGTCGGTAAGGTGGTCGGGGTTAGAACGAATACTTCAGATTGCAGGAGACGTAGTCGCGGTCGCCGAGCAGATTGAACCGGCCCGCGCCGAAGAAGTTCACGTAGCGCAGCTCGAACGCCCAGGCGTTCTGGAAGGTGAAGTCGGCGCCGAGGGTGATCGACTTGCGGCCGTGGAGGAAGTTGCCCAGCGGCTGCGGGGTGTTGCCGCTGACGTCGTGCGAGAACACGAGCAGCGGCGAGACGTTCACGCCGGCGAACACGTTGTTGTAGTCGAGGCGGCCGACCAGCTGGTAGCCCCAGGAAAAACTGTCGGCGAAGGCCGAGGCGGGGTCCGAGCCGGCGGCGGCGTTGCCGGAGGCCGTCATGTAATTGATGTCGCCGCCGACGAAGGTGGCGGGGCCGTCGTAGCGGAGTTTGCCCTTCTGCGGCAGGTCGGTCACGTTGACGAAACCTGCCTCGGCGAGCAGCGTGCTTTGGGCGGCACCGAGGATACCACCGCCGACCTTGGTGACGGTCATCTGGCCGGTCCAGACGGTGTGGCGGCGGTAGCCCGGGATGTAGGTGTTGAGCTGGCCGAGATAGTTCTTGATCTGGTTATTCGGGCCGAAGGCCGGGTTGATCGAGGAGAGAGCGGCGAAGAGCAGTTCGACGTCGTCCACCTGCAACGGCTGGTTCGGTCGGTAGCTGAGTTCGCCCTGCAGCGCGATGCCCTTGTAGCTGGTGTTGAAGCTCGCGCCGTAGAGGTGGATGTCCTTGGGAAACTCGATAATGTAGTTGCCCGTGGCGGCGGCAGTGAAGAAGGCGACGGTCTTGGCGGCGGTGACGGTGGGGTCGACCAGTGCGGCCGCGGCGATGGACTGAGCCTGGGGATAGAACGGCTGGATGCTGGCTGGCAGAGCCGAGACGGGCACATTGGTCAGGGCAGCGCCGAGCAGCGTGGTCAGGGTCGTCGAAAGACTGGCGGGCGGCACACCATTGGCGATCAGAACGGGCAACAGTTGCGCCTGTCCGAGTTGGCCGGCCACAAGTTGCACCTGCGCGGCAACCGGCGCGGTGTTGATCGCCTGGGTCGGCGTGCGGGCCGAGACCATCGGCAGCCGGCTGTGGTAATTCATGTAGAAGAACCCGAATTCCGTGTCGCCGAGACCCTTGGCGAGCCAGCGGAGGTTGACGCCATACTGGCCGGAGTTGCCGGGTTCGTTGTCCGTGCCGCGCATGATCGCGCCGAGCGGAGAACTGTCGGCGACGGCGCCGAAGCCGAGGTAAACCTTCCTGCCGCCCTTCGCGACGAAATCATTCGTGCTGAAATAGGTGCCGGGCGGATCGACGCGGGTGCGATCCCAGTCGAGCAGGTAGAAGGCTTCGAGCGAGAGGTCCTCGTTCAGGTTGATCGAGGCGGACACCATGCTGAGCGGGCGGAGCGCTTCCTTCAACTCGGAGCCGGGCGTGCGGAGCTTGGCGACGTCGATCGGGTTGATGGAGTTGATGCCGTTCGGGATGAAGGTGCTTTCGCCCCAGCTAAGCACCTGGCGCCCGAGGCGCAGCGTGACCGGCATGCCGTTGAGGTTTTCCTTGAAGTAGGCGTAGGCGTCGAGCAGCTCGGCGCCCTCGCCGACGATCTTCTGGGCCTCGTCGCCCAACGGCGTCCGCGCCCGCGTGCCGTTGGAGTTCACAAAGTCGTTGAAGTAGTAACCGCGCACGAACAGGCCCGCATTCTGGTAATCGAGCTGGAGGTCGTGACTGGCCTTCACGAGGAACGACGCCATGCCGTGCCGGTAATTGAGGTTGCCATCGTCGGCGTTAACCGAGTGCTGGTCGCCGCCGGCCGCGAGTCCGTAATACATGCGGTCCGGATCGTTGATCCGGTAGAGACCGCCCACGGAGACCGTGGTGTCGAAACTGCCCTTGGCCTCGCCAAGTTCGAAAACGAATGCCCGGGCGGCGGGCGCGAGTCCAAGGGCGCAGGCCAGGGCGGCCACGGCCGGACGACACAAACTATGCAGGATTGCTTTGCTTGGGTTCATAGGGGAATGCAACGAATGCAGCCTCCAAGGGAGGCGAGGGGGTTGGGGTGGGAGCGAAACAAGCGCAGCGCTTGTTGTGTGTTGGCGGGGATGAAGCTGTTTTTCGCCCCCGACTTCAAGTGCTAAACCGCAGCCGGGCAGGAGGTTTGTTACGCTATTAGCGTTTTGACCTGCGCCGCAAAGCGGCAACCTTGGGGCGATGGACGCGGCGTCGCACATTCACATCAAGGGAGCGCGGGAGCATAATCTCCGCGACCTGGAGCTGCGCATCCCCCGCGGCCGGCTCGTCGTCCTCACCGGTCCGAGCGGTTCGGGCAAATCCTCGCTGGCCTTCGACACCATCTATGCCGAGGGCTACCGCAAATACATGGAGAGCCTCTCGGCGCAGGCGCGCCAGGTGCTCGAGCAACTGAAGCGGCCCGACGTGGATTTCATCCATGGTCTCTCGCCCGTGCTCGCGATCGAGCAGCGCACCGGCGGCGGTTCCCCGCGCAGCACGGTGGCGACCGTGACGGAGGTGGCCGATTACGCGCACCTGCTTTGGGCTCTGTGCGGCGAACAGCGCTGTCCGAAGGACGGCGGGCAGGTGGCCAAGCGCTCCCTCGACGATTGCCTCGCCCAACTGATGCGCGAGGCGCCCGGCGAACGCGCCATCATCCTCGCGCCGTGGATGAACGCCAAACCCTCTGTGCTTCGTGACGAACTGCCGCGGCTGCGCCAGCGGGGTTTTCAGCGCGTGCGCCTCGCCGGCGAGATTCACTCCCTGGACGAACCGAAGCTGGTGCCGAACGGCGCGACCGAACTCGCCGTCGAGATCGTGGTCGACCGCGTGGTGCTCGCCGCCGACCAGCGCAGCCGCCTCGCGGACTCGCTGGAGCTCGCGTTTCGCGAGGGTCAGAACCGCGCCCTCGTGCTCGTGCAAAAATCCGCGGACGCGCCCTGGCGCGAGATTCCTCTCAGCCAGAGTCTGAGCTGTGCGGTTTGCGGCGATGTGTTCGATCCGCTCACGCCCCGGCATTTTTCCTTCAACCACAGTGAGGGCGCCTGCGCCGAATGCGGCGGGCTCGGCCGCAAGCTGGCCTTCAGCGAGGAGCTGATCGTGCCCAAACCGGAGAAGTCGGTGCGCGAAGGAGCCATCAAGCCGTGGCGGATCGGCGGCAAGAATCTCATCATCCGGCACAGTTCCATCCTCAAGCAACTGGCCGAGCAACTGCCGTTCGACGCCGAGACTCCGTGGCGCGATCTGCCGGCGGAAACCCGGCAGGCGCTGCTGCACGGGGCGGGCGAGCGTCTGTTTAGCTTCCGGCTGCGGCGCACACAGAAGGCGGAGCTCAAGCCGTTTCCCGGTGTTATCGCGTTGCTCGATGCCGGCCGGCGCGAATCGCGCAGCGACGGCTACCGCGCGCGGCTGGCGACCTTCATGGCGAGCGACGATTGCCCTTCGTGTCACGGCCTGCGGCTCAACGCTCGCAGCGCGGCGGTGCTACTGGGGAGTAGCGCGGTGCAAGCTGGCTTGTCTTTCGCCGGGTTCACATCGCTCGACATCCGTCGCGCCCTCGACTTCATGCGCGGCCTGCCCGCTGTGCTGCCGGCCACCGATGCCGTCAGCGAGGTGCTGGCCGGCGTCGAGCAACGGCTGCACTTCCTCTGCGAGACCGGTCTGGACTACCTGACCCTCGACCGCGAATACGCGACGCTGTCCGGCGGCGAGGCGCAGCGCGTGCGGTTGGCCACGCAGTTGGGCATGGGTCTCGTCGGCGTGATCTATGTGCTCGACGAGCCGAGCATCGGGCTGCATCCGCACGACAATCAGCGCCTGCTGGCCACGCTGCGGGAATTGCGCGACCGCGGCAACACCGTGCTCGTCGTCGAGCACGATGCGGACACGATGCGCATCGCGGACGAGTTGATCGAGCTGGGCCCCGGCGCGGGCACGGAGGGCGGCCGGATTCTGTTTCAAGGGACGCCGGTGGACTGCATGAAGCTGCCGCCGTCGGCCTCGCGCACCGGGGCTTATCTGGCGGGCAAGGAGAGTGTCGTGAAGGACAAGCCGGCGCGGACGCCCGACAACCGCTGGCTGGTCGTGCAAGGCGCCGCCGAGCACAACCTCAAGAAGGTGGACGCGCGTTTTCCCGTCGGCCTGCTCACGTGCGTCACGGGCGTCTCGGGCTCGGGCAAGAGTTCGCTCGTGAACGACATTCTCGCGACCGCTGCGACGCGAAAGCTCAACGGCGCCAAGACGCTGCCCGGCCGGCATCGCGGGTTGACGGGGCTGGAGCATTTCGAGAAAGCCGTCGTGGTCGACCAGGAGCCCATCGGGCGCAGCCCGCGCTCCAACCCGGCGAGTTACGTCGGGCTCCTCGATTTGCTGCGGGAGCTCTTCGCCAAGCTGCCCCTGGCCAAGGTGCGCGGCTACAAGGCCAGCCGTTTCAGCTTCAACGTGCGGGGCGGGCGCTGCGAGCGCTGCCAGGGCGACGGACAGATCAAACTCGACATGCAGTTCATGGCCGACGCCTACGCCCCGTGCCCGAGTTGCGACGGTCGGCGCTTCAACCGGGAAACGCTGGAGGTGCGGTTTCACGGCCGGAGCATCGCCGATGTGCTCGCGTTGACGGTGCGCGAGGCGATGGAGTTGTTCCGCGCCGTCCCGCGCATTATGGAAAAGCTGGCGACGCTCGATGCCGTCGGCCTCGGTTACCTGCAACTGGGCCAGTCCGCCACCACACTCTCCGGCGGTGAGGCGCAGCGCATCAAGCTTTCGCTGGAGCTGAGCAAGCGCGAGCAGGGGACGACGCTCTACATTCTCGACGAGCCAACCACGGGGCTGCACTGGACGGACATCCAGCGGCTGATGGACCTTCTCTTCAAGTTGCGCGACAGCGGGAACACGCTGGTGGTTATCGAGCACAATCTCGACGTCATCCGCTTGGCGGACTGGATCATCGATCTCGGGCCCGGCGGCGGCCCGGCCGGTGGGGAGATCGTCTATGCCGGCCCGGTCGAGGGACTAACGGCGGAGCCGCGTTCGTTCACTGGCCGTTCATTGAAGGGGGCGCTGGTTGGATAGGCGGAGATTCGGTGCAACTTTGCGCTGGGGTGCGGTGTGATTAGGGCAACGGGCCGCATGGCTCCCAACCTAAAACCTCCCCATCCTCATGAAAGCTCTCCGTTCCCTCCTTGTTGTCTCCGGTTTGTCCCTGGCTCTCTCCACGGCCGCTTATGCGGCGGAAAATGAAGCCGGTGCCATCGATATCGGCCAGTTGATGCCCTCCGCGAAGGGCCAGTTCGTCGAAGTGAATCTCTCGCAGTCCATGCTCAAGTTTGCCGCGAAGCTGACCGCCCGGCAGGAGCCCGAGACCGCGGAATTGATCCGCGGCCTGAAGAGCATCCGCGTCAATGTCGTCGGCATGGACGACACCAACCGTGCCGGAACCATCGAGCAGATCGAATCGGTGCGGCGCAAACTCGAGGCGCAGGGCTGGACCAAGATGGTCAGCGTTCGTGAGAAGGATGGCGGCGACAACGTCAACGTCCACGTCATGCAGCGCGGCGAGGACTCCATCGACGGTTTGGTCGTCACGGTGATCGACCACAAGGGCGAGGCGGTGTTCGTCAACATCGTGGGCAACATCAATGCCGACCAGATCGCGAAGATCGCCGACAAGTTCGACATCGAGCCGCTCAAGAAGATGCACCTGAAGCTCGATCATAAACCCGAGGAAAAGAAAGTCTAAGTTTCCGGCCTTGGAAACCACTAATGTCCACTAATGGGGCACTGATACAGCAACCCAGATGGATGTATCCGATTAGGGTCTGATTAGTGAAGATTAGTGGTTCCAAAAACAAGATCCTCCCATGAATCCCACTCCCGCTGCCCAACCTCCCGCGCCCCGCCGCCACATCTGGCGGTGGGTGCTGCTCGGCGCCGGCCTTTGCCTCGCTCCCTTCGTGCTGCTGGGCATCGTCGCCGCGAGTTTCCTGACCCTGAACCGCGACGCCGCGGTGCTCCGGAAGCACGTCATGGCTGCCACCGACGCCGGTTGGCACACGAAGATCCAGTTGAGCGTCGGCGGAGTGACCCTCGGTGCCGTCCGCACGGGCATGATCTTTGCACACGGGGAAAACATGGAGGACGCACGCCTGGCGCTGGCCGCGGTCCGCCACGCCAGCGTGGGAGTCTACGAACGCAGCGGTCGGTCGCCCGAATGGTCCCGTCAGCAACTCTTCGCCGACACCGACCGGGCGATGGCCCGGCGCGGGTGGACGCGGCTCGTGGGCGTGGCCGACCACAAGGACACCGTGCTCGTCTACGTTTCCGATAATGCCAACCCGGACCGGCCGATCGATCTGTGCGTGGCGGTCGTAAACGAGAAGGAACTCGTCGTGGTCTCGACCAGCCTCAACACCGACAAGGTGGTGGAACTCGCCGCCCGGCACACGCCCGAAGACGTCAAGCGACAGTTGAAGCTGGCGAAACTCGGGTTCTGAGGGTGAGCGTCGGTTTCCATACCGACGCCATCGTCGCTAGGGACATCGACGACCGTCGCTAGGCTGATAAGTCCCGCCTCTTGAAGGGTGGGCGTCGACGTCCCGGTCGGCGCCATTTCTCGCCCCGGCGTTGAAATCCGCGCCAATCCGTGCCATCCGTGGCGCGATGTCCCGTCTTTTACCCACCGTGGTCCACCTCGATGCCGACGCGTTCTTCGTGTCGTGCGAACTATCGGTGCATCCCGAGTTGCGCGGCACCAAATGCGCGGTGGGCGGGCGCGAACGCGGCATCATTTCCTCGGCCAGCTACGAGGCGCGGGCCTGCGGGGTCTACACGCCGATGCCGACCAAGCTCGCGCTGAAAGTCTGCCCCGACCTCATCCTGCTGCCGCACACCTCCGGCATCTACGGCAAGAAGTCGCGTGAGATGTTCGATCTCTGCGAAGCGGTGACGCCGCTCGTCCAACGCAACTCGGTCGACGAGGGCTATCTCGACCTGGGGCCGTGCGGGCTCAAGACCGCGGACGAAATCGAGCGACGCATGCGGGCGCTGCAGCAGCGCATCTGGGACGATTTGCAAATCCCCACCTCGTTTGGGATTGCCGCCAACAAACTCGTTGCCGCGATCGCCAGCAAGGCGCGCAAGCCCCGTGGCTTCACCGTCGTGCCGCCGGGCGGGGAGGCGGAGTTCCTGGCGCCACTCAAGGTCAGCGTGCTGCCCGGCGTCGGCACGAAGAGCGAGGCGCGGCTCGTGGAGGCCGGCATCCGGCTGGTCAGCGATCTCTTTGCCCGCAGCGAACCGGAGTTGAAGGCGCTGTTCGGCAACGACTGGCAGGAGATGCTCGCCATGGCGCGCGGCGAGGATGACCGCGAAGTGCACGTGGATCACGAGGACGCCAAGAGCTATTCTGTGCAGGAGACCTTCGGCCACGACATCGGCGATCTCGCGGAGATCGAGCGCATCGCCAAGCGTATGATCGACGAACTGATGCCGGCGATCCGCGCCGATGGGAAACGCGTGAAGACGATGACGGTCAAGGTGCGTTATCCGGGCATGGAGAACAGCACCGCCGGGCGAAGCCTTGTCGAAGCCACGGATCTCGAGGCGCCGTTTTATCCGCTGGTGCGGGAACTGCTCCGGGCAGCGTGGACAAAACGGCGACCCCTGCGCTTGGTGAGCGTGAGGTTTTCCAACGTGGAGGAGATGGGGGCGCAGTTGGAGATGTTCGCGCAGACTGACGAGAAGAAGCGCCGGCTGGCGGCGGTGCTGGACAAACTCAACGACCAGGGGAAGAAGGGCGTCGTCCGCCACGGGCATCAGTTGGGAACCGGAGCAGCCATCGATGGACACAGATAGACCTGATTTTTGAACACAGAGGCCACAGAGAGCACGGAGTAAGGTTCTTCCGACTCTGAGCTCTCCGTGCCCTCAACGTTAAAATGCATCGGTCAGAGTTCTGGCTTGTGGCCATCCGTGTGAATCTGTGTTCATCTGTGGTTCATGAGTCTCTCCGCCATCGAAACCCGCATCGCCGCCGCCAAGCAGGCCGTCCTCGCCCAGAGCGACTTTCTGCAGGCCAATTTCGGGCGTGCCCGGAGCGAAATCAAGCATGACGGCACCAAGGTGACGGCCATCGACATTGCCATCTCGGAGCGGATTCAGGCGGCCATCGCGACCCAATTTCCGGAGGATCAATTCTTCAGTGAAGAGCTGGCGCCGACCACGGGAACCGTGCCGGTCACGTCGCGCTTTTGCTGGGTGCTCGATCCGATCGACGGCACGAACAATTACATCAACGGAATCGTCTATTGCGCCATCTCACTGGCGTTGCTGGAAAACGGCCAACCGGCCTACGGCGTGGTCTACGACCTGGCGCGGCGGGTGTTGATCCACGGCGGACCCGGTCGCGGCGTGTGGGAAGGAGACAAGGCGGTGCGG
>Ga0066487_100315_pt1 | contig 13718 bp, 21 predicted proteins | sample LakWasM129_HOW14_2_FD_59588 | JGI IMG/M metagenome (GOLD analysis project Ga0066487, IMG submission 59588) | Freshwater sediment methanotrophic microbial communities from Lake Washington under simulated oxygen tension - Sediment Metagenome 129_HOW14 | ecosystem: Environmental > Aquatic >... | reverse complement strand
TTCACCGGCAGGAACACGGCGAACGACTGCCAGACTTTCCAGTAATAGCCCGAGGCCATCATCTCCTCCTGGAGCACGGCGTCGGCATTGCGGAGAATCTCGAGCTTGTCGGCGGTGATGTCGCCCATCACGCGGACGCCCAGGCCGGGACCGGGGAACGGCTGGCGCCAGACCACCTCCTTGGGCAGGCCGAGCGCGGCGCCGACGAGGCGCACCTCGTCCTTGAAGAGTTCGCGGAGCGGCTCGATGAGCTTGAGCTTCATGCGCGCGGGCAGGCCGCCGACATTGTGGTGGGTCTTGATGAGCGAGGCGGGATTGCCGGCGATGGAAACGCTTTCAATCACGTCCGGGTAAAGCGTCCCCTGCCCCAGAAAATCGGCATGCCCGATGGATTTGAGCGACTTCTCGAACGCCTCGACGAACGTGCGGCCGATGATCTTGCGCTTGGTTTCGGGCTCGGTGACGCCCTTGAGGCGCTTCAGGAAAAGTTTCGACGCGTCCACGACCCGCAGGTCGATGTGGAAATGTTTGCCGTAGAGTTCGCGCACGTAGTCGCGCTCGCCCTTGCGGAGCAGGCCGTTGTCGACGAACACACAGGTGAGCTGTTTGCCGATGGCCCGGTGCAACAGCGCCGCCGCCACTGACGAGTCGACGCCGCCTGAGAGGCCGAGGATGACGCGTGACTTGCCGACCTTGGCGCGGATGTCCGCCACGGCGTGGGCGATGAAATCCTTGGTTGTCCAATCCTGCCGGGCACCGCAGACGTTGACGAGGAAGTTGCGGATCATGTCCACGCCGCGCTCGGTGTGGAAGACCTCGGGATGAAACTGGATGCCGTAGAAGCCGCGCTTCCGGTCCTCGATGCCGGAGAACGGCGAGTTCTCGGAAACGGCGGTCGCCACGAAGCCCGGCGGGAGCTTGGTGAGTTTGTCGCCGTGGGAATTCCAGATGCGCAGCTTCTTCGGCAGGCCGGCGAAGAGCTTGCCGGGTTTCCTGATGGTCAGATGGCCGTGGCCGTATTCGCGCGCCTTGCTGTGCGCGACGTGACCGCCGAGAAAGTGGCCCATGAGCTGCACGCCGTAGCAGATGCCGAGGACGGGCACGCCGAGTTTGAGAATTTCCGGGTCGGGATGCGGGGCGGTCTTGGCGTAGACACTTTGCGGGCCGCCCGAGAGGATGATGCCGATGACGCCCTCTTCGCGGAGTTTGGCCGCCGGCGTGGCGAAGTGGTAGATCTTCGAGTAAACCTGACACTCGCGGATGCGGCGAGCGATGACCTGGGTCAGTTGGGAACCGAAATCGAGAACGGCGATTGTCTGTGCCATGCGAGAGTGAGAGGAAAACCTAACTCCGAATCAACACGAATGAACACGAAACCCGTTCCGGAATCCTAAAACTTCAACCGGGTGTTGGGGTGGCCGCACTTGGGGCACGGGGCGGTGTCGGTGCCGGCTTTTTCCGTGTAGAGGTGGTCGCAGCGGATGCAGTGGAAGGTGATCTTGCGGCGCTGGGCGTCATAAAGCGCGCGGTCGCGGCGGTCGTAGTAGACCCAGAGAAAACCAAATCCGCCCAGCACCAGCAGGCCGTAGAGCACGACAGCGAAGGTTGAATCGGGAGGTATGGCCACGGCCCAGAGTTCACACGAAGAAACGAAGGAGCCAAGGGGAAATAAAAACGCGCCGACGGTGAAGTCGGCGCGTTGAGAGTGGAGTGGAACGGCGCGTTAGGGATCCGGCCTTCGCACAAGGCTACGGCGGACAAGTAACGCGCCCTACCTGCTTCAGGCCTTGGGGGCTTCGGGAGCGGCCTCGGCGGCCGGGGCTGCTTCAGCCGCGGGGGCGGCCTTGGCCTTCTTGGCGCCCTTCTTCTTGCCCTTGGACTTCTTGTAGCCTTCGTCCTCGGCGCCGACGAACTCGATGAGCGCCATCTCGGCGGCGTCGCCGATGCGCTGCGGCCCGAGCTTGTAGATGCGGGTGTAGCCGCCGTTGCGCTTCTCGAACTGCTTCACCTTCTCGTTGAAGAGGAGGGTGACGGCGGATTCGTCACGGATGTCCGTGAGGGCGACGCGGCGCAGGTGAATGGCGTCCTTCTTCTCGGTCGCCACGGCGGCCTTCTTGGCCTTGGTGATGACCTTCTCGATGAAGGGACGGAGGGCCTTGGCCTTGGTCAGCGTGGTCTCGATGCGACCGTGCTTGATGAGGCTGGCGCCCATGTTGGAGAGCATCGCCTTGCGGTGCTCGCGGGTGACGCCGAGGGAGGCGTGATGTTTATTGTGACGCATGGTGTTGTTTTAGGTTCGGCCCCCGATCGGCAACCCGGTCGCAGCGTTGGGCGGCAGCGGGCGGCGCGAGGACCGTGAAATTTTCGATTTTGGATTCCCGATTCTCGATTTGGATTCCCGATTGCCGGAGCAATCGAAAATCCAGAATCAAAAATCAAAACTGGCTCAGGCTTCCTTCTTCGTGTCGAGGAGGCGCTCGTCGAACTTCATGCCGAGGGACAGGCCGAGGGCTTCGAGCTTTTCCTTGATTTCGTTGAGGGACTTCTTGCCGAAGTTGCGGTATTTGAGCATCTCCTGCTCGGTCTTCATGGCCAGCTCGCCGACGGTGGTGATGTTGGCGTTGTTGAGGCAGTTCGCCGCGCGGACGGAGAGCTCGATCTCGTTGACCGACATGTTGAGGAGCTTGCGGAGCTTGTTCTGCTCCTCGGAGACCTCGGCGGCGACGCTCTCGAACTCGTAGGACTCCTGCGAGACGCGGTCGAACACGTCGAGGTGGTGCTTGAGGATGGAGGCGGACTGCTTGAGGGCGTCGTCCGGGGTGATGCGGCCGTCCGTCCAGACTTCGAGGACGAGCTTGTCGTAATCGGTGATCTGGCCGACGCGGGTGTTCTCGACGGCGTAGCGGACGAGGCGGACGGGCGAGAAGAGCGAGTCGATCGGAATGACGCCGATGGCCTGCTCTTCCTTCTTGTTGTTCTCGCCGGGGCAGTAGCCGCGACCGGTCTTGATCTCGATCTCGGCCTCGAAGGTGCGCTTCGTGTCGAGGGTGCAGATGACCTGGTCGGGGTTGACGATCTTGATGTTGGCGTCGGGCTGGATGTCGGCGGCCGTGACCGGGCCCTCGCGGTTGACCTTGAGGAGGAGTTTCACCGGCTCGCGTTTCTCGGAGACGATGAGGATTTTCTTCAGGTTAAGGACGATGTCCGTGACATCCTCGACCACGCCGTCGACGCTCTGGAACTCGTGGTTGACGCCCTCGATCTTGATCGAGCTGATGGCGCTGCCCTCGATGGAGCTGAGGAGAACGCGGCGGAGGGAGTTGCCGATGGTGTGGCCATAGCCGGCCTCGAAGGGCTCGGCGATGAACTTCGCGTAGGTGTTGGTGGCGCCCTCCTCGATCTTGGTGAGCTTGGAGGGAATTTCGAACTTTCCGAGACGCTTGGGCATGGGAGGAATATTAATTGAGTTGGGAATGGTGCAGAAGATGAAGCGACCGGCAGGACCGCTCAGAAGCGGGAGTAGTATTCGACGATGAGCTGCTCGTTGATGGAGGGCTCCATCTCGTCACGGGTGGGCAGGCGGGTGACGGTGCCCTTGAGGGCCTCGTCATTGCGCGTGAGCCAGGCGGGGACGACGCGGGCGCGGTTCTCCTCGATGGCCCGGGTGGCGAGCTGGCGGGAGGAGTTGACGGCCTTCATCTCGACCTCGTCGCCCTGCACCACGGTGTAGCTGGCGATGTCGACCTTGCGGCCGTTGACGCGGACATGGCCGTGGTTGACGAGCTGGCGGGCGGCCGCGCGGCTCTTGGCGAAGCCGAGGAGATAGACGACGCTGTCGAGCCGGGTCTCGAGGAGCTGGAGGAAGCGCTCGCCGGTGACGCCGCGCTCTTTCTTGGCGATGGCGAAGGTGCGGCGGAACTGGCGCTCGAGCAGGCCGTAGATGTAGCGGAGCTTCTGCTTTTCGTTGAGGCCGACGGCATACTCGGAGAGCTTGCGGCGCGACTTGGGGCCGTGCTGGCCCGGGGGAAAATTACGGCGCTCGAGCACCTTCGGCGAACCGACGATATACTGGCCGAAGCGACGGCTGATGCGGGTGGATGGACCTGTGTAGCGAGCCATGGTGGGAAAGAGTTGGCGGGTTGGAGCGGGTTAAACGCGACGGCGCTTGCGCGGGCGGCAGCCGTTATGGGGCACCGGGGTGACGTCGATGATGGAGGAGATTTCGAGGCCGATGGCCTGGAGACCACGGATGGCGGAGTCGCGGCCGAGGCCGGGGCCGCTGACGCGAATCTGGACTTCCTTGAGGCCGTGGGCCATGGCGTTGCGGGCGGCGTCCTGCGCGACGACCTGGGCGGCGTAGGCGGTGGACTTGCGCGAGCCGCGGAAGTTGCACTTGCCGGCGCTGGACCAGGAGATGACGTTGCCCTTGGCGTCGGTGATCGAGACGATCGTGTTGTTGAAGGTGGCCGCGATGTTCGCGATGCCGGAGGTGACGTTCTTCGAGCCCTTGGCCTTGCGGACCTTGACGGCGGACAACTCCTCCTTGAGGAGATCCTCGGCGGTGACGGCCTTCGGCACGCCGTGGACGAGTTCGGCCGGGGCGGCGGGCGCGGCGGCGCCGTCAGCGGCGGGAGCGGCGGGCGCGGCCTTGGCGGCCTTGTCCTTGGCGGGCTTGGCTTCGACGGCGGCGAGGGCGGCGTCAACAGCAGCGGCGGCGGCCTTCTTAGGCTGCTTTTCCTTCTTGGGAGCGGATTTCTCTTCGGACATGGATATAAGTTTTAAGATTTTTCAGGAGCGGCGGCCTTGGTGACACCCACGGTCTTGCGGGGGCCCTTGCGGGTGCGGGCGTTGGTGCTGGTGCGCTGGCCACGGACCGGGAGGCCGCGGCGGTGGCGGATGCCACGATAGCAATTGATGGCCTGGAGGCGCTTCAAGTTGCCCGCGATGTCGCGGCGAAGATCGCCTTCCACCACCCACTTGTTGTCGGTGATGACGTGGAGAATCTTGTTCAGCTGCTCCTCGGACAGGTCCGAGGCGCGCATGTTGGCATCGAGGCCGGCGGCTTCGATGATGAGGTCGGCCCGCGCGGGGCCAATGCCGTAGATATACCGGAGGGAGTATCCGATTTTCTTTTTGGCGGGGAGTTCTACGCCGAGGAGACGAGGCATGGTGTTTTTGGTTGAGAGTTGGTTATTGAGAGTGGAAGGGGAAAATTTCAGGTGGCGCGCGGGATCGTGAGGATCTCGGGGCCAGAATCGGTGGTGAGCACGGTGTGTTCGAAGTGGGCGGAGGGCGAACCGTCGCGGGTGACGACCGTCCAGCCGTCGGCGAGGGTGCGGACTTCGTGGCGGCCGAGGTTGACCATGGGCTCGATGGCGAGGGTCATGCCGGGCTTGATCTTTTCGCCCATGTTGCGGCGGCCGAAGTTCGGGATCTGCGGTTCCTCATGCATCGCGCGGCCGACCCCGTGGCCGACCATTTCGCGGACGATGCTGAAGCCGTGGGCCTCGACGAAGGTCTGCACGGCGTAGGAGATATCGCCGATGCGGTTGCCGGTGACGGCCTGCTGGATGCCGAGGGCAAGGGCCTCCTCGGTCACTTTCAGCAGTTCGACGGTGCGCGGGGCGATGGTGCCGACGGGCACGGTGACGGCGTTGTCGCCGATGTAACCGTTGTATTCCACCGTGACATCGAGCGAGATGATGTCCCCGTCGCGCAGGATGCGCTTGAGGGAGCCGATGCCGTGGACGACCTCTTCGTTGACGGAGAGGCAGGTGTAGGCGGGATACGGGCGGCCGGAGCCGTGCGTGTAACCGTAGGGCGCGCTGCGGGCGCCGAACGAGGCGATGAGATCGCGACCGATCTGATCCAAGTCGTAGGTCGTAATACCGGGTCGGACCTGCGCCTTCAGCCGCGCCAAGATGGTGGCGGCGATGGCGCAGGATTCGCGCATCCGTTTGATCGCTTCCGAATTCTTGATCGGGATCATCAGGCGGCGGCGGGAATGGCTCTGGGAAGGAGCCCTAGGGTGCGGTAGTGGGTGACGACGTCCGTGGAAGCGGAGGTGGCGGCAAAGCAGGCGGTGAGGTTTTCACCACGGGCTTCGAGCCACTCGTCGAACACCAACGCTTGGAGCACAGTAGCCGGGAAGCCTTCGAGAAGGAATCCCGCATCGGGTTTGCGCGCCCAGAACCATTTGCGCAGAAGCGCAAGGTGGATCCGGTCAGGCACGGCGGAGCCGCGCGTGAGCGCCTGCGCGGCCTGCTGGCCGGGCGGCGTGCGTCGCGAAATCTCCTGTTGCACGAGAGAGGCAGGAGAGACGTGCTCAAGATTCAAAGAACGGCCTTGGAGCGCCAGACCCGCGAAATGCGGACCCGAGGGACCAAGGAGAAGGATTTTCGCCTTCGCCGAGGCGAGAGCGGAAAAGGCGCTGGAGTGTTCAGCCCCTTTCATCGAAGTAAAGTATTAAAGAGCAAAGTGCCGGACGGCCCAGGCAGTCAGGCCAACCAACAAAATAACTAACATGACAGCAGTGAGTTGCATGACCGACTTGTCGCTGGCGGCCTCGCCGATGGCGACCGTGGAGGATGTGCTGCGACCGCGGATGCGCCCTTTCTTCAGGAAACCGTCGTAATGGCGCTGCAGGAGGAAGGTCTCGATCTGACGCATCGTGTCGAGAATGACGCCGACGGTGATCAGCATACCGGTGCCGCCGAAGAAATAAGCGACGCGCGGCGGGACGGAGAACTGGTTCAGGAGCACGTCCGGGATGACGGCGATGATGGTCAGGAAGATCGCACCGGCGAGGGTCAGGCGCGTCATGATGAAGTCGAGGAAGCTCGCCGTCGGTTCGCCCGGGCGGACACCGGGGATGTAGCCGCCGTATTTCTTCAGGTCATCGGCGATCTGGATCGGCTTGAACATGACGGACACCCAGAAATAGCTGAAGAACAGGATGAGCGTCGTGTAGAGGGCGTAGTAGGTCCAGTGGCCGCGCGTGAGCTTGGCGGCGAACTCGACCAGGAACGGCAGGTTGAAGCCCGCGCCGATCTGCGACATGATCTGTTGCGGGAACAGCAGGATGGCGCTGGCGAAGATGACGGGCATGACGCCGGAGTAGTTGACCTTGAGCGGCAGGAACGAACTCTGGCCACCGTAGACCTTCTGACCGACGACGCGCTTGGCGTATTGCACCGGGATTTTGCGCTGGCCCTGGGTGACGGCGATGATGCCCATCGTGACGATGACAAAGAGGGCGATCATCAAGGCACCCTGCAGCGGCCCGAGCTTGGCCACGCCGATCGGGGCGAAGAACAATTGATAGGTGGCCATCGCCGCGCCGGGGATGTCGGCCAGGATGCCGATGGTGATGAGCAGCGACACGCCGTTGCCAATCCCGCGCTGGGTGATCTGCTCCCCCAGCCACATGAGCAACATGGTGCCGGCGGTCATGAAGATCGTGGACTGCACCATGAACCAGTATTTGCTGACGATCACGATCTGGCCGTAATGGTTCACATCAAAGCCGGAGAAGAGCCGCGCGGGATTCTCGAGCGCCAGGATGAGCAGCACGCCCTGCACAAGGCAAATGATGACCGTGGCGTAGCGGGTGTATTGCGTGAGCTTCTGGCGGCCGACGTCGCCTTCCTGCTGCAGGCGGCTGAGCATGGGCACGACCGCGGTCAGCAACTGGAAGATGATGGACGCGCTGATGTAGGGCATGATGCCCAGCGCGCAGACGGCGCCCTTCAGGAGCGCGCCGCCGGTGAACATGTTGTAAAGCCCCACGAGAGCGCCGCCGCCACTTGCCGTCTGGTCGGCGAAGAACCGCTGCAGCGGCATCGGGTCGACGCCGGGCAGCGGGATGTGCGCACCGACGCGGGCCACGAAAAGCAAACCAAGGGTGTAAAGAATCCGCGAGCGGAGCTCGGGAATCTTCATGGAGTTCGTGAAGGCGGAAAACATTTTTTGGGAGTGCGGAGGTCGAGCTGACGAAAGAGGCGGGCGAAGCGCCCGCCCCACCCGGCTCAGGCGGTGATGGCCGAGCCGCCGGCCTTCTCGAGCTTGGCCTTGGCGGAACCGGTGAATTTCTGGGCAGTGACCTTGAGCGCGCGGCTGATTTCGCCGTCGCCGAGGACTTTCAGCATGGTGATGCCACCGCGCACGAGACCGGCCTTGGCCAGCACCTCGGCGTTCACCTCGGTGATCGCGGCGTCGAGCCGGGCCAGGTCGCCGACATTGACGACGGCGTAGCTGGTGCGGTGCTCGTAGTTGTTGAAGCCGCGGTGCGGGAGCTTGCGGTAAAGGGGCATCTGGCCGCCTTCGAAGCCGGGACGGATCGAGCCGCCGGAGCGGGCCGTCTGGCCCTTGCCGCCGCGACCGGAGGTCTTGCCGTGGCCGCCGCCTTCGCCGCAGCCGACACGCTTCTTGCGGTGCACGGCACCGGGTGTGTTAACGAGATTATGGAGACGCATGTCAGTGATTCCTGATTTTTTGGGCGCCGCCCCGCGACCAGCGCGGGAACGACTCGGAGTTTGGGAAATTAGGCGCGGAGGGTCTTGAAGTCTTCCTCGAGGCGGAGCTTGCGCAGGCCGTTGAGGGTCGCATGGACGACGGCGATGTGGTTCTTGGAACCCATCGACTTGGTGAGGACGTTGTGGACGCCCGCGGCCTCGAGGACGGCGCGGACGCCGCCGCCGGCGATCAGGCCGGTGCCGTTGGAGGCGGGGCGGAGAAACACCTTGCCGCCGTCGAATTCGCCGAGCACCTCGTGCGGGATGGTGCTGCCCTTGAGCTTCACGGAGACCATGCGCTTCTTGGCGGACTCGGTGGACTTCTTGATGGCGTCGGGGACCTCGTTGGCCTTGCCGTAGCCGATGCCGACGTTGCCCTTGCCGTCGCCGACGACGGAGAGAGCGGAGAAGCTGAAGCGGCGGCCGCCCTTCACGACCTTGGCGCAACGGTTGATGAACACGACTTTCTCGAACATGCCGGGCTCAGCCGTCTCGTTCTGCGAGCGGGGACCGGAGGAGGACCTGGGTGAATTGTAATTCATGGGCGGTGATTAGAACTGCAGGCCACCCTCGCGGGCGGCTTCGGCAAAGGTTTTGACGCGGCCGTGATAGGGCCGGCCGTTGCGGTCGAACACGACGGAGGTGATGCCGGCGGCCTTGGCCTTGGCGGCGAAGGCGACGGCGAGGGTCTTCGCACCGGAGACGTTGCCCTTGACCTTGGTCTTGCGGACCTCGGGATCGAGGGTCGAGAGGAAGACGAGGGTCGAGCCGGCGTCGTCGTTGACGGCCTGCGCGTAGATGTGCTTGCCGGAGAACTTGACGCTGAGGCGCGGGCGGACGGCGGTGCCGGTCACCTTCTTGCGGATGCGCCACTTGCGGTTCTGGAGGAGTTTGGCTTTGTAAGCGGTTTTCATGGGTGGTGGTGCGGTTAGGCGACGGTCTTGCCTTCCTTGCGGCGGACGCGCTCGGCATGCTCGCCGACGATACGCACGCCCTTGCCCTTGTAGGGCTCCGGCGGGTAGTAGGCGCGGATCTCGGCGGTGACCTGACCGACGAGCTGCTTGTCGGCGCCCTCGATCTTCAGTTTGGTCTGATCGGTGACGGTGATTTTGATGCCGTCGGGAATATCGTGGAGAATGGGGTGCGAGTAGCCGAGCGCGAGGTCGAGCTGCTTGCCCTTGAGGTTGGCCTTGAAGCCGACGCCCTGGATCTCAAGTTCCTTGAGGTAGCCGACGCTGACGCCCTTGACCATGCCGGCGATGACGGAACGGGCCGTGCCATACATGGCGCGGGAAAAGCGGGTCTCCTCCGTGGGCGAGACGAGGACGGTGTTGTCCTTCTTCTCGATCTTCACGACGGAGGCGAAAGTTTTGCTGACCTTACCCTTGGGGCCTTCGACGGACACGGTGGTGCCCTTGATGTCGATTTTGACCTTGTCGGGGATCTGGACGGGTTGTTTGCCGATTCTGCTCATGGTGGTGTGTTCCTTACCAGACGGTGCAGACGAGTTCACCGCCGAGTTTGTTGCGGCGGGCGTCCTGGTCCTTCATGAGACCCTTGGAGGTGGAAATGATGGCGATGCCGAGGCCGTTGAGGACGCGCGGAATATCCGAGTAGCCGGTGTAGATGCGGCGGCCGGGGGTCGAGGCGCGCTTGAGGCCGGTGATGACCGGGGCGCTGTCGACATACTTCATGACGACGACGACGGTCTTGTGGCCGCGTTCGTCGGTGCCGGTGGTCACGTCACGGACAAAGCCCTCGGCCTTGAGGATGCCGGCGAGGCTTTCTTTGAGTTGGGAATGCGGGATGACGCATTCGGCAAGCCCGGCCTTCGACGCATTGCGGAGGCGGGTCAGGAAATCACTGATCGGGTCGGTCATGGATGGATGTTGGTTGGTGGAGCCCGTCGGATCATATCCGACTTCCGGCGGGAAATTGGTTTACCAGGAGGATTTGGTGACGCCGGGGATCTTGCCGGCGAGCGCGAGCTCGCGGAGCGTGATACGGGAGACACCGAAACGGCGGTGGAAGCCGCGCGGCCGGCCGCTGAGCGAGCAGCGGTTGCGGATGCGGACCTTGGAGGAATTGCGGGGAAGCTTCGCGAGCTTCTTCTGCGCGGCGAAGAACTCCTCGTCCGTGGTGGCCGGGTTGGCGAGGATGGCCTTCAGCTCGGCGCGCTTGGCGGCGTGCTTCTCGACGAGGCGGATGCGCTTCTTGTTACGTTCGATGGCGGATGTCTTGGGCATGGTTCGGCGGGCTCACCACAGGTGGCGAGCGGAAAGGTTAGGCGGCGGTGGGTTTGACGGCGACGGGCTCCGTGCGGCGGAAGGGCATGCCCATGAGCTTGAGGAATTCGCGGGCCTCGTCGTCATTGGACGCGGAGGTCACGAAGGTGATGTCGAGACCCATCTGGCGCTTGTTGTTCTCGACGACGATCTCGGGGAAGATGGTGAAGTCGGTGATGCCGATGGTGTAGTTGCCCTGGCCATCGAGCTTGTTGGCCACGCCGCGAAAGTCGCGGATGGTAGGCAGCGCGACGGCGAGCAGGCGCATGAAGAAGTGCCACATGTTCTCGCCGCGGAGGGTGACGTGGCAGCCGGTGATCTGGTTGGGCTTCAACTTGAAGTTGGCGATGGCCTTCTTCGAGCGGTTGAGCACGGGCTTCTGGCCGGCGATGAGGCCGATGTCGCGCGCCGTGTCGGCGATGGCGTTCTTGTCCGCGTCGGAGCTGATGCCGGTGTTGATGACGATCTTCTCGAGCTTCGGCACCTGGTGCTTGTTCTTGTAGCCGCGCGCGGCGGTCAAGGCGGGGACGACCGTCTCGATGTAGTGTTTCTGCAGGGGAGTGGGTTGTTTGCTCATGTGGCTAACCGGATTTCCGACCCGGATGCGTTGATGGTTGTTTTAAGGTGGTGGTCCCCTCGCCGGCTCAGGCCTTGGCCGCGGCGGCGGCGGGCTTCTTGGCGCGCTTCGACGACTCGTAGCGCGAGAGGAGCATGAGGTTCGACACGTGGATCGTGCCTTCGCGCTCGGCGATGGTGCCCTGCGGATGCTCCTGGGACTTCTTGAGGTGGCGCTTGATCATCGCCACGCCTTCGACGACGGCGCGGTTCTTGGCCGAGCGGACCTCGAGGATCTTGCCCTGCTTGCCCTTGTGGGAGCCGGCGATGACGACGACGACGTCGTTCTTCTTGATGTGAAATTTCTGGGCCATGTTAAAGAACCTCCGGGGCGAGCGAGATGATCTTCATGTAGTTTTTGGCGCGGAGCTCGCGGGCAACCGGGCCGAAGATGCGCGTGCCCTTCGGATTGCCGTCCTCGCCGATGATGACGATGGCATTGGAATCGAAGCGCAGGTAGCTGCCGTCGGAGCGGCGGAGCGGGGCCTTGGTGCGGACGATGACGGCCTTGACGACCTCGCCCTTCTTCACGGTGGCGTCGGTGCTGCTCTCCTTGATGTTGACGGTGATGATGTCACCGACATGGGCATAGCGGGAGGGATGGCCGTTGCGGCCGATCATCGACGCGCGGCGCGCGCCGGTGTTGTCGGCGATATCGAGAATGGAACGCATCTGGATCATGGTGGTGTCTCCTGTGCGGGTTAGGCCGTGGCGGCCGAGTTCGTCTTCTTGGTGGTCTTGGTCGGCACCAGTTCGGCGACGTCCTTCTCGGTCACGGCCGTGATGTCGAGACCCACGGAGGCCTCGACGACGCGGGTGACGCGCCAGCGCTTGAGGCGGCTGACGGGGCGGGTCTCCATGACCTCGATCTTGTCGCCGACCTTGGTCTCGTTCTTCTCGTCGTGGACGTGGAGGACGGTCTTGCGGTTGATGACCTTGTGGTAAAGCGGGTGCGGCGTCTTGTAAGGGACGGTGACCTTGACGGACTTGTCACCCATCTTGGAGGTGACGAAACCGATGAGGGTCTTGCGGCGGTTGGTGCGGGCGGGAGAGGACATGTGATAAAGCGGTTAGCGCCGGAACTCAGGCGGCCTTCGTGGTGTTCTTCTGCTTGAGGATGGTCTCCAGACGGGCGATGTCCTTGCGGTATTCGCGCAGCAGGTGCGGCTTCTCGACCTGGCCGGTGTTCTTGCGGAGGCGGAGCTGGAGGAGCTGGTCGCGGGTCTCGCGGAGCTTGGTGGTGATCTCGGCGGGGGCGAGGTCGCGGATTTCTTTGGAAGTCATGGAAACGTTCTCCTTTTTTAAATCAGGTGGCGGCGCCTTCGCGGGCAATGAAACGGCAGCGGAAGGGCAGCTTGGCGTCGGCGAGGCGGAAGGCCTCCTTGGCGATGGTGGCGGGCACGCCGGCGAGTTCGAAGAGGACGGCGCCGGGCTTGATGACGGCGACGTAGAACTCGACCGGGCCCTTGCCCTGGCCCATGCGCACCTCAGCGGGCTTCTTGGTGACGGGTTTGTGCGGGAAGATGCGGATCCAGAGCTTGCCCTTGCGCTTCAAGTGGCGGGCGATGGTGACGCGGGCGGCCTCGATCTGCTGGCCGGTCATGGGGCCGCGGGAGAGGGACTGCAGGCCGAATTCGCCGAAGGCGAGCGTGTTGCCGCGCTTGGCATTGCCAGCGCGGGAGCCTTTCATCATCTTGCGGTATTTGGTGCGGGAGGGAGCGAGAGCCATGGTATCAGGAGCTGTAAGCTTGAGTGTTTAAGCTGTAAGCCGGGTTGGTTAGTTGGATTCGTCTTTTTTGCAGATCCAGCATTTGACACCGATCTTGCCCCAGACGGTCTGGGCTTCGGCGAAGCCGTAATCGATGTTCTCGCGCAGCGTGTGCAGCGGGATGCGGCCCTGGCGCTGCCATTCGCGGCGGGCGATGTCCGCGCCACCGAGGCGGCCGGAGCACTGGATCTTGATGCCGTCGATGCCGAGCGACATCGCGATCTGGATGGATTTCTTGATGGCGCGGCGGAAGGCGATGCGGCGCTCGAGCTGGAGGGCGACGTTCTCGGCAACGAGCTGGGCCTCGACCTCGGGTTTCTTCACTTCCTGGATGTCGAGGAGGACCTCCTTGCCGGTGAGCTTGCCGAGGGCGACCTTCATGTTCTCGACCTCCTGCCCTTTCTTGCCGATGACAATGCCGGGGCGGGCGGTGAAGATCTTGACGCGGACGCGGTTGCCGGCGCGCTCGATGAAGATGCGCGGCACGGAGGCCTGCTTGAGCTTCTCCATCAGCGAGGAGCGGATGATCTGGTCCTC
>Ga0066487_100313_pt1 | contig 13852 bp, 11 predicted proteins | sample LakWasM129_HOW14_2_FD_59588 | JGI IMG/M metagenome (GOLD analysis project Ga0066487, IMG submission 59588) | Freshwater sediment methanotrophic microbial communities from Lake Washington under simulated oxygen tension - Sediment Metagenome 129_HOW14 | ecosystem: Environmental > Aquatic >... | reverse complement strand
GTTTTTTACTGACTTGGTGCCGGAGAGATGAATCGAACACCCGACCTTCTCATTACGAATTAGAGGGCATATAGGTACCCTCTAATTATTGAACCTTAACCAATTGCCATCTTACCTCTGCGGAGCGTACAATTTCCTTTAACGGGCTAGCACGATTTTTACCGCAATCATCCCGTTGCTGCTAGCCCCATGCTAGCCCGTTGCTAGTCCAAACCTGGGAAGGCTGACACCGTGGCGACCTCGAATCATCAAAAGCTGACGAAGACCTTGTTGAACGGCTTAGCTGCGCCGGAGGTTGGCAAACGTCTCGTGATCTACGACACCGAAACCCCGAAGCTGGCCATACGGATCACGCATACCGGCGTGAGGGCGTTCTATGTTGTCAAGCGATTGGGTGGTCAGATGGTTTGGGTCAAGCTGGGCACGTTCCCCGATATGACGTGTGAGCAAGCACGCAACGAAGCCGGGAAAGTCCTGGGCGAGTTTGCCAAGGGTGACAACCCTGCAGCGGTCAAGCGTGCCGTGAAGGCAGAGCTAACCTTCGGCGCCGCATTCCAGGACTTCATTGTGCGCAAGCGCAAGCGGGACGGTTCACCAATCAGCGACAAGACCAAGCGTGATTACAGGGACTTGTTGCGGTTGTACCTGGATGGCATCAAAGACAAAAAGTTGTCCGCGATCGAGCGCAGTGAGATCAAGGCAATTCATGCCAAAACCACCAAAAAAAGTGCGGCACAAGCTGACCGGGTGGTTGCCGTCGTGTCGGCAGTTTTTAGTTTCATGTTGGCCCAGGAGGCGTTCAGCGGACCGAACCCGGCGACCATGATTCAGAAAAACCCGGCACCCAGCCGTGACCGGTTCCTGCAAGCTGACGAGCTGACGCCCTTCTTCAAGGCGTTGTCAGAATCGACGAACGAGCTCATGCGCGACTTCTTTTTGCTGGCGTTGCTGACGGGAGCGCGACGGGCCAACGTGTCCGCCATGCGTTGGGCTGATATTGACCTCGCAGCAGGCGTTTGGCGCATTGCGAAGACCAAGAACGGCACTCCTCAAACTGTGACGCTATCCCCTGAAGCAGTGGCTGTACTGGAGGCGCGCAAAGACGGTGCCGGGGTGTTTGTATTCCCTGGTGACGGTGTGACCGGTCATATCATGGAGCCAAAAAAGGCTTGGGCGACACTTCTCAAGAAGGCCGGAATCGAAAACCTGCGTATTCACGACTTGCGGCGCACGTTGGGAAGTTGGCAAGCGCGTACGGGCGCATCGTTGCCCATCATTGGCAAGAGTCTGAACCACAAGACCCACCAAGCAACTGCGATCTACGCCCGACTTGACCTTGACCCTGTGCGCCAGTCGGTCAATACGGCGACAGCGGCCATGATGGAGGCGGCTGGACTTAAGCACAATGCCAAGGTCAATCCAACATGCAAGGCCACGTAGTGAGGCTGTTTGCCGGTCATGGGCTGATCCCTGAACACCTGTTTCCCCCTGGCAGGCCGGACTGGTGTCATTTTTTCGGGGGTGCATAGGGTGCCCGTGAAATCTACTCCAGCTAAAAAGTACTTCACCTTCGAAGAGCTCGTGGTGCGATGGGATCGTACGTCGAACGACCTGGTTCAGCTGGTTATTGATGGTGAGATGGTGCCGAGTCTCTACATCCCATCCGGGGGCTATTTGTTGAATCAGTTCGTCCCTATCGACATCGAAGATGCCGATTCGACTTGCTCTCCAAGTCCACTGCACGATCCCTCGATTGACGAGTTGGACAACGAGGTTCGAGGGTGGGTGACGGGCTTCCGCTATCTGATATTGCCCCAGCGCACCGACTCACACGACTGCGATTTTCACTATTTCGCTGCTGCACCACTGGATCGTGATCACGGTGCTTTGTGCTATTCACTTGAGCATCGCGTAGGCATCGCCGATGTCTTGAAATCAGGGATGGTGATGGCCGATGAAGTGGCACGGGTTGAGGCCAAAAGTAGCGAAAAGCCCGCCCCCGACAGCAACGAGAAGGCCCTATCCACCACAGAGCGAAATACCTTGCTAAAGCTGGTGATCGGCATGGCCGTGAAGGGCTACAGCTACGACCCAGAGGCTTCAAAAAGCGGGGTCCCCAAAGAGATCGTTGACGATCTGGCCAACCTTGGAATCGCCATCACAGATGACACAGTACGTAGGTATTTGAAGGAGGCTGCGAGAACTGTTTTGTCTGGGCAGGCGCGTCATTCTTAGCGGCAAACCGAATTCGGAAATGGCATAACCGACTTCGGTCACAGCGCACTTCGCTTTCCAGAAACTCGCTCTCATTCCTGCATGCAATCCAGCAAAAGCGGGTCTATATGAAAGCGAATCATGTCACTTCAAACCATCGTTCAAACAAGCAAGGAATTGCTTGATGACAAGTCGGCTGCGGCCCTCCTTGACGTCACACCCGGCACACTCTCTGTGTGGCGCTCCACTGGTCGCTATGCGCTGCCATTCTTGAAGGTTGGGCGCAAAGTGCGTTACCGCCGTGCTGATCTATTGGCTTGGCTGGACGAGCGAACCCGCTCAACCGGTGCCACGGCATGAAGGGGGCACGGATGACCAAAACCATTGAAAAGCCCTCTGCGGCTTGCGACACCAAAGGCCTTGCTACCAACGCTCCCACCGAACTAGATTTTCCCAAGGACGAACGCAGAACCAAAGCCACATCGACCGTCGAGAAGATGCAGGCAGGTCGTGAAGCGCACCAGCACTGGGAACTTGCCATAGACGTACAGCCAGAGAGGGAAGATGCGGCGAGCGATGCAGCGGCGGTTGATGCCGCCGTAAGTCGCTTTGATGCGGCGCTTGGTTGCGACAGCCACCCATATCTGGCAACCAAGGGAGTGAAAGCGTACGGTATTCGGCAAGAGGGTGAAAACCTGTTGATACCTCTGCAAACTCTCGATCGCAAGCGGCACAACATCCAAACCATCGCACCAAACGGAGACAAGCAGTTTCTGCCTGGTGGGCGCTTGAAGGGTTGCCTTCACGCCATAGCTGGAACTTTGGATGTGTTGATCATTTGCGAGGACTACGCAACTGGAGCGAGCCTCCATGAGGCGACGGGTTACGCGGTGGCTGTGGCATTTGCTGCAGGCAATCTAGAAGCGGTGGCGCTGGCTTTGCGAAACCAGTACTCCGACGCAAAAATTGTTGTTGCGGCCGATGATGACCACCACAGCGAAGGCAACCCCAGCCTTGACAAAGCTCGGACTGCGGCGATAGCGGTTGGTGGTTACCTAGCGGTTCCTGACTTCGGTGCCCACAGGCCCGAACAGGCCACGGACTTCAACGATCTGCACCAGTTGGCAGGATTGGCTGCGGTCAAGCGTGATATCGATTCCGCCATCAACACTGGGACTGCCATTGCAAGTACTATGGTGGCTACTGGTCAAGTGGGTGATGCCTTTGCTGATACCCATCGTAATGCCCCACGGCCAGACCCCGAGTGCCTGTATGGGCTGGTGGGGGACATAGCCCGAGCGGGCAGCGACAACACTGAGGCCAATCCCTATGCGGTCGCAGCATCCGCGCTGGCCTATCTTGGGGCTGCGCTGGGGCGTGGGGCATACATGCCTATTGGCGACGACTGCAATCACGCACGGCTCTTTCTAATCCATGTGGGCCGTTCCAGTCGTGGGCGTAAGGGTACTGCTAAGAAGCTGATTTCCCGCATAAACGCGGCCATTAAGTCGATGGACGAGTGCTTGGTGCCCCAGGTGCACAGTGGCGGGTTGTCTACCCGCGAAGGTCTGGCTCTGCTGATCCATGATGGCTACAGAGACGGCAAGAACGAGGTACCTCCGATTGACGACAAGCGTCTGCTGGTGGTGGAGTCGGAATTTTCCAACGTCCTGCACCAGAGCAAGCGTGACGGCAATACGTTGAGTGGTGCCCTTCGCGATGCGTGGGACGGCACCAGCATCAAGCCTGCTGTGAAAACTTGTCCAGTGTGGGCCAGTGATCCTCATATCGCCATCATCGGAGATATCACACCCCCTGAGCTACGCGAGTTGATGCACAAGCGAGAGTTAACCAATGGTTTTGCCAACCGGTTCATCTTCTTTTGGGCTGAAGGTGACAAGGTCGTGCCATTCCCGAAACCGACGGACAAGGACGTAGTGGCCACATTCGCAACGCGCGTAGCGCAAGTCCTTCGGTTTGCGGGGGCTGATCGTCCAATGGATAAAGACGTCATGAGCATGGAGTTTTCACCTGATGCGTCTTCGCTTTATGAGAGTCTGTATCGGGGTGAACTGCGGGACAGGTCATTAGGTGAGCAAATCACCGGTTTGCTGGATCGTCGTGCGCCCGTATTGTTGCGCTTGGCGATGCTGTTTGCCATGACCGACCAGACCCGCGTCATTACCGTGGCCCACATCAACGCTGCCCTGGCCTGGGTGCGGTACTGGGTTGACTCGGTCAGGTTTATTTTCCAAAGTGCGGTTGATGAAGCGGGTGCTGCGGCGACCACCGAAATGACTCAGCGCATCATCACTTACTTAGCCACGCACGGTCAGGCCACGCGCACGCAGCTGACCAAGGTTTGTTTCGGTGGTCACGTCACCAAAACCACGCTGGATAAGGCGCTAGAAGAGTTGATAACGGCCAGCCCCCCCGCCATTGAGGTGGAGACTGTGCCACGCTCCAACGGACAATCGGGTTCACCGTCAAAGGTTTATAAACTTTGCGCGCTGCCTGCCCAGCTAGGCAACACGGCGAACTCTGCGAATTCAGCGGAACGTGAGTCTCCATGCGTGGCTACTGCTGCTTTTGACGTGAGGTAACATGTGCGAAGTGTGCGAAACAAGGGTGGGGCTGACACACAGACCCGGACACAGTTCGCACACTTCGCAGAATTCACCTATCCACAAATCTGTCCCAACAGCAATGGGATTAGTACTTCGCAGGCTTCGCACACTTCGCTGGCTAAAGGTCAAAACCTGAATGCCGGTGACGTGGAAGCGTTCTAAATGCGTTCTGGACTGGAATCGTCAAGCGGCTGCCCGGTGTGGACCTGAATCTGTCGGTAGCCTCGACTGGCGGGCCGGCCGTGACACCATCTACCCACCTAGGTGAAGACCTGCATGATTGATCCGACATCGAGGCCTTGCTTATCCTTTGGGTAAAGTCGATCGAATCTACAGGTCCACCCGACTGGCACGTTGATGCGGCAGCTATCGTCCAACGCTTCCCACGCACCACTTCATCGCTGCGGGGCATGTTGCTCGTTATGGTTTGCTCTGTGGAGGCGTGGCCGCTTCGTAGTGGGCAGGCACACCGGCGTGATGGTTAAATCCGCTCTCTTACTTGGCGCAGGGGTACGTGTGCGCTGTGGTTATGCTCGAAATCTTCAACACATCAACTAGATTCGCAAATGGCACGTATTGAAGAAAAAATTGCCGAGATTGCTGACCCAGCACTACGGCAAAGCATCGGGGAGGAAGTCGCCAAGCTCAAGAAGCACACCCGCTTTGGCCTGGTGTTTGAAGATCATCAGCCGGAGGTGGTGCCGATCTATGGTAAGCGCATCAAGCGCGGCGAGCGGGTTGCTAAAAAAATCGGCAACTTGTCCGAAATTTGGCGGGTTGTGTCTGTCAAAGATGGCGTTGCCGTGTGCGAACAGGAAAAAGGCGGCAAGAATTTGACGGAAACGCGCGAGTCGTTGCCCACTCACCAACTGGTCGTCATTCGCAGCATGGGCGAAACCATTTATCCGTCGCTCACGCCGGTCGCCTCCGTTACCAACGGCGACCCGGCGGCACCACACCATGTATTGATCGAGGCGGACAACTACCACGCACTTCAATTGCTGTTGTTTCCCTATGAGGGCAAGGTCGATTGCATATACATCGACCCGCCCTACAACACTGGTGCGCGGGACTGGAAATACAACAACGATTACGTTGACAAAAACGACCAGTGGCAGCACAGCAAATGGTTGACCTTCATGGCCAAGCGCTTGCGGCTGGCGAAGCGTCTGTTGAACCCAGAGACGGGAGTGTTGGTTGTCACGATTGACGAGCACGAGGTGCACCACCTCGGGATGCTGTTAGAGCGTGAGTTCCCAGATGTTTATCGGCAAATGGCGACGATAGTTATCACAGCGCGAGGGGTCGCCAAGCAAGGACTTGCGCGTGTTGAGGAGTATGCCCACTATGTTTATATGGGTAGTGCATCTGCCGCAGCCACTACTGACGACTTACTCAATAACGACGCTAACTCGAAGAAAAAGACTCCCTGGGCCAGTCTACTTCGCCGAGGAACGAATGCTGCCCCGTTCAATCGTCCCGGACTCGTTTATCCGATTCTCTTGAATCCTGTAACAGAAGAAATCATAGGAGTCGGTGAAACAGTTGAAGAAATGATTGCGCGTGGCGACTTCACTCGTCAACAGGCCAATACATTTAACCCTAGTAGGACGAAAGCAGAAGCTTGGCCCATTCGATCAGACGGATCACTCGGCACTTGGCAAGTTAAGCCCAGTACGTTACTTGAACTTAAGCGAAAGGGGTTCGCGAAAATTGGCCGCTTCGATGAGGATCGCGTAAGTTGGGCAGTCAACTACCTAAAGAGAGGACCAATTTCGGAAATTGAACGCGGTGAGTTATTGGTGACGGGACACGAGTGGGAGGGTGGGCCAGCCATTCTCGAATACGCGGACCAAGCTGATGCGCCAAAGCGCGCGAAGACTGTCTGGCATCGGACACTGCACGATGCAGGGACCTATGGCTCAGGCCTGATTAGGCAAATACTTGGTAATCGTGCATTTGAATTTCCCAAGTCTCTTTACGCTGTGAGAGACACGTTATCAACGATCGTCAGCAACAAAAAAAATGCACTTGTCATTGACTTCTTCGCAGGTAGCGGTACTACGTTAAATGCCATCAATCTGCTCAACGCGACCGATGGTGGCAATCGTCGCTGCATACTGGTCACTAACAACGAAGTGTCGGCTGACGATGCTGAAACCCTAAGTGAGCGCGGCGTTCAGCCGGGCGATGCGGACTGGGAGGCTGTTGGTATTTGTCGTTCAGTGACCTGGCCCCGCTCAAAATTCACAATTGTTGGCCATCGTGATGACGGTACCCAACTGACGGGCGAATATTTCACCGGCAAGCAGTTAACGCGCGAAAAGCCGCGCACCATTCGCCAACTGGGTTTTGCAGAAGGCCGCAATCTGTCATTGGCACAACGCAAACAAGTTGCCGCTCTACTGCCCGGTGTTACCCAAAGCAAAATTAACGACGGGCCTTGGTTTCTGGCCGACGAAGTTGCAGTGTCGGTACTGTGGGACGTGCGCCAGGCACCCGCGTGGCTTGAGGAATTGAGCGAAGCTGATCATGTGAATGACCTGTGCGTGGTGACTACCGAAAGTCGGCTGTTCAACTCCCTCAAAGCCCAGATTGTTGAAACACTTGGGCCGCAGGAAATAGCCGAAGAGGAAAAGCGCCCCTTGGCCATTGGTTTTTCAGCAAATCTCGAATACTTTCGGCTGGATTTTCTTGACCCGCAAGAGATACAGATGGGCCGCCAGTTTGCTGCCGTTCTGCCAATTCTCTGGATGATGGCGGGCTCGCGCGGGCCACGCCCGGAAGCGCCCGACGCGCACGCGCCCTGGTTGCTGCCCGATGGCTGTCCATTCGTGGTGCTTATGCAAGAAACCCGCTTCAAGGAGTTTGTGCGCCACGTAGAGAGCCATCCCGACCTGACCCACGTATTTATCGTCACCAATTCGCAGGATACGGTTTACAAGTTGCGCCACGAGTGGCCCGAGTTACGTGTGGTGCAACTCTACAAAGACTATTTAGAAAACTTCCGCATCAACCTGTCAGAGAAACCCGCGCTATGAAATTGGAACTCAAGGACTTTCAGGAGGTTGCTGTCGATCAGCTTGTTTCCAAACTTAAGCCTGCCAAGCGGGAGGTATTGGAGGGCGGTGACCACCAGGCCGTCATTCTGTCTGCGCCCACCGGCTCGGGCAAGACGGTTATCACTGCGGCATTGATTGAAGAAATATTGACCGGCTCGGACCGTTTCACTGCGGAGCCAGACGCTGTGTTTCTGTGGCTGTCTGACCAACCTGTGCTGAATGAGCAATCCAAGAAGCGAATTGCGTCGGCATCGACCAAGCTGGGCAATACCGATTTGGTCATTGTGGACACCGACTTTGACCGCGAGATGTTTGATGGCGGCAAGGTGTATTTCATCAATACGCAGAAGCTTGGCAAAGACAAGTTGTTGACTTCGGGCCGGGGCGACAAGCGCACCTACACGATTTGGGAAACCATCAGCAAAACGGCCAAGGCCAAAGCAGATCGCTTCTATCTGATCATTGACGAGGCGCACCGTGGCACCAAGGTAAACCGCAACGACGAATCAACGCGCCAGACGGTGATGCAGAAGTTTGTCAAAGGCTCTGAGGGTGAGATACCAGCCATTGACTTGATTCTGGGCGTATCCGCTACGCCGCAGCGCTTCCAGCAATTGGTTGCAGGGCAAAACAATCGCACGCCACGCCAATGCGAAGTGAATCCACTGGACGTGCGGGCATCGGGTTTGCTGAAAGACCGGATCATGGTTTTTCACCCGACCGAAGCGTTCCCCACCGACACCACCATGTTGCGTGCTGCTGTTTTGCAATGGCGCGCTATGGGTGCGAAGTGGCATGAGTACGCACAGGCACAGGGCATTCCTACGATCCACCCTGCACTGATTATCCAAGTGCAGGACGGTAGCAGCGACGGCGTTTCGCGTACCAACTTGGACGAGGTGATCGCCACCATCGAAAAGGAAACCGGGCCGATTGATCCTGCGGAGATTGCACATTGCTTTGAACATGATGCCCCACTGTCTGCACATGGTGTGTTGATTCGCAAGATTGACCCATCGCGCATTCAGGAGGAAACGAATATCAAGTTTGTGCTTTTCAAGATGGCACTGACTACCGGCTGGGATTGCCCAAGGGCCGAAGTGATGATGTCGTTCCGTACCGCGCAGGACGATACCCTGATTGCTCAGCTTATCGGACGCATGGTGCGCACGCCATTGGCGCGCCGCATCGAGGGCAGCGAGATTCTTAATTCGGTTTCGCTGTACCTGCCGCACTATGACAAAGAAGGTTTGACCCGCGTGGTCAACCACTTGAAGCAAGGCGACCCGATGGAGCTACCGCCTACCGATGTGGAAGACGGCGCAAAGATGGTTACCTTTAAGCGCGATGCCAAGATGATCGCTGCGTTTGACGCACTGAACGGGCTGCCAACCTACCGCGTGGAGCGCGTGCGCAAGGTATCCAACACACGCCGTCTGATGGCGTTATCGCGCTTGCTGACCACCATGCATGAGGTGGATATGACTGCTTGGGATGGCTCTAAAAAGCTCGTGATTGACACGCTGGACGCAGAACTTGCCCGGCTGAAAAATGACGATCTCAACTTTGATGCAAAGGTGAAGGGGTCCGGCCAGATCACGCTGAACGCGGTGATTGTTGAGCAAGGCACTTGGAAAGAAATCCAAGGCCAGACCATTACTGTGCCGCTGGACGAAAAGAATATTGAAGATCTGTTCAATCGCGCCGGGCAGCGCTTGGGCGAGGGACTGCATCTGGACTACTGGCAAACCCACTACGACCAGGATGAAGCCGACGACATGCCCAGCCGCTCACGGTTGGAACTGTTCCTGATGCTCCAAGACGAAAAGACATGGAAGACGTTGGAATCCGTTTGTGGCGCACGCTGCGAGGCTCTGGTGAAGCAGCACAAGGCTGCCATCAAGAAGCTGACCACGGCGGAGCAGGAGGAATACAACAAGGTCAACGAAATTGCGAAGGACCCGGAGGCGCTGTCGTTCTTGCCACCGGCAGAAATGATGCTGTCCGTGGACCCCACAGACGCGGAATTCCGAAGCTACGACGATCATCTGTATGTCGATGCCACCGGGCATTTCGTGGCGAAGCTGAACACTTGGGAACACCCGGTTATCGAAGCAGAAATTGCCCGTGCCGATGTGGTCGGATGGCTGCGCAATGTGCCACGCAAGCCCTGGGCGCTGTCGCTGCCATATGAAATGGGTGGTGAAGTGCTGCCGATGTACCCGGACTTTCTGGTGGTGCGCACCGATGGCGCTGGGCACGCGATTGACATTTTGGAGCCGCACTCCCCCGCGCTGGCCGATAGCTATGCCAAAGCCAAGGGCCTGGCGCAATTTGCAGCCAAGCACTCGATGGACTTCGGGCGCATTGAGGTGATCCGGCTGGTGGGCAAAGAGATCAAGCGACTCGATTTGATGGACGCGACCAACCGCAAGCGGGTTTTGGCCGTGGATAGCAATGCTGCACTGGATTTGATCTTTGGAATTGCCAATGGATGAAGCTGATGCCCGCTGTCATGCGCTATGCTTTTTATTGCTGCTCATTGGCACGTAGTCATGATGTAACAGCTCGGGGTTGGGTGAATTTTCAAAAATGACTACGACCGCAGTACCAACAAGTCAAAGGTAGAAAACCAAACCACCCCCCCCCACCTCAAGCCCAGCACCGATGCCACTCGTGTACAGCCTGCCTCGCGGTCATGTGACCCTGCAAGTTGCTTCGCTTGGTTTCCAGATCACAGCACCAGTTTACGCACGTTCGGCGGCTGTGGGCATCTTTGCGGCTCAAGCCAAGTGCTACGCCGAAGACTCCAAGATTCGCAAAAGCAGCATCACTGTAAGCCATGAAGCCATGAAGCCATGAAGCCTTGAAGCCTTGAAGCCTTGAAGCCATGAAAATCGTGCGGGCAATACCAAGACTGGATGTTGTCATCGACAAAAAGCCGTAGCCCTGCATTCAGCACGGCACCACTTGAAATACATATCGCACGCACGTAACGAAGGAACCCTACGATGTTCGGATTTTTCAAAAAGAAAAGGCCACCCAACTCACCGAATGAGGGTGGCGTAGGCAGGTCAGCGCAGAGTTTAGCAAGCGCAACGACTGATCCTCAGGACGTCGCCACTTCTGCTTATGAAGCTGGCGATTACGCGACCGCGTTCAGGGAGTTCCACAAGCTTGCAGATCAAGGTCATGCCAAAGCTCAGTACAACCTAGGCTTGATGTACAACAATGGCCAGGGGGTAGCAAAAGACCAAGCTCGAGCAATTCACTGGTTTCGACAAACAGCCGATCAAGGCTTTGAGATGGCGTACGTTACCCTGGGCCAGATGTATCGCAATGGTGAGGGTGTTCCGCGTGATGACAAGCTTGCTGCTCAATGGTGGCGCAAGGCGGCTGATAAGGGTAATGCACTAGCTCAGCACAACCTTGGAGTTCTTTACAAGAATGGCCATGGAATGCCAAAAGATGAGGCAGAAGCTGCTATGTGGTTTCGGAAGGCAGCAGATCTTGGCTATGAGCTTTCGCAACTTGTTCTTGGTAATTTCTATCAACATGGTGTAGGTGTTTCCAAAGATCCAAGCAGGGCATTTTTTTGGTATCGAAAAGCAGCCGAACAAGGTAATTTATTGGCGCAATCGTCCATTGGGGCAATGTATTGTGTGGGCGCTGGAGTCGATAAAGATTTTACGCAAGGGGTGTTTTGGACTCGCAAGGCAGCCGATCAAGGCGATAGGATCGCGCAATCTAATCTTGCCAGACTATATGGGGCTGGCGAAGGCGTATCAAAGGATGAAAAGCAAGCGGCGGCTTGGTGGCGAAAATCCGCTGATCAAGACTATGCACACGCGCAGAACAAACTTGGGATGTGCTACCGCTTTGGTTTTGGTGTCTCGAAAGATTCCAAGCAAGCCGTTTTTTGGTGGCAAAAAGCTGCGGAACAGGGAGATCCAGAAGCGCAGTATGACTTGGGAGTGATGTACGACCGGGGTGATGGTGTACAAAAAAGTAGTGAACAGGCTACCTACTGGTGGCGAAAGGCAGCCGCTCAAGGCAATGCTAAGGCTCAGCACAACCTCGCCTGCTAAAAGCTTCCATGAAATATTCAACAAGCGCGTGTTTGTTCCATCCCACCTTTGTACTGATATGCAAAAGAAGTTATTAGGCTTGCTATTCATTTTGAGCGGTGTTGGCGTTATGGGGGGTGCATTTTTAGTCCAAGCTCTTTGGCTTGGCTTTATTTTCGGCACCGTAGTGATTGGTATCTTGATGCTCTTTCTTGCACCTCTGTTGGTCATGGCCCCATTCTTTTTTCTGTTTGGCACAGGGACAGCTTTATTCGGAAGTGGTGTGCAGATGATTTCCGTTGATGATTGATGCCCAACGGGCATCGGCAGAATGCTTGTCTTTTTTCATTTGCCCGAATACCTATATATGACCGATACACCAATTTACTGCGTCTTGCAGATCGATTTCTAGTTTCCAATACTTCTTAACCTATATACTGATGTTGAAAATCGATGGGTTTCGGCTATATACAGCCGATATGCTAACTTGTCTTTAGGGCAGCATTTTTACCGTCGCTGTATTGACTGGTGTTCACTTGTGCAAAGAGTCGTGGTCGATGTTCTTGAACTTCTAATACTTCTACTCTGTACTTCTAGAACTTCTTGCCCGGACTTCTAAGGCTTCTTGGCATTGGTTCGGAGTGAGGAAATAGCCACTATTTTTTGAGAAAATATTGGGCCAGGGTTCAGGGTTTTGGCAGTATTAGAAAATAGGTACGAAGGCTGCTCTTGACGGACAGAGCAAAAAACCGAGGTATCCCCCCCCCAAATACTCGCCCTGAAATCCAGTCGAAGGCCCCCATCAGCGCGGTGATTCCAGCCGAGCTGCCACGAAGCGTGCAACGCGCACGGGGCGGAACGGCTGGCATCACCGCTTACTTGTCGCCACCGTTGTAGTGTTGGTCAGTGCACGCGGCGCTGCTGCACCCCGTGAAGATGCTGGGGAGTGGCTCTAAGTGTGCTTCGCAAGTGTCAGTCAGTGCGCTGGAGCGCAGCGATGGTGTCGACTCGCTGACGCATCGTGCTGGTGCCCCGGTAGCCAGCAGCGTGACCATGTGCCCCCGTGAGTCGCTGCGCTTTGTCACAGAAGCACATCGTCACTCACGCCAGCTCGTAGTGTGGTGTTTTCATCCAGCTGCAAAGGCTGAGTACAGCCATTGCAGAGCGCCATCAGATTCAAAACATGTGCTCCGCAGGTACTAGCCAGAGCGCTTTGGCGCTGGGTGTGGGCCTCGACTCGCTTCGCATCGTGGCTGGCACGCAAGTTCCATCGCTTGTAGTGCACCCCCGTTCCAGAAAATGACATAACACCGCATTTCCGAAAGTGCAGGGCAGTCGTTCCGCTGAAGCTCCACTTGGTGCCCTGCACCGCTGCGCGCCCTTGCGGGTTTCGGAAACAGGCGTTATGCCAAATTCTTCCACTGGAGAGCGGTCGCCTGCTGTCGGTGCTCCCCGGTCGCTTCGCGCCCTACGCACCGCCATCAGTCGCCCTCGTGTTGTGCTGAGGTCGTGTTTTCATCCAGGCGCTGCGCGCTTAGTTCTGTTCAGTGGCCTTCGGCCAGATCTTCTGTGTCTGCCCCCGCCCACCCTTGTGGCCTCGCCCGCTTCGCGGCATTGGCCCAGCGCGGTCTGCCCGTCCGCCCCCCAAGGGGGCTCCCTCACAACCGCGCTGTTGTGTATGCAGGTCGGCGTTCACTCTGTGGTTTTTAGACTACCAGGCTAGGATCATTCTGGAGACCACAGTGCCACCCTTTGCTCGTGATGCTAGCCCGGCGCTAGCCCAAAAAAAATCCGCTACCTTTTGAGTAGCGGAGTTTCTTTAACTGACTTGGTGCCGGAGAGATGAATCGAACACCCGACCTTCTCATTACGAATGAGCTGC
>Ga0066487_100311_pt1 | contig 13943 bp, 8 predicted proteins | sample LakWasM129_HOW14_2_FD_59588 | JGI IMG/M metagenome (GOLD analysis project Ga0066487, IMG submission 59588) | Freshwater sediment methanotrophic microbial communities from Lake Washington under simulated oxygen tension - Sediment Metagenome 129_HOW14 | ecosystem: Environmental > Aquatic >... | reverse complement strand
CTGACGGACGTCTGCCCATTGAAACGCAAGGTCCGGTCCGTATCCGGTTGGATCGTCCCTACCGGACCCGCCAAAGCGAGATGAACACCGTCCAGCGCCAGCGGAGTTGTCCCGAAGGCATTGGAAAGGCGCAGCCGGAGCAGGTTCCCGCCCAGCGAAACGTGCACGATCTGGCGCAGCGTCGCGCCCACCAGCGGGAGTTGCTCCTTCGCGGCTGGCTCAGGGAACGGGGACGTCGCCCAGGTGCCGACCCAGCCGGCCGCCGGCCCATCGGCCCCGGCCAAGGCGGAGGACGCAAGGGTGACGAGCCACAGGCTCAGCGTGATCGAGCGGCACAAACGTCGGGCGGAAGTAATCATGGGAAGGCGCGGGGTGGAAGCAACGGTCTGAGTGTTTTGAGCATGGATTCAAACCTCTTGAAGACTTGTCATTCTGAGCGAAGCGAAGAATCCATCAGGATGATCTTTGCTCTGGGCGGTAGCGATTGTGGTGATGGATCCTTCACTGCGTTCAGGATGACAAACGGATTTGAAGCACGCCCCAGACTTTGTCATCGCGAGGTGCGCGCCCCGAAGGGCGGGACTCCTCGCAACGACAGTCTGTTTAGCTTGGGAGGTTGGTGGGTGAAGAGCGACAAATGAAAGGATTCGAAAAAAAGGCCCGCTCCTTATGCGAGCGGGCCGTGACCGAGAGGAAAGAGGGGATTTGCGGTCGGAAAGTCCTAGCCCCTCGCGATCGAGGAGCCAGGCCCCAATATCCCTTGCCCTTAGAACGAGAACGTATTCGTGACGAACCATTCCTGCGTCGGCTTGACGCGGACCGAAGCCCAGGTCTTGCCATCAGGTTCGATCGAGATCGGAATCAGCCCATCCTTCGCGAAGGCGTTGCGGACGTTGAGCTGGATCTTCCAATTGACCTTTTCGGTGAGCTTGCGTCCGTAGCTGGCCCAGAGATCGACCGCGTCTTCCGACGGACCGTTGTAGGGCTTGCTGATGTCATAGGTGGCGAATGCGCCGCCGGTCACGACCGGGTAGCCGAGGATGACCTTGTCCTGCCAGCGGTAGCTGGCGCCGACGCCGACGTCCTTGAGGAAGCCGTGGCGGAACGTGTAGTTCGTCACGACATTGTAGCGCCACTTGCGGATCTCGGGCACCTGCGAACCTTCGGTGAGCTTCATCAGAGTATAGTTGGAGAGGAACGGACCCCAGATGCTGGGATAGATGGCATTGCCCGCGCCGCCGAAGCGGGGCAGCTTGCCGGCCGGAGTCAGGGTGCCGTCCGAGTTGATCAGCTTCGAGTTGATGTAGCCGATGAATTCGTTGAGCGTGGCGCCACCGACGTTCGTCTGGGTCGCGGTGGTCTGGCCGGCATTGAACGCAATGCGCCAGTTCGGCAGCGGGTTGGCCGTGAGCTCGAACTCGTAGCCCTTGGACTCGGTGTCCGCCGTCACTGCGAAGCCCTGCGGCGCGTTGTTGCCGTTGTAATTGGCCAGCGTCGCCGGATCGGGCGTGTGGGCGGCGGGGTCGGCCAGATACGTCGTGCGGTCGACCAGAGCGGACGTCGTGGTCGGGGTGAAGTTCCACGCCTTGAAGAATCCCTTCGCTTCGAGATATTTCTGGATGTCGTTCCACCCGGTGATGGCGGCATCCAATTCGGCCTGGGCTTGGGTGGCGGTCAACGCCGGGTATGCGTTGGTCCAGCGGTTGCGATAGGAGTCCTGGTTGCGCGACGCCCAGTCGTAACCACCGAGCTGGTAGAGGAAGACGTTGCGCCAGGCCAGACCGGCACCAATGGTTCCGCCCATCTGGTAGGCGTTGCCGAGGGTGCTGTTGCCATCCTTGGTGCGGGTCGTGAAGTTGACCACCCGGAGGGAATACTTGCCGTCCTTCGTCGAGAGCAACGCGCCATATTCGTAGGTCTTGCCCGACGGATTGCCGATCGGGGTGCCGTAGATGTCCCGGCGCACGCTCGTGACCTGGAAGTTGCTCGATTCGTTATAGGAGAGGCTGATGTTGAACGGCAGCGGATCCCGGTCGCCCAGGATCTTGTTCAGGTGCACCACCGCCCCGCCGCTGGTAGAGTGGCCCTTGACGATCTGATTCAGCGGGAATGCGTCCGGCAACCGATAGACATCGGGCTGGATGTTCAGGATCTTGCGATTGAGGGGCTGATTCAGCGCGGTCACGTCCTTCGTTTTGACCTCGTCATAGCGCCAGCCGAGGGTCGCGACGACGGCATCGTTCCAGAAGAAGCCTTGATACGAACTGGAATAGGAGTTCGTCTCACGGAGCGCCTTTTGCGCTTTCGTGAGGAGGCTGTTGTCCTGGCCGTTGTTGTAACGCAGCAGGTTGTCCTGGAAGTTGCTGTTCCAACCGACATAGTTGGCGGGATTGGAGGCCTCCGTGAGCTGGGTCGTGCTGCCGGTCACCGGCATGCCGTTATAGACCTGATTAAGCGAAGCCGGGACGTTCCACGCAGTGGCAGGTGAGGCGCCGTAGTTTTTCCACGTTGTATCAAACACGTAGACGCCCGCGTCCGAGTAGGCAACGGGGGCCGTGATGCCGGGGATATTCGCGCCGGAGGGCGAAGCCCGGTTGACCACGGACGAGCCGAGATAGATGACGGCGGTCGGCGCGCGATCCCCGATATCGGAGCTGTTGCCGTTGTTCCCGTTCCAGTAGCCGGCCCAGGCCTGGCTGTTGGCGACCATCTGCCATTCGCGAGTTTCGTTGGCAAACTTCTCGTTGGCGGCGACGCCGTTGAAGCGGTGCTTGCCCAGGAGCTTCACCAGGAACTCGCTTTGCGTGAAATCCGAGGCCCGGACCTCGCCGAAGAGCGATGCGCGCATGTATTTCCGGTCGCTGAGGTAGGAACTGCCGTTGCCGGCGCCGGCGGTGATGGCCGGCCGGCCGTAGTTGGGATTGGTGACACTGGTCGTCCCGTTCGCGCCGCTGACATAGTAGTCGGCCAGGTTCTTCGTGATGTCGAGCGTGATGGTCGGACCGTAGCCGAGGAGGGAATCGCCGCCCCGGCGGTATTTCTGGTGATCGATGCTGACATCGAGGCCGACGCGATCATTGAACGCGGTCTGGCTGAAATCGACGTTGTAGGAGTTCCAGTTTTCCCATTCGTGTTTGGTCGGACCGTCGATCAGCGTGTTGTAGAAGTCGAAGACGGTCGGATCGAGCAGGGACATGGTCCGGTATTGGCCGTATTTGGCCGCGGGGAAGTTGGCGGAACTGGCCTGATTGTAATTTACCACCGCCGACGGCAGCGTATTGACCAGATAGAGTATGCCGTTCTGCCGCTTGCCCACCAGGCCGCTCGATATTCCGGTGAAAGCGCCGCTGCTGTTGAGCGCGCCGTTGTTGATGTATGCGCCATACACCTGATAGAGCTGGTTGCTCGTCCCGTCGATGAGCCAGACCGGCTGCTGCTGGTTGGCGACGTCGCGGAGATACGGCTGATAGTTGATCGTGGTCGAGTTGGACGTGCCATAGCCATTGCTGGTGGTCACATTGTCGGTGCGAAACGGGTCGTAGGGATTGTTGATGGATGTCTTGCCCATGCCGCCGAAGGGATTGTCGGCGGAGACCGCCACCGGGCGCCACCACGCGGTGAAGGCGTCGTTCGGCGGGACGATGCGCGGGCGGTTGGCCTTGACGTCGCCGTTCTCGAATTTCGCCTTGATGCTGGTGTGGAAGGAGCGGTCCTTGAAGAGCTGGGGATCAAAACGCAGCGCGCCATAGAAACGCTTGCTGTCCTGAAAGGCCGGATTCTGCCGGTATTTCTCGTTGTTCCACAGGCCGTCCACCCGGATCGCGAGCACGTTCTTGATGAGCTCCTGATTCAGGTCGAGGCTGGTCCGCACACTGCCATAGGAACCGGTGCGCGCCTCGAGGCTGCCCTTGTTGCGAAACTCCGCGTTCCGCAGCGAAGCATTCACGATACCCGCCGGGCTGCCCAAACCGAACAGAATCGAGTTCGGTCCGCGCAAAATATCAACGCGGTCGACGTTGAAGGAGTCCCACGGGATGTCCGTGATGAAGTAGTCGCGGGCATTGTCGGCCGCGGCCAGACCGCGGACACGATTTTGTGCACCACCCGGGGCGCGCAGGTTGCCGGTCTCGTCCACACTGGCGGCATTGCCCAAGCCGGCGTAGGTGCCGCGCGTGCCGGCCACCTCGGCGTTGGTCGTATACTGTAGCAAGGTGGTGTTGTCGGTCGCGCCGATGTCCTGTAGGAATTCCTTCGTGATGACGGAAATGGCGGCGCCAACATCCTTCAAATCGGTGCGGATGCGGGTGCCCGCGAGGGTTTCTGTCGCCTGATAACCGGTGTCTTTTGTCGCATTCACTTCGAATGGACTCAACACGACCACTTCCTCTTCCGGCTTGGTCGGAGTGGGAGTGTTGGTTTGGGCGGCCAGAGGCCACGCGCTCGCGAGAAGGGCAAGCGCGGTCAGGTGCTGTCTTACTTGATTTTTCATAGTCGGGGTTAGGGTAGGCAAAGCTCGCCGGCTTCTGTGTCCTCAAACGACAGGAACACGTCGGGCTCTGACTAGTTGGGTTGGAAACATGGTGGATTTCCGAGGGTAGGGGCGACCAATCACCGCTACGCAACAGCGCCAGTAGGAATTAATCAAAAGTCTATTCAGTCTAACAATAGTGTAACCGTGGCCGGCCGTGCCTTTTCGCGGCCTCATCCCGGGACATGCAGTCTGGACACACGCCGGAAATTACCAACGCTGCAGGCTGAACTGCGCAGCCCGGCTGCAAACGGAAGGGTGGCAGAGTGGTCTATCGCGGCGGTCTTGAAAACCGCTGAGCCGCAAGGCTCCGGGGGTTCGAATCCCTCCCCTTCCGCCATGCCGGCGCAGCCGGATGGCAGCAGGCCGGCGCAGGTCAACGGGCTGCGGTTTTCTCGACGAAGAGGGCGGCGAGCATCTGCCGCACGGGCTCGGTGACCTTACCGCGCTGCCAAATGACGAGCAGATCCGCGACGGCGTGGCTTTCCGCGAGGCTCAGCACCGCAAGACCCGGTGGAGCCTTCTCGGCGAGGAACCGCGGGAGCAACGCGACATAGTGATCGGCCGTAACCATCGCGCCAAGATGGGCCATGCTATCGGCGAATTCCGTGAGCTTCGGGCGAAACCCGGCCTTGCGGCACAGGGTTTTCAACCACGGGAGGTAGGCGGGCGCGTCGTGCTCGGGTATGGGAATGAAGGTCTCGTGCTTCAATTCGCGCAACGAGACGCGGGGGCGCGTGGCGAGGGGATGGTTGTCCGGCACGAGCACCACGGCCGGCACCGTGGCCAGTTTGCGGACAAAGAATTCCCGCTCCATCAGGCGGCCGCTTTCACCGACGAGGCCCAGGTCGATCCGGCCGGCACGCAGGGCGGCAAATTGTTCGCCGGGCGAACTGTCGAGCAGTTGAACCCTGACCGTGGGGTTGCGTTCTCGGAGTGTCCGAAGGGCGGGGTTGAGATAGCGTTGCGCGGTCGACGCCATATATCCGATCCGAAGGAGCGAACGCTGGCCCTGCCCTATGCGCCGTGTGAGCTCAGTGACACGTTTGATGTCGGCGAACGGTGTTCGCATACCCTCCATAAACACCCGGCCGGCGGGCGTGGGGACGACGCCGGTTCCGCTGCGCTCCAGCAAGGGAGTGCCGATTTCCGCTTCCAGCGACTGGACCTGGCGCGTCAGCGTGGACTGGGAAACGCGGAGCCGTGCCGCGGCCTTGCCCATGCTGCCCGCTTCCACAATCGCGAAGAATCCATGCACGACGTTGAGGTCCATATCGCAAGGTCATGCAATTTCCGCATCGCGGCAAGCCTGCCGGCGCAGTGGCCGTGAGGCGGAGCCTGCGGTAAGGTAATCACGCAACCCGGCACGAACCACGCGCCGCGGAATCAATAACCTCCCTCAAATCTGAATCCTATGAAAACCACCAAAATCGCCATCCTCGGCAAAGGCAATGTCGGCGGCGCCCTCGCGCGCGGCCTCGCCCGCTCCTATTCCCACGTGCAGTCCGTCGGCCACGACCAGGCGGCCCAACGCCAGGCGGCGACGCAAGCGGAGGTCGTCATCCTCGCGGTGCCGTTCCCCGCGCTCGACGACGTGGTCAAGAACCTCGGCGCCTCCCTCGACGGCAAGGTGGTCGTGGATGCGACCAATGCGCTGGATGCGAGCATGAATCTCGCCCTGGGCTACAGCACCAGCGGCGCGGAGGAACTGCAGAAGAAGCTGCCGCGGGCCCGGGTCGTGAAGGCGTTCAACACCGTCTTCGCGCAGCACATGAACAGCGGCATGGCCGGCAGCACGCCGCTCACCGCCCTCGTCTCCGGCGACGACGCCGCGGCGAAGCAAACCGTTATGACGCTCGCCCAGGACATCGGTTTTGAAACCGTCGACGCCGGCCCGTTGAAGAATGCGCGGCTGCTCGAACCCGTGGGCTACCTGAACATCCAGCTCGGCTACGTCCTCGGACTGGGCACGCAGATCGGGTTCAAGCTCGTCCGCGCCTAAGCGCCGCCCGGCCGATCAATTTCAGCCGGAAGCACTCTCATCGTGAAAACCAAGATCACCGCCCTCCTCCTCGCGGCCGCCCTGACCGGCCAGTCCGCCTTCGCCTCCGACAAGAAGACGAGCGACTTCGAAGCGTTGCAAAAGCAGGTGGTGAAGAACCTCGCGAACTTCGACGACCCCGATTTCAACGTCTTCTCCAATCAGAAGTGGGCCGAGCTCAAGCACAGCCATTCGCAGGATGTCAAAGTGCATTGGCCGGATGGCCACGTCACGATCGGCATCGAAAAACACATCGAGGATCTGCAATACCTCTTCTGAGACAATGCCACTTACCTGGGTCAGCTCGGTCTGGGCAAGTAAGTCGAAATCCATCGCATGAGAAACGTCGGCCGGGCGTCTGCTCGGTCGACTTTTGCGTAACAACAGCGTGACGCGGCCAGACACCGTTCACACTTAATCATACTCCATGAGGCGACTTCCTTTGGCGTGCTCGGTTGGGTGGGAATCTCCCCTTTACTCAGGAAGCTGAAGCCCACACAAACAAAGAACCCTTTCGAGCATGCCGGCTTACCTGAAGAATTTGCGTCTGATTCATGTCTTGGTGGTCACGATCTTCCCTTTGGGTCCGCTGGCTTTGGCCGCCGTCGCTTCCGGGAGCGCGACCAGCCGGCTGTGGTATGACCGGCCCGTCTCCATCTGGAGTGACGCCCTGCCCATCGGAAACGGCCGTCTGGCCGCCATGGTTTATGGCACCTTCCCGCGGGAACGCATCCAGCTGAACGAAGAAACCATCTGGGACGGTGAGGTTGTCGATCGCGCCAACCCCCTGGCGGCGGCGGCTCTGGCCCGGATCCGCGCCCTGCTTTTCGAAAACAAAGCGGCGGAAGCGGCCCGGCTCATCGATGCCGCGCTCGTTTCCCCGCGGCGTCACGTCGATCCCTATCAGACCGCGGGTGAGCTCCTGATCGACTGGGTGGGGCGCGGCGCCGCTCCCGCCACCGGACCCTGGATCTTCAACGAAGTGCGCGACCCGGCCAACACGTGGCAGACGGCCTACGGGCTCTTTGACTACACCCGCGATCTCGACCTCGAAACGGGAATCGCGTCCGTGACCGGCACCTTTCACGACGTCCGGCGCCACAGCGAAACCTTTGCCAGTTGGACCCATGATCTGGTATGCACCCGGATCGAAACCCCGCCCGGCGACGGCGATTTCGACCTCCATCTCGAACGGGAGAGCGATGTGGTCTCCCGCGAGATCACCGACGACGGCACTCTCATCCTGCGCGGGGCGCTCGGACGCAGCGGGCAGCCTTTCGTCCTCATCGCCGAGGTCCGGCAAACGGGCGGAACGCGCGACCGCAACGCTTCCCGCCTTCGCATTCGTGGCGCGACGGTCGTCGAAGTCCGCGTCGCGATCGCCAGCAGCTATGTCTCGGTCACCGATCGCTCCGCCGATCCCGAAGCCCGCTGCCGCGCCGTTCTTGCGCAGGCCCGGGACCAATCTTGGGACGCCCTCAAAGCCGCCCACATTCGCGCCCACCGGGCAGTCGCGGAACGCGTGCGCCTCTCCCTCCCGGAGACGCCGGAGGATCTCAAACCGACCGACGTTCGCCTCGGGGCCGCGCGCAAAGGCCACGTGACACCCGCGCTTGCCGCCCTTTATTTCAATTACGGCCGCTACCTGCTCGCAGCCGCCAGCCGCGAGGGCGGCCTGCCGGCCAACCTCCAGGGCAAATGGTGCGGTGATCTGGCCCCGGCGTGGAATTCCAACTACACAACGAACATCAACCTCGAGATGAATTACTGGCCGGCCGGCCCCTGCCAGCTCGGCGATCGGGCCGAGGCGTTGCTCCGCTGGAGTGAGTCGCTTGTCGCACCCGGCTCGCGCGCCGCGAAGGAACTTTACGGCTGTCACGGCTGGGTTCTCCACCACAACAGCGACATTCACGGTGCGGTGGAAGTCTTCGATTGCGCCGCCGGCATGTGGCCGCTCGGCTCCGCCTGGATCTCCGCCCAACTCATCGACCTCGGGCGTTTCCATCCCGATCCCGCGTGGAATCGCCGGACTCGCGCCGTAGCGAAGGGTGCCGTGGAATTCATCCTCGATTTTCTGGTGGAAGCGCCGGCGGGTTCTGCCTGCCCGGGAAAGCTTGTCACCTCACCGTCCGTGTCGCCGGAAAATTCCTACCGCTATCCCGACGGCACAGTCGGAACGTTCACCTACGCCGCGTCGATGGACATCGAAATCATCCACGAACTCTTCAAGAATTTTCGGGAGGTCGTTATGGAAACCGGAGGCGGCGATGAGGATCTTTTGCGCAGGATGACCGACGCAGAGGGAAGATTGCCCGCGCTTCGTGTCAGCCCGAAATCCGGAAGGCTTGAGGAATGGATTGTGGACTATGACGAGACCGAACCCGGGCACCGGCACATCTCACATCTCTTTGGTCTTTTTCCCGGCACTACGCTCGATCCGGTTTCGACGCCGGATCTTTACGCGGCCGCGCACAAAAGTCTGCTCGCGCGCCTTGACGCCGGTGGCGGCGGCACCGGCTGGAGCCGGGCCTGGATCATCAATTTCTTCGCACGCTTCCACGAGGGCGCCGAGGTCGAAAGACATTTCGGTCTCCTCCTCGCCCAGTCCACGCTCAACAATCTTTTCGACAGCTGTCCGCCGTTCCAGATCGACGGAAACTTCGGCGGCACCTCGGGGCTGGCCGAGGCCCTGTTGCAAAGCCACCGCCGCGAAAACGGCCGCCCGTTGATTGAATTGCTGCCGGCGCTGCCGCCCTCTTGGGAGGAGGGCTCGGTGCAGGGCCTTTGTGCCCGCGGCGGCGTAATTGTGGACGTTGCGTGGAAAGCGGGTCGAATCGTCTCCGCTACTCTCACCGCCTCGAATGCCGGAGCCGTGATCGTCGAAGGTCCGGGCATTGCAAAAGGTGAAATACACTTGAATCCGAGCACGCCGTTTCGCCTGAAACCCTGAGCCGGCCGAGTTTCGCCGGAGGGCGTGGTTGCCTTGTGTGTCGGCTCGATCGCCGGGGCGGCTCCGGTTATGTTCCGGAGCGTCAAACCCGTTCCGCGTCCACCCCGGGTTCAATTCTTCCGCGGGTGAACCGAAATCAATGAACAGGCGCGGTCAGCAAGCCACGCGCGCGCAGCCACTCTTCCGCCCGCCGCGGCCAGTCGGACGCCGTGCCCAGGCCGGCCCGCATGCCCATGCCGTGGCTGCCATGTTCAAACAGATACATCTCGGCCGGCACATGTGCCTGGGTGAGCGCTTGGAAGAACAAGATGCTGTTCTCGACCGGCACGGTCTGGTCCTCCTGGGTCTGGATCAAAAGGGTTGGCGGCGTGGCCGCAGTGACCTGTTTCTCCACCGACAGCAACCGGAGCAGCTCCGGCGTGGGATGCGCCCCGAGCAGCGCCCGGCGGGAACCGGCATGAACGGCGTGATCCTCCATCGTGATCACCGGATACATCAAAATGAGAAAATCGGGCCGGGCATTCACCGCGTCGAGCGCGGCGCCGGTTTTGCCGGCGGGATTATCAAACAGCGTGCCCGCGCTCGCCGCCAGGTGGCCGCCGGCCGAGCTGCCCATCACGCCGATGCGGTCGGGGTTGATCTTAAACTCCGCCGCTCGCGCACGCACGATGCGAACGGCACGGAGCACATCCTGCAAGGGGGCGGGATGGCCAAACTCGACCATGCGATACTTCAGCACAAAGGAAGTGACACCCAGTGTGCTCAGCCAGTTGGCGTATTGCACCCCTTCCCTTTCGGTGGACAGGTGCACATAGCCGCCACCGGGACAAATGATCACCGCCGTGCCATTCGGTTTGTCCACCGCGGGGGCGAAAACCGTGAGCGTCGGCTCGGCGACATTCGAAATCCGGCCGTCTTCACGATGTTCTGCTCCGAGACCCGATTTTGCTCCGGGCACTCCTTCCGGCCAGAGCGGGATGACGGAAGATTCAGCGAAGCCGTGAGTGGCAATCGTGGACATAAGCGCGAGGGCGAGAAGCGAGGATTTCATCGGGGTAGAACGGGAGTCGCCAGGCCACCGGCCGGCCCGACTGCAACTAGGATCCCGGCTACGTCCGGCCGGGCAACATCTTTTCCGCAATCCCGACGGGATCGTCCGCTCAATCGCGCCGGGCTGAGAGCAGCCAGAGCAAATGCATCAGCGAGGTGATGAAGGCCGCGACATACGTCAGGGCGGCGGCATCCAGGGTTTCGGAGACACCAGGCATCTCATCGCGATCGATGACGCCCAGCCCGACCAACTCGACCTTGGCGCGACGGCTGGCGTCGAACTCCACCGGCAGGGTGACGAGATTGAAAAGGGTGAGCACGGCATAACAGATGATGCCGATGTCGAGCATGATCCCGCCCAATCCACCAAACAGGAAACCGCCGATCATGATAATGGGCAGGAATTGGGACGTGATCTGGGTCACGGGCACCAGTGCCATGCGCGCCTTCAGCATCGTGTATCCGACCTGGTGCTGGATGGCGTGCCCGGCCTCGTGTGCGGACACGCCCAACGCCGCCAGACTGTAGCCATGGTAGTTTTCCGAGGACAGCGCGAGTTGGCGGCGGATCGGATCATAATGGTCGGTCAGGTGCCCGGAGATTTCCACGATATCGACATCATGGATCCCTGCGCGGGACATCACCGCCTGGGCCGCCTCGCGCCCGGTGATCCGTCCCCGCGAAGGCACCTTGACGTTCTTGGCATACGCGCTGGACACGCGCATCTGTGCATAGAAGGCAAAAATGAGAACCGCGATGAAGAGGGTCCAGAAAATGGGCTGCGGAATGAAGGCAAAGGCGATGGGCAATGAGATCGTCATGATGAGTGCACAAGTTATCCGAATGCGGTATTTTGCGAGTGAAAAATACCCGGCTGGAAACGCCCAGACCGGTTGTAATTCGGGTCCCGATCAGGCCAGACCGGCGCGCTGGAGCAGAGCCGATTGGTCGGGCTCCCGCCCCATGAAATCCACGAACAACCTCATGGGATCGGCGGCGTTGCCGCGACTGAGAATCTTGGCCACGAACTCGGCTCCGACTCCCCGGTCGAAAAGACCTTCGCGCTTGAACCGACTGAACGCATCGGCATCGAGCACCTCCGCCCATTTGTAGGAATAGTAGCCGGCGGCATAGCCCACCGGGTCGGAGAAGATGTGCGTGAAACGGTTTTCGACGGTCGGGCTGCGCGGATCGGTCGGCATCAGATACCCGCGCAGGATGTCCTGCAATCGGGCGGAAAGGTCGCCCGCCAGGCATTCGGCGGTGTGCAGATGCAATTCGAGGTCCAGACGCGCGAACGCCAGCTGGCGCATCGTGGTGCTGGCGGTGCGGAAATTTCGGGCCGCCAGCATCCGCTGGAACAGCGCCTCGGGGATGGTTTCTCCCGTCTGGTGATGGCGGGCGAACAGATCCAGGCTCGCGCGTTCCCAGCACCAGTTCTCCATGATTTGCGAGGGGAGCTCGACGAAGTCCCACGCCACATTGGTGCCGTTGAGCGATTTTATTTCCACCTCGCCCAGCAAGTGGTGCAACAGGTGCCCGAATTCGTGAAACACCGTTTCGACCTCGCGATGGGTCAGCAGCGCCGGCTGGCTGGTGGACGGCGGCGTCATGTTGCCGCACATCAAGCCCAGGTGCGGCAGGCGCGTGCCGTCCGGGCGCGGCCCTCCCGTGATGAGTGAGTTCATCCAGGCCCCGCCCCGTTTCGATTCGCGCGGATGCCAGTCGGCATAGAAAGAACCGATGTGCCGACCCGTTTGATCGTGCACATCATAGAACCGCACCTCGGGATGCCACGTCTCCACCTCCCCGGCCGGACGCTCGCTCACCCGGATGCCAAACACCCGCGAGGCAACCTCGAACATGCCGGCGAGGACACCCGCGAGCGGGAAATAGGGGCGCAATTGCTCTTCGTCGAAATCGTAACGGGACCGGCGCAATTTTTCCGCCCAATAGGCGGTCTCCCATGGCGCCAACGGTGCCACCGGCGCACCGGTCCGTTCGGCTTTGAATTCCTGGAGTTCGCGGGTTTCCCGAGCGAATGCCGGCGCCACCCGTTGATGCAAATCCTCGATGAACGCTAGGGCCCGGGCGCCGTTTTTCGCCATGCGCCGCGCCAGCACAAGATCGGCAAAATGCGCGTGACCGAGCAGAATCGTCTTTTCCTGCCGCAACGCCAAAATCCGCCGGACCAATTCGCGATTGTCGTGCGCCGGTTGCACACCGACAGCGATCGCACCCTCCCAAACCAGCCGCCGCAATCCGGCATCCTCGGCATAAAGCATCACCGGTTCCTGCGACGGCGCGTGCAAGGTGAACCGCCAAACCGGAGTGGCCTCCGTCCCCTGCCCTTTCTTGAGCGCACTTTGGCGCGCCGCCTCGCGGGCGTGCGCCGGCAGGCCGGCCAGGCGGTTCTCATCGTCGATCAACAGTTCCCAGGCGTTGGTCGCGTCGAGCACGTTCTCGGCATAACGCTGCGTGAGCCCGGCCAGTTCGCTTTGCAGTGCCTCCAAGCGGGCCTGCTTGTCCGCCGCGAGGTCGGCTCCGTGCTGGCGGAAATCCGCCATGGTTTCCTCGAGAAAACGCCGGTGCGTGCCGGTCAGCTTGGCCGCCGAGCGATGGGCGGCGGCAGCCTTCAACCGCAGCCACAGTTCGTGATTGAGCGGGATGCGCGTGAAGAACGCCGTGACCTTCGGCAGCATGGCGTTGTGGGCATCGCGCCAGGCCGGCGAATCGGCCACTGTGGTCAGGTGCACGACTTTGCCCCACGCCTCGTTCAGGAGATCGGTGGCGTTTTCCAGCGCCAGGAAAGTGTTTTCATATTCAGCCGCGACCGGGTCCAGCCCGGCGATGCGCGCGATGGCTGCCTCGGATTCCCGAAGGGCGCGCTCGATGGACGGCGCCACCTGCTCCGGGGACAACTGCGACCAGCGGATATGAAACGAACGGGCGAGAAATGTGGGTTCCATCGGGCGCGTAATGACCGCGCCGGGCGGGAGGCTGTCAAACGAATTGCCCGGCCTTACCAGCGATAGGCCGCACCGAACGAGAATTGGCGCCGGGCGGCGGGCACCGCCGGCACATCCTGAAATTCGCTGTCCCACAAATTATCCACCAACAGGGACAGCTCGAGACCTCGCATCCGCGGCGGCAGATAATAGAGCCCCAAGGCAGAGACCACGGCCCGATTACCACCCGTCACACGAAGGAGGTTTCGTTCCTGCACGCGATATTCATTGTCCATGCGCATCTCCCACCCGGCGCCCATCCGCCACACCACGGCGGCGGTGAGCCGGTGGCGCGCAAAGTTCAGCGCGTAGAAACTGGCATCCACCGATGCCGTGCCATAATCGGCCGACTTGTCGAGATAGGTG
>Ga0066487_100303_pt1 | contig 14100 bp, 16 predicted proteins | sample LakWasM129_HOW14_2_FD_59588 | JGI IMG/M metagenome (GOLD analysis project Ga0066487, IMG submission 59588) | Freshwater sediment methanotrophic microbial communities from Lake Washington under simulated oxygen tension - Sediment Metagenome 129_HOW14 | ecosystem: Environmental > Aquatic >... | reverse complement strand
CTGCGCCTTCGCGCCACGCTGCGAGCAGGCGACCGCCAACTGCCGCACCACCGACCCGCGCCTGCTGCCCGTCAGCGACGCCCAGGCCACCGCGTGCCTCCGCGTGCAGCACAACGAACTCTAAATGGCTTCCCCTATCCTCCAGCTTCACGACGTCAGGACACACTTTCCCGTCGAGTCCGGCTTCCTGATTCGCCGGCAAACCGGCACGGTCAAGGCGGTCGACGGAGTCACCTTGAGCGTTCAGCGCGGGGAAGTGCTCGGGTTGGTGGGCGAATCCGGCTGCGGCAAGTCCACCCTCGCGCGCACCATCCTCCAACTGGTGCCCACGACCGCGGGCACCGTTGTCCTCGAGGGCCGGAATCTCACGGCGGCGTCCGCGGCTGAGCTGCAGGCGGCGCGGCGCGACCTGCAAATGGTATTCCAAGATCCCTTTGCCTCGCTGAACCCGCGCATGACGGTCTACGCCACGCTCGCAGAACCGTTGATCGTCCACCGGACTGTGCCCGCCGGAGAGGTCGCCGGCCGGGTGGCCGAGCTGATGGAGAAGGTCGGACTCTCGCCGCGTTTCCTCCAAAAATATCCGCACGAATTCTCCGGCGGCCAGCGCCAACGCATCGCCATCGCGCGGGCGCTCGCGCTTGAACCCAAGGTCATCATCGCCGACGAACCCGTGTCGGCCCTCGATGTTTCCATCCAGGCGCAAATCCTCAACCTGCTCTCGAAACTCTGCCGGGAGATGAACCTCGCCCTCATTTTCATCGCGCACGATCTGTCCGTGGTGAAACACATTTCCGACCGGGTCGCCGTCATGTATCTCGGCAAGGTTGTCGAACTCGGGCCGGCGGTCGACGTGATCGAGCGGCCGCGTCATCCCTACACCCGGGCGTTGGTCAGCGCCATCCCGACGCCCGATCCCGACATCGAGCGCGCCAAGCAGCGCCTGGTGCTGCCCGGCGATCCGCCCTCGCCCTTGAACCCGCCCGCCGGCTGCGCTTTCCATCCGCGCTGCACCTTCGCGCAGGAGAAGTGCAAGACTGCCGTGCCTCCGCTCGTCGCCGCCGGCGACGGACGGGAGGCCGCGTGCGTGCGGCTCGACGAAATCTGAGCAGCTAGGACTGCATTCCCACTTGCCGCAGGGCCTCGTAGGTAGCGATGCCGGCGGCAGTCGAAAGGTTGAGCGAACGCAGTGCGCCGTTGGCGTGCGGAATTTTCACACTCTGTTTACCACCGACCTCCGCATGAAGCCAGTCGGGCGCGCCGGCTTCCTCGTTGCCGAAAACAAGCCCGTCGCCGTCGGCATAGCGCACATCCCAAAACGACTGCGTCGCATGTGTGGTGAACAGCCACAAGCGGCGCGGGGCGACCGCACTCGCCTGGAACGCCGCCCAGTCGGCGTGGTGGTGGACATCGAGAGAGTGCCAGTAATCCATGCCCGCCCGCTTGAGGTTCTTGTCCGTTACCTCGAACCCCAGCGGATGAATCAAATGCAACCGGGAACGCGTGACTGCACACATCCGGCCGATATTGCCGGTGTTGGGCGGAATCTGCGGTTCGAACAGCACGACGTGCAGCATGACGGCCGCAGCGTGCCGGCCCGATCAGCGGCCTGTCAACCGCGGCAGTCCGGTCATAGTTCAGCTTATCCGCTTTACGCCCGGCAATTAATGCTTACAAACACCACACCAACTGGGCCTCCGCATTTCACGCCATGCCTAACCTGCCCCACCTTTCGAGCGAAAAGATCGTTGTATTGGTCGATGATGAGATTTCCTACATTGATCTGCTCGAACAGCTGCTGAGCGAACATCTCGCGTGCCCCGTGCACGGTTTCACGAAACCGGCCGACGCGCTCCGGGCGATGCCCGCCCTCAATGTCGGACTGATCGTCACGGACTACCAGATGCCCGAGATGACCGGCCTGGAGTTCATCGCCGCGGTGCAGAAGATGAATCCCGACATTCCCGTCGTGATGATCACCGCCTACCATTTGAAATTCACCGAGCGCGAGCTCGCCGAGGTCCCCTCGTTGAAGGTGATCGTCCGCAAACCCTTCAAGTGGGCGGCGCTGGCGAACGAGGTCGTGAAATACTGGCCCGATCCGCACCCGCCGAAGGTGATTATCTCAGGCTCGCCGTTTCACGACATGTAGTCCGTCGTTGTCGGCGTGGAGCAGATGAGTGGTGGCAGTGACCTTGTGTGCGGCAAATGCCGCGGCCATGGCCTTGCCGACCTTCGCCGCCACGCGCGGCCGCGCCACGCAAAGCACGCTTGAACCGCTGCCGCTGAGCCAGCCGGTCAACGCGCCCGCCGTCACCCCGGCCTCGATGGCCGCCTTGCCTCCCGGGATGAGCGGCAGCCGGTAGGGCTCATGCAGGAAGTCCCGCACCGCGTGCTGCAGCCGATCGTATTCTCCCGACACGATCGCCGCCACCACATAGGCGGCGCTGTTCACGCTCTTGATCGCATCGAAATACGGCAGCTCCTTCGGCAGGATGCCGCGGGCTTTCCTGGTTTCCAACTCCTGGTCAGGCGAGAGGACCACGAAACAAAGTTCGCGACCGATGGATTTGCGCAGCACCCCGAGCAGTTCCCCGGTCTGCGGATCGGAGCGCGCGACGCAGAACCCGCCGACGACAGCCGGCGTGGCGTTGTCGGGGTGTCCTTCCAACTGCGTGACCAGGCTGCAGAGATCATCCTTGGTCAGGTGGGCGCCGGCCAGTTCATTGAGGCCCGCGACGACGCCGGCGCGCAGAGTCACGCTGGAACCGAGGCCGCGCGACATCGGCACGTCGCCGGTGATACTGAACTCAAAACCAAACTCTTCCACGCCGGCGCGCACGAAGAACAGCCGGGCCGCCTCGTCGGCCATGTCGAGTCCGGCGGCCTCGTTTTGCGTTGCCGCCCGTCCACCGCGCCAGTCGCCCCGCGTCAGCGTGATGTCGTTGTAGATGCTCAGCGCGAGTCCAAGCGTGTCGAAGCCTGCCCCGCAGTTGGAGGTGCTGCCGGGCACGCGGACGGTCACGCGGTTGAATTGTTTTAGTTTCATTGGCGGTGTTTGAAGGCCTGGCGGACTTCCTTCTGCTGTTCACGCTTTTTGAGGTCGGCGCGCTTGTCGAACTGCTTTTTGCCGGTCGCGGTGGCGATCTCCACCTTCACCAACGCCTGCTTGAAGTAGAGACGGAGCGCGACGAGCGACTTGCCGCCGGTCTCGACCGCCTGGCTGAGCTTGCGGATTTCGGTCGCGTGCAGGAGCAGCTGGCGTTCGCGGCGCGGGGCGTGCTGGGAGAGACCGCCGTGGGAATACTCCTGGATGTAGGCGCCGTAAAGCCACACGCCGCCCTTCTCGATCCGCGCAAAGGCGTCGGTGATCTGCGCCTTGCCGGCGCGGATGGATTTCACCTCGGTGCCGGTCAGCTTGATGCCCGCCTCGAACTTGTCGTGGATGAAATAGTCCCGCAGAGCCTTCGGATTGCGAAGCTCGGTGTAGCGCGCGGAATCTTGGGACTTCTTGGCGGCCATGGCGGTTGACAGTGATGCGGCGGGCGGCCCGGCGTGACAAACAAAAGAAGCGAGGCGTTCGGCCTCGCTTCGCGTGTCTCAGACGGAACCGGCGCGGCCGGGTCAGGCGGTATGCAGCTCGTAGCTGATCTTGCCTTCGATGACTTCGCGGAGGGCGATGTCCTCGGGACTGAGCTTCTCGAGCGACTCCACGAGCGGACGGCTGCCCCGGCGGAGCTGTTTCACGCGACGGGAAATCACGTTGATCAGGACGTTCGGGTCGGAAATGACTTTTTGGGCTTCGCGGATGTATTCGTCTCTCATGGTGGCAGGCGGGAAGATTGTGAACGGATAGGCCTACGGTCGGAAGGGGGAGCGTCAAGGGCTAATTTGTTCCGAATCGCCGGCGTTTTTAGTCTTTGCGGTATTCTTTAACCATGCGAAACTGTCTGCATGTTCGTGGCTTGGACAACCACCGCTTTGCGCACCGACGCCGACCGTCTCGCCCGCGGCGCGGTCGAGGCCCGCCTTGCCGCCTGCGCCCAGGTAGACGGCCCTCACACCTCCTATTATCACTGGGAGGGAAAGCTGGAGCAGACGGAGGAATTCCGCATCTGGTTCAAATACCTGCCGGCCAACGCCTCGGCCCTCAGTTCCTGGGTGCACCGCCATCATCCCTACGCCACGCCGCAATGGATCGAGATCAGTGCGGAGCATGTGGGCGAAAAATACTTGTCATGGGCTATGGCGAACTCTACATCCGCACCCTTCCACAGCCCGAAACAACCTTAATCCAGATCCCTTTTATGTCCCAACATCCCAGTCTCAAGCCCGTCTCGGGCGGCCTCGTCGTCAAACGCAATGTCCTCAAGCGCTTCGAGCGCGTCGCCCTGCTGAAGAAGCGCGGCCAGTGGAAGGAAGGCGACCGCGTCCAGGGTCTCCGCAAGACCAAGGCCGACGTTTAAGCTGTATATTTTCCCCGGCGGGCGTTTAAACGCGCCCGCCTTTTCTGTTTATGCACGACCTCCTGAAGCCGCTCATCGACTGGTATCTGCACTCCCTCGAATCCGGGGGCTATCTGCTCATCGTGTTGCTCATGTTCATCGAGAGCACGTTCCTGCCGCTGCCGAGCGAGCTTATCATCCCGCCCGCCGCGCACCTCGCCTACACCAAGGGCGACATGAGCCTGCTCGGCGTCGTCCTCGCGGGCACGTTGGGTTCGTGGCTCGGGGCCACCGCGATGTATTGGGCCTCGCGCTGGGCCGGCCGCCCGCTCGTGCTGAAATTCGGCAAATACTTTCTCATCCCGCCGGAAAAAGTGGCCAAGGCCGAACGTTGGGCCGCGGCCTATGGCAACTATGGTATCTTCGCGTCGCGGATGCTTCCCGTGGTGCGGCACTTGATCGGCATTCCGGCCGGCATCGTGCGGATGAACTACCTGAAATACTCCCTCTACACCCTCCTCGGCTCCGGCGTCTGGTGCGGCGTGTTGTGCTGGCTCGGTGTCAAGGCCGGCCAGGACGAGGCGCTCATGCGCGGCGAACTGCGCGCGCTCACCCTCTGGGCCGTGGGCGTGCTCGGCGTGCTCGGCGTGATCTACTGGTTTTTCGTCCACCGTCATATGCAGGCGGAGAAAAAGTAATACCCGCGGCATAAACCGGCTCCGGGGTTGATTCGACCGGCGCCGGTTGCTGGACTCGTGGTTCCAGACCATGAGCAACAAGAAAAAAGTCGCCATCCTCACCGCCGGGGGCCTCGCGCCCTGCCTCAGCGCCGCCGTCGGCCAGCTGATTCTCCATTACACGCAGCAGTGCCCCGACTGGGACATCATCTGCTACCGCTCCGGCTACAAGGGCCTGCTCAAGGGCGAGAGCATCGCCATCACCCCTGAAATCCGCGCCCAGGCCGGCGTCCTCCGGAAATATGGCGGCAGCGTCATCGGCAACAGCCGTGTGAAGCTCACCAACGCCAAGGACTGCGTGAAACGCGGCCTCGTCAAGGAAGGCCAGAATCCCCTCACCGTCGCCGCCGAGCAGCTCCAGCGCGACGGCGTCAACATCCTCCACACGGTGGGCGGCGACGACACCAACACCACGGCGGCCGACCTCGCGGCCTACCTGCAGGAGCACAATTACAAGCTCAACGTCATCGGTCTGCCCAAGACCATCGACAACGACATCATTCCCATCAAGCAGAGCCTCGGCGCCGTGACCGCCGCCCAGCAGGGCGCCAAGTTTTTCACGAACGTCGTCACCGAGCTCGGCGCCAGCGGCCGCATGCTCATCGTCCACGAGGTCATGGGCCGTAGCTGCGGCTGGCTCACCGCCGCCACCGCCCGCGAATACCAACGCCACCTCGCCCAGCAGGCCTGGGTGCCCGGCCTCGGTCTCACCCGCAACCGCTACGCCGTCCACGCCATCTATCTGCCGGAGCTGGAACTCAACGTCGAGGCCGAGGCGAAGCGCCTGCGCGCCATCATGGACCAGCAGGGCAACGTGAACCTCTTCGTCAGCGAGGGCGCCGGCCTCGACAGCATCATCCAGGAAATGACCGCCCGCGGCGCCAAGATCGACCGCGATGCCTTCGGCCACGTCCGGCTCGACACCATCAACCCCGGCAAATGGTTCGGCGAGCGTTTCGCCGCCATGATCGGGGCCGAGAAGGTGCTGGTGCAAAAGAGCGGTTACTTCGCCCGCTCCGCCCCGGCCAACGACGAGGATTTCCGCCTCATCGACACCTGCGTGCTCAAGGCCGTGGAATGCGCCCAGAAAGGCATCACCGGTCTCATCGGTCAGGACGAGGAGCGCGGCGACGAGCTCCGCGCCATCGAATTCCCCCGCATCAAGGGCGGCAAGGCCTTCGACGTCAGCCAGCCCTGGTTCAAGGAGCTGCTGTCCGAAATCGGCCAGCCCATGACCGCGGCCGTGAAAGCGGCCCACTGATTGGCCCCACAAACAGCTTGAATTTCCGCGGCCTGGCCAAAAGCTAGGCCGCTGTTGTTTGCGAGTGTAGCACAATGGATAGTGTAGTGGCCTCCGAAGCCATTGATCCGGGTTCGACTCCCGGCACTCGCACCATTCCCGCCCGGCGGAAATTCTCGGGCAGACCCCGCACCCGGGTCAGCGGGCTAAGGGAGCATAGCCCACATCTGGCAGCGTGTTGCGCTCCACTTCCTCCAACGTGGTCCAGCCAATCAGGGCTTTCTTCAGGCCGTCATACCGGAGTGAGCGGTGACCGATCCGTTTGGCCTCCTCGATGAGCAGCACCACGCTTTGCTTCTCTGTGATCAGCTCGCGCATTTTTTCCGAGACCTCCACGAACTCGTAGATGCCGACGCGTCCGCTATAACCCGTGCCAAAACACTTTGGGCAGCCGCGCCCGCGGTAGAGCTTCAAGGGCATGCCTTGCCAGTTGCTGAAGTGCGCCGCCACCTCGGCGGCGGAGGGCTCATATTGTTCCTTGCAAGACGAACAGATCCGGCGGACCAGCCGCTGCGAGAGCACGCCCATCGTGGTCGGGGCCACGAGGTAGGGATCGACGCCGATCTCCACCAGCCGGGTGACGGCCTGCAGGGCATTGTTCGTGTGCAGGGTGGTGAACACAAAATGCCCGGTCAGGGCCGCCTCGGTGGCAATGAGCGCGGTTTCCAGGTCGCGGATTTCGCCGATGAGGACGACATCCGGATCCTGCCGCATGATGCTGCGGAGCACCTTCGCAAAGGTCAGGCCGATCACACTGTTGACCTGGTGCTGCGTGATGTCCGGCAGGCGATATTCCACCGGATCCTCGATCGTGGTGATGTTGAGATCAGGTCGGTTGATTTCATTGATGCAGCCGTAAAGGGTCGTGGTCTTGCCGCTGCCGGTGGGACCGCACACGATCAGAATGCCGTTGGGCCGCGAGATCACGCGCCGGACCGCCTCCAGGATGGATTGCGGGAAACCCAGCGTCTCCAGCTTGAGCATGGATTGGTCCAAGGGGGAACCGAGGACGCGCAAGACCATCTTCTCGCCATACAAGCTCGGCAGCGTCGAGACCCGGAATGCGGTGTTGAGCGCACCGAACTTGAGTTCAAAGGCTCCATCCTGTGGCAGCCGGCTTTGCGTGACGTCCAGCTGGCAAAGCACCTTGATCCGAACGATCAGGGTCACGTGGACCGCGAGCGGCAGTTCCATGACGGTCTGCATGTCGCCGTCGATGCGCATCCGCACCCGGCTGTCCTCCGCCCGGGCTTCGAAATGGATATCGGAAGCGCGCCGTCGAAATGCGGTCAGAATGATGCTGTTGAGCAATTCGATCATGGCGCGAGACGCGATCAGATCGGTGACGTCCGCCGCCGACTTGATCTCGCGTGCGCCGATCAGGCCCGGCAGCTGGCTGCAGACGCTCTCAAGGTTGGCCGCCATGTTGCCCTCGGAGCCCAGATACATGCCGATGACCGTCTCAATTTCCTCGGACGGTGAGAAAACCGCGCTGACGTTCCTGCCGAGGATCTTGGCCAAGGACTCGATCTGTTTTGAGTTGAGCGGGTCGGCCATCGCCACCGTCACGGTGTTGCCGAGCGAATTGAGCACAATGGCCGACGTCCGGCGGGCGATCTCCACGGGCAGCTGCTCGTTGCCGTCGGTCGGGATCGCCACGTGCATCGGGTTGACATAGGCCACGCCCAGCGCGTCGGCCCACAGCTGATAAAGGCGGCTGCGGGGCAGCACATTGCGGTCGGCATATTCCTTGAGCAGCCGCATGGGCTCGCTCCGCTGCAAGCCCGCCTGCGTGTCGATCACATGGATGAACGCCGGCGCGTTCTTCCGCACCAAGTCGATGAACTGTTCAACGGGGCTCATCCGGGGCCTTGGGTTGCGTCCGACGGGCATCCCGGAAACGGGCCGCGATGTCCTTCTGGTCCAGATGACGGGGCCCGCCGGCGGCGGACTGGTTGTAGTCCAATCGCGCCTCTTCCAGCAGAGACGCCAGATCGTAGCGCACCAGGTAGTCCGCCAGCGAAGGGAGCTTAGCTTTGGGGGGGTCGGGGTTGTTCATTGGTTTCCGGCGTGGCGGGGAAGAACATCCGCAGCATTTCCTGCAATTCGGCCTTCAGTTGGTCGGCTTGCACATCTTTCCGGATGAAATACGACGCGCCGAGGGTCACACACTCCTCGACCACCGCCTCCTCCGACACCGAGGTCAGCATGACAATGGGCGTGGCAATCTTGACGGCGCGGATGCGAGGCAACGCCTGCACGCCGTCCATCTGCGGCATGTTGATGTCGAGCAGGATCAGGTCAGGATTGTTCGTCTGGCAGTGAGCGAGTGCCTCCTGCCCGTTGCGGGCTTCGGTCACGGTGCAGTTGACCGAAAGGCTCAGCACTTTCCCGACGAAAAGCCGGAAATAGGCTTCATCGTCCACCAGCAGAACCTTCAGGGGCGTGGGTTGAATAATCATGGCGGTCTGTCCGATGGCCCTCGGAACGATTCTCGAACTAAAACCAGCTAATCATACCGCCTCAATGCAGCAAGAGTTATCCCGTGCCGTTGGTAATCCCAATGCTTCAGGCAGCGTAAGCGACGGGGCCCGGCCGACTCAAATATGGATCGCCTGACCCAGCGTGGCGAGGGCGGCCTCGCCGAGCGCCTCGGAAAGCGTCGGGTGGGCGTGGATCGAGTGGTGGATCTCGTCCACCGTCGCCTCAAGGTTCATCGCGAGACCGTATTCCGCGATCAGCTCCGTCGCCTCGTGGCCGATGATGTGCACGCCGTAGATCTCGCCGGTCTTCGCGTCGGCGATGACCTTGACGAATCCTTCGGTGTCGCCGGCCGCGACAGCTTTGCCGACCGCCGAGAACGGAAACTTGCCCACCTTGTAATTCAGGCCCTTCGCCTTCGCGGCGGCTTCGGTCAGACCCGTGCTGGCGACCTGCGGCTGGCAATAGGTGCAACCCGGGAAATTGCCGACCATCTTCGGCTTGCTGACGCCGAACATGCCCTCGATCGCCTGGACGGCGCGGAACGACGCCACATGCGCGAGCCACGGCGGGCCCTGGATGTCGCCCGCGGCATAAACGCCGGGGACACTTGTCTGGTAATCCGGGCCGACCTTCACGAAGCCGCGATCGGTCTCCACCTTGACCTTGGCGGAGAAAAGTCCGTCGAGCGCCGACGTGATGCCGATCGCCACGAGCACGGTCTCGACCTCGAGTTCCGTTTTTGCGTCATCCTTCACGAGGTCGAGCTTCACGCTCTTGTCACCCACGCGGATGTTTTCGCACTTGGTGCCGGTATGCACGGCGATGCCCTGCTTTTCAAAACTGCGCTGGAGCAGCTTGGCCACGTCCGCGTCCTCGACGGGCAGGACCTGCGGCAGCATCTCGATGAGCGTCACCTTCGAGCCGAAGGCGTTGAAGAAATACGCGAACTCCACGCCGATGGCGCCGGCGCCGATGATGGCCATCGACTTCGGCGGGGCCTTGGCGATGAGCGCCTCCCGCGAGGTCATCACGCGCTGGCCGTCGACCGGCAGGCCGGGCAGCGCCTTCGGTTTCTGGCCGGTGCAAAGCAGGATGTTTTTCGTCCGGAAAAATTTTCCTTTGTCCGTGCCCTCGGTGATCTCGACCATGCCGGGAACCGTCACCTGCGCCTTGCCGGTGAAGTAGTCGACCTTGTTCTTCTTCAGGAGAAACTCGACGCCCTTGGCCATCTGGTTGGAGACACCCCGCGAGCGCTCCACGACCTTGGCGAAGTCAAAACCCACGCCCGTCACGCTCAGGCCGTAGCTGTCGGCTTTCTGCATGGTGCGGTAGAGCTCCGCGCTCTTCAAGAGGGCCTTGGTCGGAATGCAGCCCCAGTTGAGGCAGGTGCCGCCCGCGCGATCGAGTTCGATGACCGCGACCTTCTTGCCCAGCTGCCCGGCGCGGATCGCGCCGACATAACCGGCGGGACCGCCGCCAATGATCACCAAGTCGTAAATGGAATCGGACATATAAGGCTGCCACCGTCGCCATGGTGGCTCGGCACGTCAAATTGAAACTATGTCAGGTAGGGACGGACCGCCGGGCCGTCCGTTTGCGGTGGTGCGCATCGCGGTCGCGCCCCACCCGCCCTCAGATATCGATCACATCATCCGCCTTCGGTCGGCCGGCCGGCGGCGCCGGGGGCTTCGGGGGCGGCTTCAGGAACTGGCTCATGAACATGTTGGTCAAGCTGACAATCAGCGCGCCCCACAGCGCCGAACCAAAGCCGGCCACGTGAAAGCCCTCCACCAACCGGCCGGCGAAGTAGAACAGCAGCGCGTTGATGAACCAGATGCCGATGCCCATCGTCAGGATGATGAACGGCAGGGAAAAGAGCAGCAGCAGCGGCTTCAGCACCGCATTGAAGAAACTCAGCACCAGCACGACGACCACGAGGGTCGGGAAGCTGTCGTAGCTGATGCCGGGCACAATCACGGTGCTGAGGGCGACCCCCAGGGCCAGAATCGTGCAACGCACCAGCAGATTGACGAACGCGTTGTTCATTGAATGATGGGCGGCACTTTTGCCGCGCCCCATCGCGGAGCAATGAAAATTCTCATCATCCAGGACTACCTTCGCAGCGGCGGCACCGAACGCCATTCCGTCTTCATGGCCACGGCTTTTGCCAAGGCTGGGCACGAGGTCACGCTGCTGACCTTCCGCCCCCGCGGCGTGCTCGAAATTGACAGCGAGCAACAGCCGTTCGCCTTCCGGTCGCTGCAACCCTTCGACATGCACCTCGACTGGTTCGCCCCGGGCCTGCTCAAGGCGGCGGAGGAAGCCATGCCAGACCTCGTCCTGTGCATGGGCCGCATGGCGAATTGCTACGCCGGTTTCATCCAGCGCCGCCTGCCCCGCGCCGCGGTCATCTGCACCATGCGCACAGGCAAGGAGCTCCCCTACCTCTTCGTGCGCTCGCTCCGCCTCTGCCGCCACGTCGTGGCCAACAGCCATGTCGCCAAGCGCGTGCTCACCGACCAATACGACATTTCAGCGGGCAAGATCACCGTCATCCACAATCCCATCCTGCGCTTCACCGACGCCACGGCGTCGCGTAACCTCGCCCTGCGCCGCTATCACGGCGCCAATCCCAGCACGACCGTGCTCCTGAACGTGGCCATGTTCCGCCTCGGTAAAAACCAGCGCGAACTCATCGAAATCTGCGCCAAGCTCCCCGGCTACCTCGACTGGCAGCTCTGGCTGGCTGGCGAGGGTCCCACGCGGAAAAAATGCGAAAGCCTCGCGCACGATCTCGGCCTCGGCGCCCGCGTGAAGTTCCTCGGCTACCAGCCCAACCCCACGCCGCTCTACCACGCCGCCGACATCGCCGTGCTCGCCTCGCAGACCGAGTCGCTTTCGAATTTCCTCATCGAAACGCAGATTCACGGCGTGCCGGCCGTAGCCTACGACGTCGTGGGCGTCGGCGAATGTTTCGCGCCGGACCGCTCGGGTTATCTCATCACGAACCGCGACCAGGCCGGCTTCGTCAGTGCGATCGACCGGCTCATCCGCGAACCGGCCCTGCGCAAACGTTTCTCCGATCACGGCCGGCAGCACGCCGCGGCCCACTTCGTGCCCGAGCACCAGATGCAGGCCCACCTGAATCTCTTCCGCGAGTTGGCGAAGATCTGATCGTAGGGGCGCAGTCTTGCTGCGCCCAAGGACACTCAAGCCCGAACAGGCGCAGCAAGCCTGCGCCCCTACATCGATACCGGAAGATCAACCCGTTTCGGCCTCCTCCTGACACCCTTATGTCAGCAGGCTTGGTTTGCGGCCCGCCCGGGTTTGCGTTCCGCCCGGTTGTCATCATTCAGTGCTCTCCGTGCCGTCCACCACCGAGTCCATCCGCCTGCGCGGCGTCCGTCAGAACAACCTCAAGGGTTTCGACCTCGATCTGCCGCTGGGCAAATACATCGTCGTCACCGGCCTGAGCGGCGCGGGCAAATCCTCCCTCGTGTTCGACACGCTCCACGCCGAGGGTCAGCGGCGCTACGTGGAGACCTTCTCAGCCTACACGCGCCAGTTCCTCGAACTGCTGGACAAACCCAAGGTCGATTCTGTCGAGAACATCCGCCCGTCCATCGCCATCGAGCAGACCAACACGGTCAAGACGTCGCGCTCCACCGTCGGCACCATGACCGAGCTGACCGACTTCGCCAAGGTCTGGTTCAGCCACGTCGCCGAGTGTTTCGATCCCGAGACCGGCGAGAAGATCGAGGACGACAATCCCCAGACCATCTGGGCCAAGACCCACGCGGCCCACCCCGCCGCGACGCTCGTCCTCTGTTTCCGCATCGCCAAGCCCGCCAACCTCGGTTGGACGGAAGTGCTCACGAGCATCAAGGGCCAGGGCTACACGCGCGTGCTGGCGCCTGGGCAACCTTCAACGTCGAACAAACAACGCTCAACTTCCAATGCTGGATTGGCCCTGCACAAGATTGACGAATTACTGGCCGCGTTGGCCGGCTCGAAAGTTGAACGTTCAAAGTTGAACGTTGAGCGTTGGACGTTTGTCCAGGTCATCCAAGACCGGCTCTTGATCGCCGCAGATAACAAGTCTCGTTTTCTCGAAGCGACCGAATCCGCCCTGCACTTCGGCAAAGGCGAGGTGCATCTATTCCACGCCGGCGATTTCTCCCCGGCCGGCCACTACTCGCGCGGACTGCATTCGCCCAAAACCGGCCGAACCTTCCGCGCCGCCTCGCCCGGCCTGTTTTCGTTCAACTCGCCGCTCGGCGCCTGCCCGAAGTGCCGCGGCTTCGGTCGCGTCATCGCCATCGACTACCGCCTGGCGATCCCCGACCACTCCGTCTCCATCGAAGACGGCGCGGTGAAACCGTGGGAAGGCGAAATCTACGGCGAGTCAAAGAAAGACCTGCTGAAGTTCACCCGGAAACTCGGCATCCCCACCGACGTTCCGTTCGCGCAGCTCACGCCGGAGCAGCAGGCGTTCGTCATCGACGGCTCGCCCGGCTACGACGGCGAGACCAAGGCCTGGCCGAAATACTGGTATGGCTTGAAAGGCTTCTTCCGCTACCTGGAGAAGACGACCTACAAGATGCACGTGCGGGTCTTCCTTTCCCGCTACCGCTCCTACAACCGTTGTCCTGACTGCGCCGGCGCGAGGCTCCAACCCGAGGCGTTGTGCTGGAAATGGCGCAACCACACCCTGCCCGAACTCTACCAGCTTCCCGTCAGCCAGCTCCTCGAATTGGTGCAATCCGCAGTAGCCGCGGCGACCTCGCCGCGGTCCGACTCCTCGCAGCACCAGCGCGACCTCGCCCATGATTCCATCGTCACCCGACTCCGCTATCTCGAGCAGGTCGGCCTGGGTTACCTGACACTCGATCGCACCTCGCGCACGCTCTCCGGTGGCGAAGTCCAGCGCGTCAACCTGACTTCCTGCCTCGGCACCTCGCTGGTCGACACGCTCTTCGTGCTCGACGAACCCTCCGTCGGCCTGCACCCGCGCGACATCGACCGCCTCATCGGCATCATCCGCACCCTCACCGACGCCGGCAACACGGTCGTCGTCGTCGAACACGACGAGGCGATGATCCGCGCCGCCGATCATGTCATCGAGATCGGTCCG
>Ga0066487_100298_pt1 | contig 14307 bp, 13 predicted proteins | sample LakWasM129_HOW14_2_FD_59588 | JGI IMG/M metagenome (GOLD analysis project Ga0066487, IMG submission 59588) | Freshwater sediment methanotrophic microbial communities from Lake Washington under simulated oxygen tension - Sediment Metagenome 129_HOW14 | ecosystem: Environmental > Aquatic >... | reverse complement strand
CGAGGTCGGCGCGAAACCCGTGTTTGTCGACATCGACCCGGTGACGCGCAACCTCGACCTCGACCGCATCGAGGCCGCCATCACGCCCGCCACTCGCGCCATCATCCCGGTCGACCTCGCCGGCCTGCCCGTGGACCGCGACCGCCTCTACGCCATCGCGAAAAAGCACCACCTCCGCGTCATCGAGGACGCCGCCCAATCGTTCGGCAGCACGTGGGGCGGCCGCCGCATCGGCGCCTCCGGCGACTTCGTCTCGTTCAGTTTTCATCCCAACAAGAACGTCACCACGATCGAAGGCGGCTGCCTGGTCATGAACAACGAGCGCGAGACCAAACTCGCCGAGCAATACCGCCTGCAGGGCGTCGTCCGCAACGGTTACGACGGCATGGAAGTCGAGCTGGTCGGCGGGAAATTCAACCTCACCGATGTCGCCGCCCGCGTCGGCCTCGGCCAGTTGCCGCACCTCGAGGCCTTCACCACGAAACGCCGCGAACTCGCCCGCGCCTACTTCGCGCAATTCGAAAAATCCTCAGCCGCCGCGCTAGGCCTGCAACTGCCGCCCGCCGATTTCACGCACAGCAACTGGCACATGTTCCAAATCGTGCTGCCCGAGGCGCGGCTTTCACTCAAGCGCGCCGACGTGATGGCGCAATTGCATGCCGCCGGCATCGGCACCGGCGTGCATTACCCGGCGATCCACCTCTTCGCCCTCTACCGCCGGCTCGGCTGGAAGGCCGGCGATTTCCCGCACGCCGAATACGCCGGGCGCAACATTCTCACCTTGCCGCTGTTCCCGACGATGACCCCGGCCGACGTCACCCGCGTGGTGGACAACCTGACCGCGATCCTCAAGTCTGCCGCGAAACCATGAGCGCCGTCCCCCAGCTCTCGGTCGTCATTCCCGTCTACAACGAGGAACTCAACCTGCCCACGCTCTTCGCCCGGCTTTACCCGTCGCTCGACGCGCTCGGCCGGACCTACGAGGTCATCTTCACCAACGACGGCAGCGCCGACCGCTCGCTGGCATTGCTCCGCGCCCAGCATGCGGTCCGGTCCGACGTCACGCGCGTCATCGATTTCAACACCAACTACGGCCAGCACATGGCCATCATGGCCGCCTTCGAGCGCGTGCGCGGCGAAATCATAGTCACGCTCGACGCCGACCTGCAGAATCCGCCCGAGGAGATCGGCAAACTGCTCGAAAAGATCGACGGCGGCGCCGACTATGTCGGCGGCTACCGGCTGAACCGGCAAGATTCCTTCTTCCGCACCTACGCCTCGAAGCTCATCAACTTCGTCCGGGAGAAGACCACGAGCATCGAGATGACCGACCAGGGCTGCATGCTCCGCGCCTACCGGCGGCCGATCATCGATGCCATCGTCCGCAGCGGCGCCATCAACACCTTCATCCCCGCCCTCGCCTACAGTTTCTCCGGCAACCCCGCCGAGGTCGGCGTCAAGCACGAGGAACGCCATGCCGGCGTGTCGAACTACTCGTTCTACCAGCTCATCCGGCTCAACTTCGATCTCATCACCGGCTTCTCCATCGCGCCGCTGCAATATTTCACGATGTTCTCCATGGCCAGCGCCGCCGGCAGCCTGGCGCTCGTGGCGCTGCTGTTCTTCCGCCGCTTCGCGCTCAACCTCGACCGCGAAACCTTCGGCGTGTTCACGCTGTTCGGCATCCTGTTCTTCCTGCTCAGCGTGGCGATGATCGGCATCGGCCTCATCGGCGAATACGTCGGCCGCACCTACCAGGTCGTCCGCGCCCGCTCCCGCTACCACGTCCGCGAGGTGCTGGAGACGAAATGAGCGCCGGCCCGCGCATTCTTTTTTTCGGTTACAGCGAAGTGGGATTCGAGTGCCTCTCGCTGCTCCTGGAGCGCAGCGACAACGTCGTGGCCCTGTTCACGCACGAGGACAATCCTAACGAGAAGATCTGGTTCAAGACGCCCGCCGTCGCCGCCCGCGAAAAGGGCATTCCGATCTTCACGCCGGAAAAAATCACGACACCCGAGTGGCTGGAGCGCATCGCCGCCCTCCAGCCCGACCTGATCCTGTCGGTCTACTACCGGAACATGATCAGCACGAAAATCCTCGGGCTGGCCCCGCTCGGCGCGTTCAACCTGCACGGCTCCCTGCTGCCGAAATACCGCGGCCGTGCCCCGATCAACTGGGCCGTCCTGCACGGCGAGCCGCGCATCGGCATGACGCTCCATCGCATGGTCAAGAGCGCCGACGCCGGCGCCGTCGTCGACCAGGCGGGTGTGGACATCGGCCCGCGCGACACCGCCGAACAGGCCTTCCGCAAGGTCCTGCCCTGCGCCCGCACCGTGCTGACCCGCCAAATCGACGCGCTCCTCGCGGGCACCGCCAAGGAAACTCCGCAGGACGACTCGCAGGCCACCTACTTTGGCGGCCGCAAGCCCGAGGACGGCCGCGTCGTCTGGACGCAGACCTCGCGGCAGATTTTCAACCTCATCCGCGCCGTCACCGATCCCTATCCCGGCGCCTTCACCGACACCGGCGGCTCGCGCCTGATGCTCTGGTGGGCCGAGCCTGATTCCGATGCTGTCCGCAAATTTGTAGGGCCGTCGCTTGCGACGGCCAGGCCTGGCGCAAGCGCAACGACCTCACCTGCCGCGGCCCCGGCTGGCGCAAGCACCAGCCCTACACGTCCAGCCCAGCGCCGCCCCGGCGAAATCCTCTCCGTCTCACCCCTCGTCGTCGCGACGGGCGACGGCGCGCTGGAATTCACCCGCACCGAATGGCGCGGTCCGGCCTTGACCCTCCACCCCGGCCAGATGCTTTAATCCCCACCACTATGCCACTCAAAGTCCTCATCCTCGGCGCCAACGGCTTCATCGGCAGCTCCCTCACCCACGCCATCCTCAAGAAGAAGGACTGGGAGGTCTACGGCATGGACGTCGGCGACCACAAGCTCGGCGACTCCCTCGGCAACCCGCGGTTCAAGTTCGTCGAGGGCGACGTCATGATCTCGCACGAGTGGATCGAGTATCACGTGAAGAAGTGCGATGTCGTCATCCCGCTCGTCGCCATCGCCAACCCGGCCCAATACGTCAAGGACCCGCTTCGCGTCTTCGAGCTCGATTTCGAGTCCAACCTCGCCGTCGTCCGCCTGTGCGCCAAATACAAGAAGCGCATCCTCTTCCCCTCCACTTCCGAGGTCTACGGCATGTCGCCCGACCGCGAGCTGAACGAACAGACCACCAACATGGTCTACGGCCCGATCGACAAGCAGCGCTGGATCTACGCCTGCTCGAAGCAGCTCCTCGACCGCGTCATCTACGCCTACGGCGTGCGCGACAACATGGACTACACCCTCTTCCGTCCGTTCAACTGGATCGGACCGAAGCTCGACAACGTCTTCGAGCAAAAGGAGGGCAGCTCGCGCCTCTTCACCCAGTTCATCTCGAACGTCATTTTCCAAAAACCGATCCAGCTCGTCGACGGCGGCAAGCAGAGCCGCTCCTTCACCTTCATCGACGACGGCATCGACGCGCTCCTGCGCATCATCGAGAACAAGAACGGCCGCGCCTCGCGCCAGATTTTCAACCTCGGCAACCCAAAGAACGACGTCAGCGTCGCCCAGCTCGCGAAATACATCATCGCCGCCTTCAAGCATTATCCCGAATACCGCGAGCACGCCGCCAACGCCAAGGTCGTCACGGTCTCCTCCGGCAAGTATTTCGGCAAATATTATCAGGACATCCAGAAGCGCGTGCCCTCCATCGCCAACGTGACGAAGCAGCTCGGCTGGAAACCCAAGGTCGACCTGAAGACCGCCATCCGCCTGACCCTCGACTACCACCTCGCGCACAAGGATTATTCGCTGGAATAAGGCGTCTCACGAGGTAGGGCGGAGCGGCCCGCTCCGCCGCGGCGCACCGGGCCGGTGCGCCCTACCTGACGGATTCCAACCGCGACACTTTCTACGCCATGGCCCTCCGCCTCGCCCTGAAGATCGACGTCGACACCGACCGCGGCACGGCGCTCGGCGTGCCGAACCTGCTGGCGGACCTCTGCGCCGCGAGCGTGCCGGCCACGTTCCTCTTTTCGCTCGGACCGGACCAGACCGGCCGCGCCATCACGCGCGTTTTCCGTCCGGGTTTCCTAAAAAAAGTCGGCCGCACCAGCATCGTAGAACTCTACGGCGTGCGCACGCTCCTCAACGGCACGCTGCTGCCCGCCCCGCACATCGGCCGGCGCCACGAGAAGGTCATCCGCAGCGTGCGCGACGCCGGCTTCGAGACCGGCATCCATTGCTACAGCCATTACCGCTGGCAGGACTACGTCCACACCATGAGCCCCCTGGCCGTGCAGGCGGAGTTCGACGCCGCGCGTGACGAATTCCGCCGCATCTTCGGCTCCGAAGCCGTGACTGCCGGCGCCGCCGGCTGGCAGGCCAACGCCAACAGCCGCGAGGCCTACGACAACGCCCGCCTGCTTTATTCCAGCGACACCCGCGGCACCTCGCCGTTCTTCCCCCGGATCGGCCAGCGCACCTTCGCCACGCTGGAGATCCCCTCCACCCTGCCGACCTTGGACGAACTCATGGGCCGGCCGGAATATCCTGACGACCGCCTGGTGCCGCACCTGCTTTCGTTGCTGCGGCCGGAGACGTTGAACGTCTACACGCTGCACGCCGAGATCGAGGGCATGGGTCGGCGGACAATTTTTCAGAATCTGCTCGCCGCGCTGCGCGAGGCCGGCGTCACCGTGGTATCGCTTGAGCAGGCCGCCCGCGAACTGCTCGCCGACCGCGCCCTGGTTCCCGTCTGCGAAATGACCCAGGAGGAGATCGACGGCCGTTCCGGCCTCGTCGCCACGCAGGGCCCAAAGATCGGATGACTGGAGCCGCAGCAACCCCGCTGCGGAGTCTTTCCGGCGAAGTAGGGGCGCAGCAAGACTGCGCCCCTACAAGACAGGTGGAGTCCGCCCTACGCCTTCGCCCGGTCCACCTGGTAGAACATCCAAAAGCCGAGCGCCTGAAATCCGATGTTTGGCAGCCACATCAACAGATCGGGCCGCAGCGCGGTCTGAGTGTCGAACCAGCTCACCACGATGGTCGCGAAATAATACGCCATGGCCAGCCCGAGTCCGATACCGAGGTTGGCCGAGGTCTCCTTGCGCGAAATCTTGATGCCGAGCGGCACCGCGATCAGCGCAAACGACAGCACGGAGAACGCCGTCGCGAACTTCTCCTGGATCGTGATCTGCACGCGCATCCGCTGCTTCGCGCGCACTTCGTCGGACACCTTGGCGTCGGGCTTGCTCAACTGCCGCCACTTGGCGAGCAGCTGGTCGAAGGTCAGCCACTGTTGCTTCACGTTGACGGTCGCTGCGCCGGCCAGCTTGCCCAGCGGCAGGTCGAAGGTCGCCTGTTCCCACGCCGCCGCGCCCTGGGCGCGGGCGAAATTCTCGGGATCCTTGTCATCCCGCACCTCGGCCTGGGCGTGGTTGAGCGTGAGCACCAGCTTGTTGTTCCGCGCGTCGAAATCGAGCCGCCCCGTGTCGGCGCGGGCGAAGCGCTTCACCCGGTTCTGCGCATCCAGCTCCCACAGCCAGAAATCCTTCAGCTGCGCGCCGTTCTTCTCCCCGGCATAGATGACGATCCCCGGAAAATCGCGGATGAAGGTCTTCGGCGTGATGAAGCTCAGCGGATTCTGCTGCACCGCCTGCGCCAGCTCGCGTTCATAGGCCACCTTCGCGCGCGGCATGAGCTCGAAATTGATCAGCACGCTCAGGGCGACCCCGAGCAGCGCGAAGAACAAAATGGGCGCCGCCAGCCACGCCACGCTCAGTCCCGAGGCCCGCAAGGCGGTGACTTCCCGGTCCGCCGACATCCGCCCGAGCACGAGCAGCACGCCGGATAGCATGCCCATCGGCATGGCGTAAGACACCACCACCGGGATCGTCAGCCCGACCAGCCGGATCACCGTGTCGACGGGAAGTTGCCCGGCCAAAACGTGCCCGAGCAGGTCCTTCAAAGCGCTGCCGATCATCAGCACGAAGGCGAACATACCCACGGCGGCCCCGCACGTCAGGACGACGTTGGCGAAAATATGCCGGTGGATGCGGTTCATGCTTAACTTGAACTCTGCGCAATCCTCCCAATCCTGTCCAAGTCAATTCGACCGCCATGCCGTCCCTTCCCGCCAAAACCGCCATCCACGGCGAAACCCTCGATTCGCTCACCGCGCTCCTCACGGCGCAGGGTCATCCGGCGTTTCGCGCCCGGCAGATCATGGACTGGCTCTACAAGAAGCGGGTCAGCACTTGGGACGACATGACCAACCTCTCCCGTCCGCTGCGGACGTGGCTCGATGCCACCTTCGAACTCCGCCCCACCAGCCTGATCCTGACCAAACAGTCCGAGGACGTGACCGACAAGCTCCTGCTCGAGCTGGCCGACAAATCGCTCATCGAGACCGTCATCATCCGCGCCCCACAGCTCGGCGTCGGCCAGGAGAATTCGCGCAAGACCATCTGCATCTCCACCCAGGTCGGCTGCGCCATGGGCTGCAAGTTCTGCGCCTCCGGCCTCGCCGGCCTGAAACGCAACCTCACCGCCGGCGAGATCGTCCATCAGCTCATCCAGGTCTGCGCGCAGGAGGACGACCGCACGCCGCGCGCCCACGCCGAGCTCGTCTCCTTCGACAACCTCGTTGTCATGGGCATGGGCGAGCCGTTGCACAACTACGACGCCATCATCCGCGCCCTCACCATCCTCAACGCCGAGTGGGGCCTCGGCTTCGGCGCCCGCCGCATCACCCTTTCGACTTCCGGCCTCGTGCCCAAGATCAAGCAGCTCGCCGACGAGCCGCTCGGCATCCGCCTCGCCATCAGCCTGCACGGCGCCACCGACGAGGTCCGCGAGCAGATCATGCCGGTCAACAAGAAGTGGCCGCTCAAGGAACTGCTGCCCGCCGTGCGCGAGTTCTCGGAAAAACACGGCCGCATGGTCACCCTCGAATTCATCCTCATCGAGGAGATCAACGATTCCCTCGACCAGGCCGAAAAGCTGCGCGACATCGCCTACGACCTGCACGCGCACGTGAACCTCATCCCCTACAACACGGTCGAGGGCCTCCCGTGGAAACGCCCCAGCCTGACGCGCCAGGAAAAGTTCGCCCGCGTCCTCGACGACGGCGGTGTGTCCGTGACGCTCCGCCGCGAGAAAGGCCACGCCATCGACGCCGCCTGCGGCCAGCTGCGCCTGAAAACCGAAAAAGCCCGCGAAGCCGCAACCGGCTGAGCAGCGCCAGGATCGTTGTGGGAGCGAGCTTGCTCGCGACGGCCTGAGCAGAAGTTCGCAACCAAGCGCGCTCCAACCGCCGCCCGCTGGCGTGAATAGCCGGCGGACTCGGCGCCGTTCACATGAACGGCCGGGTCTATGATCCGCTGCTGGGGCGGTTCCTCTCAGCAGACCTCGTAGTGCAGGCTCCTATGAGCCTCCAGAGCTATAACCGGTATAGCTACGTCATGAACAACCCGCTCACGTTGGTTGATCCGAGCGGCTTCATTTTCGGGACGCCGCTTTCGACTTCGGAATATTTTGGATCCGTTTTCAGCGGCTTGGGTCAGGGAGGTGTGGAGGTCGCTTCGAGCTTCCGCCGCAGCGCGGAAGGCCTTGGGACGATGGCCGGTCTCCTTTCCGTCGATCCTATCGGCACTGTCACGGCTGCGCATGACCAGCTAACCACAAACCTGGCCAACGGCTATGAGTTGGCCGCCTCGACTACCGTATCTGATATCAGCCGCGATCTCTCCAATGCGGGCTCGATGTATGCAAACAACGAGAACGGTTTCCGCGACGAAGTGAACGATATGACTACCGGCACAGCGATAACACTTGCTGCGGGTGAAGCGCTAAAGCCCGTCGAAGCGGCGATAAAATCGAAAGCAGGAGAATTGCTGAAACGTCTAGACAACGCCGCGCCGGAAACGCGAGCAGCGCCGGAAGTTCAGGAACAGGCCCCGTTACAGCGGCAGCCAGAGCAACAGCAGGCTCAGCAATCGCAAGTCGATCCCCGAGCGCGGGGACGAGAGAGCGAAAAGCGAGTGCTCGCTGATATCGGGGAGGCTAAAAACACCAAAGTCGAGACGACCTCACACGGTGACACCATTCCTGATTTCCAGAACTCAAAGCAAGTGGGTGAAATTAAGGATAGGAAAGTTGTGGCTGATTCTGCGCAGCTCAGGGGACAGAAGGAACTTGCCCAAAGAACAGGAAGAGAGCACGTAACTATTACTGGTGAGAAATCTACCGTGACCGATAACGCAGCAAGAAATACGCGACTCATTCGGAGGAAAGACCTTGGACCGCAGGAATAAAGACACTGAGTTAATGCAATCTAAACTAGAAGTAGAAAAATTGATGAACGAACTGGTTCCGTTCGCGAAACAGATGCTCGCGAAGCATGGCGAGTTTTACCCTTTTGGGGGGTTCATCCGTGAGGGCGGACAAATCGTCCATGTAGGTGTTACCGACGAAGAAACTGACATGCCGAAATCCAGCGATCAGGTCTTTCTATTAAAGGAGGACTTTAGAGAAAAGGCACGGAATGGAGAGTGTCGGGCTGTTGGCATCGTTATTGACGTTCGCATAACGCCGCCTGGAAGCAGCGAGAAGAGCGACGCCATTCAAATCTCGCTTGATCATCAGAGCGGCTACAGCGCCGACGTTTTCTACCCCTACAAAAAAGTGCATGGTTCAATCACCTACGGCGCTATTTTTGCGCAGCAAGGTGACGGAGATATTTTTGAGCGTCTTGAGTCACAACCGTAACGCTAGAACCGGGCGACGGCATCGCCTTGCGATGCCTATCGGCGGAGCCGATTAGCCCGGCCTTGGGCAAGCGGGTGCGGCTTTCCGGCTCACACGCTTGTGTCACCGCTTTCCCAGTCGCGACGGCATCATCTCGGCGGGGTGGGTGCGGGTGTGGACTTCCTTCAGGTGGCGCACTGAGACGTGCGTGTAGATCTGCGTGGTCTGCAGGCTGGCATGGCCGAGTTGCTCTTGCACATGGCGGATGTCGGCGCCGTTCTCCAGCATCAGCGTGGCCATCGTGTGCCGGAACAAATGGCACGCGCCGCGCCGGCCCGATCCGATCCGGCGCACATAGTGGCCGACGAGGTGGGTCAGATACCTCCGGCAGATGCCGCCGCCGCGTTCGGAAAGGAACAGCAGGCCCTGGTCCGCTTCCGGCCGGGCGTGCTTGGGACGCAACTCATCCAGGTAGCGCCGCACCCAATACAGGGCGCGGGCGCCGATAGGAATCAACCGGTCCTTGCCGCCTTTGCCGCGCCGCACCATCAGCAGACCACGCTCGAACTCGATCGCATCGAGCCGGAGCTGGGCCAGCTCGCCCCGACGAATGCCGGTCGAATAGAAAACCTCCAGGATGGCCCGGTCGCGCAGTCCGTTGCGCCGGCCCACCACGGGAACATGCAATACCTGCTCGGCCTCCGCATGTGTCAAAATGGATATCGGCAGCGTCTGGGGCAGCCGAGATGGCTCGAGTCCGAACGTGGGATCGCGGTCGATGACCTGCATCCGCACCAGCCAGCGGCAGAATACCTTGACCGGGATCAGCCGGACCCGCTGGGTGTGGGGCGAGAGGCGGGCGCCGTCGGGCTTGAGGTGGTCGGCCCAGAACCGCATGTAGTCCTCGATGACGGCGAGGCTGAGGCCCGTCGGTGAGAATACGCCCGCGGAGGGCAGCCAGCGGATGAAGTGCTGCAACCAGTGCGCGCGGTCCTCAATGGTGCGAGGCGAGTAGTTCCGGGCGCGAAGCCAGTCGAGGTGGTGGAGACGCAGGGTGGCGAGATCGGTGGGAGTTTGCATAGCGGCCCACCATGCGCCACCACCCAAACCCGGAGCCAACCGGCTCCGCCGACAGGCATCGGAAGCCGATGCCGCCGCCCGGCAACTACTGCCCGTCAAATCAGGGCAACCTTAGGCTGACCCCGTTCTTGTGTTGGACCCGTCACACAGGCAAAAAACACACACCCAGATTGGACATGGGTTCGATTTGGGCACGGAGCTGTTCGGAAATAACCAGCGCTACCTCCCAACCGGCAATCCTAAGAAGGTGCCGATTCATAGTTCGTGTGTGGTCGATTTTAATATCGGTCACCATGCGATACTTTCCGACTTTATCCGGCCTTCCATCTGCTTCGCTCCACCGTAAGATTTTGGAATGACTCTCATCGAGTGGCACGGTTCCAAGCACATTGAGAACAAACAGGCGCTCATGTGCCGATTCGATCTCGACCGGAAACGCTTCCACTGCGTTGCCGCAGAATTTTAGCACTTGTTCAAGGATTGAAGCCGTGACGATTGGGACATCGAAAGAAGCAAAATTGAACTGAACGGGGATTCCTTCCTTTTCTATCGGAACCGCGACAGGGCTTTTGCCCTTATAAGGCACTGCGTCGGTGAACAACCATCCATCGACCGCTCGCTCGTCCCTTGTTCGCACTTCACCTAAAAACCAGCTTTGCGAAAAAGCTGGATCGGCAACGATTCGATAATAGCGCAGATGGGTATCCATCATTTTTTCATCAACAGTTTGTATATCTCACTCTTCTCATCTTTTAGCTCTTTGGCCATAGCTTTGAGCTCATTCTGAAGCGCAGTTTTATATTCTTCACCTTTGAGTCCTTTGATCGCTTGTGTCAAACGGTCGAAAACGGCCGTGTGATATGCTTGAGAATGAGGACCTTCGTGCCCTGCGACCCGAAGTTTGTTCAAGCTATCACCCAGGGTCATCCCAGCTTTATCGAAGATTGCTTTGAATCGCGGCGTCCACGGCCCCCCCGTAGCGGTGGAGACCGAATTCTTGTCTGTTGCTATATGATGAACCGCTGATTTGACGAAATCCGTTACCTTCGAGACGAGCCCGGTTTTGACAGAGCCAGATTCTAGCCGAGCTATGTTCGTTGCTTGCTTAGCATCTCTGCCAGCGGGAATTGCCATGAGTCCAAGATTTATTGCTGCTCGCCCGGCTGCCGCCGCCCGATCAGCCGGACTCATATCTTGGCCCTTGATATCTTTCCCTAAGCCAGCCTGCGCCGCCTCAGTAAACACGCCACCAGTGATAAATTCATCTGCCTTCGCATACACTTTCAGTTGGCCCTCAACTCGATCGTGTGCCTCCTGAACTGCCCCTTGGACCGTATCACGCGCAGCGATCTCGTCGCCGTCGCGACTAGGTGCCGATGCAGTGTCTATGCGCCCAGGAAGAGCTGCCTGTGATGGAATATAAACGGCAATCAAATCCTTAAGGTTATCCCAAAGTCCACTTCCGCCGTTTCTGTTATCGTCATCCGCCCAGCCGCTCGGATCAGTCAGTGTCAGAGGATTATTCCGCACATAGGAATACCGGTTAAAACTTTGAAGGTCACCCGGCCGTTGAACCAGCAGGTCAGCACTCAGGAACCTTCCCAGCAGCGGATCGTAAACCCGGCCGTTCATGTGAACGGCGCCGAGTCCGCCGGCTATTCACGCCAGCGGCACCGGTTGGAGCGCGCTGGCTTGCGATGTGGGGCTAAGGTTGTCGTGAGCAAGCTCGCCTCTCACAAAAGCATCAAATCGACACCACGTGCGGCCAGCTGCGCCTGAGACCGCGCATCCTTGCCCTCGATCGCATCCAGGATCATGAGGTGCTCACCGGCCGTCGTCTGCAGCCGGCGCAGATCAAGTCATGGGAGCGGTCTCGCTCGATTGTCAACTTATGGGTGGAACTTGTAGTTTGTCGGGAGTGCGCTATGGTGCCCTGAAAATGAACCTGTTGTCGTTCGACGAGCTGAGGAAGCTGCCGGTAATCGAATTCTACGAGGAATCGTTCCGGAAGGCGACAGGCGTTCCGCTCAAGGTGGTGCCACCGGGCGAACCGACGCACCGGCTGGGACTCGGAGTGACGGAAAACAAATTCTGCCAGATGGTCACCGGCACGCCCACGGGTTGTGAAGCCTGCCACGAATCCCAGGTCCGGGCGCTCGCCGGTGCCGCCAAGCGCAATGCACCGCACCAGGTTTCCTGCTTCGCCGGCCTGACTGATGTGGCGGTTCCGGTGGTGGTCGCCGGGGTCCTCATCGCGAGCATGCTCTGCGGCCAGGTTCTCCGGCGCGAACCCACCGAACGCGACTTCGCGATGATCACCCAGATGGTCGACCGGGACGAAGATGATGACTGGCGGAAAGAAGCCCGGGAGGCCTACTTTGCGACTCCCGTGGTGACGGCGGACCGGCTCCAGGGCATCGTCCAGCTGCTCAGTCTGTTTGCCTCTTATCTCGGGGAATACGCCACCCGCCAGGCCGTCGCCCGCTCGGCGGTTGAGCCGCCCGCCGTGATCCGGGCCAAGGAATATGTCGAGGCGCACCTCGACGAGTCGATCAGCCTCGAGCAACTCGTGCAGCACGCCGGGGTCAGCCGTTTCTATCTCTGCAAACTTTTCAAGAAGTCGACGGGCATGACCGTGACCGAGCATGTGGCCCGCATGCGCCTCGAGAAAGCCAAGGCGCTGCTCGTCGATCCGGCGAACCGGATCTCCGAGGTCGCCTTTGCGGCGGGCTTCGGGTCCATCCCGCAATTCAACAGTGTCTTCAAGCGTTACGTCGGCGTCGCCCCGACGGAGTATCGCGAATCGCTGCAGCAGGAACTGCCTCCGGGCTCCATGCTCACGGGTTGACCGGACGGGCCGGGCCAATCGGCCAGAAGACTATGCCAAGCCACCGGTAGAGAACCGGGGAGCGGAGCTGTTATACATAAGCTGCGCCGGCTTACCGCCGCCGCATCCCAATCCGCCCTACCATGAATGCCTCTCTGCCCAAATGTCTTCCCTGGGTTCTCTCCGCCTTCCTGCTGACCGCCACGGTGGCCCGCGCCGCCGAGGAAAACCTCGATCCTGAGACCAAGGCCCGCGTCGAACGCTTTGAAAAAGGCCCCTCCACGGTCGATGTCTCCGCCTACCCCGGCCCGATCAAGGCCGACTACGACGTCTTCCGCGAGAAGTGCGCCTCGTGCCACAAGCTCAGCCGGCCGATCAATTCCGATTACGCACTGCCCGACGAGTGGTCGCGGTATGTCAAACGCATGATGTTCAAGCCGGGCTCGAACATTTCCACCCATGCCGGCAAGAAGATCTACACGTTCCTCGTCTACGATTCGGCGGTGCGCAAGAAGGCGATGGTGGACGAGAAACTGGCCAAGCTCACCCCGGAGGAACGCACCGCCCAGGAAGCCAAGATCAAGGAAACGCTGGAACTGGCCGACAAAAAGTAACCGGCGCCTGCCCGATGCCCGCCACCTATACGGTTGAAGTGCCCGACGTGAAATACTTCACGCGACAGGTGCTTTGCCGCGAGCACTGCCCGGTCGGCACGGACTCCGGCGGGTATGTGCAGGCGATCGCCGAGGGCCGCTACGAAGACGCCTATGTGATCGCGCGCACGCCCAATCCCTTTGCCTCGATCTGCGGCCGCGTCTGCGCCGCCCCGTGCGAGGCGAAGTGCCGGCGCGGCGCCCTCGATGCCGCCGTCTCCATCCGCGCCCTCAAGCGCTTCGTTTGTGAAAAGCATGGCGTCGAGTCGACTGCGTTTGATCTGCAGCGCATCTATCCAGACAAAAGCCTGCCGGCTTCGGGCAAACTCGGCGGCGGCCGGCGCGTCGCGATCATCGGCGCGGGACCCGCCGGCCTGTCCTGCGCCCACGATCTCGTGCTCATGGGATTTGCCCCGACCGTGTTTGAGGCGCAGCAGATCTCCGGCGGCATGCTCGTCCTCGGCGTCCCGGAATACCGGCTGCCGCGCGACGTGATCCAGGCCGAGATCGACGCCATCGCCGCCCTCGGCGTCGAGATCAAACACAACAGCCGGTTGGGCCGCGATTTCACCCTCGCCGATTTGAAGCAACAGGGATTCGAAGCCGTGTTCCTCGGCATCGGCGCCCACAAGAGCCGGGAAATGTCGATCGAGGGCGTGCAACTGGACGGCGTCCTGCGGGCCGTCGATTTTCTCTTGAACGTGAATCTGGGCTTCCGCGTGACGCTCGGCCAGAAGGTGGTCGTCATCGGCGGCGGCAACGTCGCCTTCGATGTCGCCCGCTCCGTGCTCCGCCAGACCGAACGCCTGGCGAGCATGAGCGAAAAGGAACTCCGCTCCTCCTTGCAACAGGCGACGGCGGCGCTGGAGCAGCTGACCGCCCTCGAGCCCGAGGCGCCGGATCAGGTGCGCCTGGCGCTGGATGTCGCCCGCGAAGCCATCCGCAAGGGGGTCCCC
>Ga0066487_100281_pt1 | contig 14961 bp, 13 predicted proteins | sample LakWasM129_HOW14_2_FD_59588 | JGI IMG/M metagenome (GOLD analysis project Ga0066487, IMG submission 59588) | Freshwater sediment methanotrophic microbial communities from Lake Washington under simulated oxygen tension - Sediment Metagenome 129_HOW14 | ecosystem: Environmental > Aquatic >... | reverse complement strand
AGCGGTGAGCCCGAGGCCCGTGATGACGATGCGGCTTTGCTTCATGCGAGTTTTTCGAAAGGAGCAGATTTGCCTAGCCAACGGAAATCGAAAAGCAATACAAGTCTGGGACATGAAAGTTCTCGTCTGCGGCGGAGCCGGCTACATCGGAAGTCATTGCGTGCGTCAATTGCTGGCGGCGGGCCACGAGCCCGTCGTTCTCGACAATTTCGTCTACGGCCACCGCGCCGCCCTGCCCGTCGGCGTGAAGCTGCACGAGGCCAGCCTGGCCGACGCCGCGGCCCTCGACCGCGTCTTTGCCGCGGAGCGCATCGACGTGGTGATGCACTTCGCCGCCTACTGCTACGTCGGCGAGTCGGTGACCGACCCGCTGAAGTATTACCAGAACAACTTCGCCGCCACCCTCACCCTGATCGAGGTCATGCTGAAGCATGGCGTGAAGAAATTCGTCTTCTCGTCCACCTGCGCGACCTACGGCGTGCCGCAGAAAATGCCGATGACCGAGGACCTGCCCCAGGCTCCGATCAACCCTTACGGGCAGACGAAGCTCGACGTGGAGAACATGCTCAAGGCCTTCGCCCACGCCTACGGGCTCAGCTTCGCCGCCTTCCGTTACTTCAACGCCGCCGGCGCCGCCGAGGACGCGGCCATCGGCGAGGATCACGATCCCGAAACCCACCTCATACCGCTCGCCATCTGGGCGGCCATGGGCACGGGCAAACCGCTGCAGGTATTCGGCACGGATTACCCGACGCCGGACGGCACCTGCCTGCGCGACTACGTGCACGTCGACGATCTCAGCCGCGCCCACATCGCGGTGTTCGACAAGCTCGCCGCCCCCGGCACACAGCTCTTCTACAACCTCGGCACCGGCACGCCGACCTCCGTGCTCGAAGTGATCAAGGCGGTCGAGAAAATCTCCGGCCTGAAGGTGCCGGCCAACTTCGCGCCGCGCCGCGCCGGCGACCCGCCCGCGCTTTACGCCGACGCCGCCAAGGCCCGCCGCGAACTGAATTGGACGCCCAAGTTCAAGACCATCGAGCCCATCGTCGAAACAGCCTGGCGCTGGCACCAAAAGCAGCCCAAGGGCTACGGCGACCGGTGAGGATTGTCGGGCGGAGGTAGGGCCGGCGCTTGCGCCGTGCCGCAGTGTAATCAGGCGGCGTGCCGCAAGCGGCAGCCCTACAGGTTCAGACGCCCTACTTCTTCTTCGCGACCGGCTTCTTCGACTTGGCGGCGAGCGGCTCGGACTCGGCCTGTTCGGCGGCGGCCGCCTCGCGTGACTCCAACGCAGCTTTCACGGCACCGAGCATGTCGTCGGGATTCGTGACCTTGAGCTGGGCATACAACTGGTCGAACAGCGCTTCGAGTCCGGCCGGGGTGCCGGCCGCCGTGCTTTGCCGGACTTCCTCGGGCAGATCCTTCGGCAGAATGGCGTCGCCCTGCGCGATGACGGCGCTGCGATACACCATGTTCTCCAGTTCGCGCACGTTGCCGGGCCAGTTGTGCCGGCAAAGAATGGCGAGTGCTTCGGGCGAGACCTTGCGGGCCTTGGTCTTCTTGCCCTTGGCCAGGTTTTGCAGGAAAAAGTCGACGATCTGCGGCACGTCTTCCACCCGCTCGCGCAACGGCGGCAGGCGCAGGCGCACGACATTCAGCCGGTAGTAGAGATCCTCGCGAAATTCCTTCTCCTTCACCAGCTCTTCGAGGTTCTTGTTCGTCGCGGCGATGACGCGCACGTTGACCTTGAGCGTCTCGGAACTGCCGACGCGCTGGATTTCGCCTTCCTGGAGCACGCGCAGGATCTTGGTCTGCGTGGTGGCGGTCATGTCGCCGATCTCGTCGAGGAAGATGGTGCCGCCGTCGCAGACCTCGAACTTGCCGAGGCGTTGCGCCGTGGCGCCGGTGAAGGCGCCGCGCTCGTGGCCGAAGAGTTCGCTTTCGATCAGGTTCTCCGGAATGGCCGAACAGTTGACCGCGACGAAGGGTTTGTTGCCGCGATGGCTGTGCCGGTGGATGCTGCGGGCGACGAGCTCCTTGCCCGTGCCGCTCTCGCCGGTGATCATCACCGTCACATCGCTGGTGGCGACCTGGCCGATGACCTTGAAGACCTGCTGCATCGGGCCGGAGGTGCCGACGATGCCTTCCTTGTGCTCTTCCGAATTGATGACCGGCAACACGCCGCCGGCGGAACGGATGTCGGCCTGCGTGCTCAGGGCGCTTTCGACCAGCGCGATCACCTTGGCGGGATCGAACGGCTTCACGACGTAATCGAACGCCCCGTATTTCATCGCCTCGATCGCGGTCTGCGCGGTGCCGTAGGCGGTCATGAGGATGACGAGCTGTTTCGGATTCGCCGAGCGGATGTGCTGCAGGGTCTCCAGTCCCGTCATGCCCGTCATGCGGTTGTCGAGCAGCACGACGTCCGGCGGCTGCCGCTTCACGGCCGCCACGCCCTCCTCGCCGCTGGCCGCCTCGACGACCTTGTAATGCCGCGATGAAAGCACCCGGTTGAGCGAATAGCGCACCTCCGTGTCGTCATCGACGACCAGAATTTGCGGAACTGATGCGGTTTCGGGCATGACTCAGATTTTACGGTGCAAAATGAATAGCGCTTTGGTCAAAGGTGGTTCTACTTACCCGCCATGCTAGGCTGGTCAATTAACTTGTTTCGGGTCTTCGGCATTCAGCTCGCGGTGCACGCGAGCTTTCTGCTGCTGCTTGTTTACTACGGTTACGAGGGCTGGGTCGAGGGTGGATTGCCCGGCCTACTGTGGAGCGTCGGCCTGATCGTCCTGTTTTTCGTCTGCGTCATACTGCACGAGCTCGGGCATTCGCTCACCGCGCGACGTTACGGCGTGAAGGTCCCGCGGATCCTGCTCCTCCCAATCGGCGGCATGGCGGAATTCGACCACATCCCGCGCCAGCCGTCCGCCGAGCTGTGGATCACGATCGCCGGGCCGGCGGTGAATTTTGTGCTCGCGGCCCTGCTCTTCGCCGCGGCCTGGCGGGGACTGATACCGACCGAGGAGATCCCCGAATACTCGTTCGCCGGACTGCTGGACCAGCTCTGGGTTTGGAACCTCGTCATGGGGGTCTTCAATCTCCTGCCGGTCTTCCCGATGGACGGCGGCCGGATTCTGCGCGCGCTGCTGGCCTTCAAGCTGCCCTACCTGCGGGCGACCTGGTGGGCCGCCGTGGTCAGCAAGGTTCTCGCTCCCCTGTTGGCGTGCGTCGCGTTTTTCTACCTGCACCAGGTCATGCTGGGCGTCCTGTTCCTCTTCATTTTGTTCGTGGGCGACGTCGAATACCGACAGACGCTGCGCCGCGACCAGGAGGAGCGCTACTGGGCGGAGATGGCCCGGCGGGCCGTCGTGGTCGGACCGGCTTCAACCGACGACGAGCCGCCGCTTATCGTGCACGGCCCGAACTGAGCTCAGGAATTTCGGGCCGGTTTGGTTGGCGGCGTGAAATGGATGGGCACATCCGCCTTTATTTCCACCGGCCGGCCGTGCGCCATCTTGGGCACAAAGCGCCACAGTCTGACGGCCTTGAGGGCGGCCTCGGCGAACGCGGGGTCCGTTGCGCTCTTGACCGTCGGATCGTAAACCCGCCCGTTGGCGCCGATGCGCACCGTGACCACCACATCACCCGCGCTTTTGGCCTTCAGCATTGCCGCCGGATATTCGGGCTCGGGGCCGATGAAAATCCGCGGCGCCGCATCCGGTTCGGCCGGCAGCCGGGCCGCGATCATGCGATCCAAGGCCTGATCGCACTGCAGGGGCGGAATCTCAGATTGGAGAACCTCCATGCCTTGGGAGAAAAGGTGGAAATAGTAGCGCCCCGCCCCAAGTCCGGAGGACAGGGGCACGCGGATCGCAATGAGCTTGGGATCGCCGGGCTCCAATTGGCCCACCTCCTGAAGGAAGAGCACCTTGCCTGCCGACTCGGTGTCCAGTTCCAGGACGACGAACACGTCATCCAACCGGTAGGGGGTTTCCAGCGAGGCGCGAAAATGGAAATCATGGTTCAGCGACGAGCCGTTCATGTCCACGTAACTGGTCTGCACCTCAAGATTCCGCACGGAGACAAACACCGGCAGATACTCCTTCACCGGTTTGAGCGCAAAGCGCCGTCCGTCCGCCATGACGAGTTTCTCCTTCACCTTCACCACCGGGCGGTTGCCCCGCGCCCGGAGCACCACATTGTATTTGTCGTCGTAGTCCGTGAGGAGCACGTTCTGGGCGGCGAGCCGGGTGGCCGGCAGTGCGAGCAAAATGAGGATCAGCAGGACGCGACGGCCAATGGGGTTGGGGTTCACCCCGGGAATTTCGCCAGAAACACAGCGCTGCTCAAGCCTGCAGCGAGTCTTACCATAGACCATAGGAAACGGCATTACGCCAAGGAAGCCTGATCTGCGCTTCGCATCGAAAAAACTGGCCTGCCAGCCGTAACCTCCAACCGTTTGCGGCGATGAAATGCCATCCTACGTTGAAGCTTCGGACGGTAGCCTTCACTTCCGTTTTCCGACGGCGAAGGCTGGTGGACCCTAGCGGGTTCGAACCGCTGACCTCCTCAATGCCATTGAGGCGCTCTACCAACTGAGCTAAGAGCCCGTAACCAAGCCAAAGAAGGGCCTAAAAGTAAGTTTTGGCCCGCGAATGCAAGGACTTTTTATCACACATCCCATCGGGATGCAATTTACCCATAGATGGCGCGCGCGCAACCGGTTCGGGGCAACCGGGATTCAGGTATTTCCGGCCCGGACCGCTCAGTTCTCGTCCTTCATCCGGAACGTGACGGTCCAGGTATCAGGTTTGCCGTTGGGCGTGGGGCCGATGGACTTCACCCGCCGGAACGCCTCGATCACGGATTGATCGAACGCCCGGTCACCCGATGACTTGGTGATGCGGGGATACAGGATGGCGCCATTCGCGGTGATGTCGAAAGTCACCTTGGCCTCCAAGGTGTCGCTCACGCCGGGCGGCGGCTCGTGGGCTTCCTTCAGGGCGCTCAGGAGAAAGGAAATATAGGTGTTGAGTTCGCTCTGTTCCTCACGGGTCAGCGCCTTGCCGCCACCGCCGCCGCGGGTGTTGGCCGTCGAACCGCCGCGCACGCCGTTGGCGATGCCTTGCGCGTCGATGCGCGGCACGTTGGCCGTCCGCTGGGTCGGTGGCTTGGCCGACGGCTTGGGTGTCGGGTGCTTCTTCAGGTAATCCTTGTAGGACATGCGCTGGCTTTTCTTCATGTCCTTGACGATGGAGGTGTCGGCCTTCGGCTTCACCGTCGTCTTCGGCGGCACGGGCACACTCTCGGGCGGCGTCGCTTCCTGCACCTCGGGTTCCGGCTCCGGCGGCAGATTCACTTTGGGCACTTCTAGCTTCACCGGCTTGGCCGAGTTGCCCAGCGCCGGCGCCACCAGTTCGTCCGGCGCCGTGGGCGGGCCGGCCACCAGTTCGAAGATCACCGGCGGCTTGTCCTGCTGCCGGGCGACATAGAACGTCGTCAGGAAGATCACGGCCGCGACAAAGGCGTGCAGTGTCAGCGAAACGGCGATCGAACTGGGGGAGTTGGCGCGCATCGGATCACTTAACTTCGGTATCGAAGGTGATCTTGGTGAGGTTGTGCTTCTTGATCTCGTCCATCACGCGCACCACCTGCTGCCATTGCAGCGTCAGGTCGGCGCGGATACGGATGACGGGCTGCTTGGGCTTGGCCGCCAGCGCTCCGAGATTGCTGGAAAGCTCGGCGAAGCTGACGCGGCGGGAATCGAAATAGAAATTGCCCGCCCGGTCGATCGAGACCGCCCGGAACTCGGTGTCGGCGGGCGGCTGCTGGGCCTTCTTGCCCTCCGACGGCAGGTTCACCGGGATCGTCTGCTCCGACTGGATCAGCGGCGTGGAGATCATGAAGATGATCAACAGGGTGAAGCCCAGATCCACCATGTTGGTGATGTTGAGCTCCGCGACGGGATGCAGGTGCCGGGGGCGGCGGAAAATCTTTGCCATGGTCGTGCGCCTTACTTGGCCTCCAGCTCGATCCGGTCGGCGAGGTTGCTCGCGTAGTTTTCCAGTTCCGTGATCATGGTCTTCACGTGGCCGAGCAGAATATTATAGCCGAAGACCGACGGGATCGCCACCACGAGGCCGGAAATGGTCGTGAGCAGCGCCGCCGACACGCCAGGGGCGAGCGTCTGGATGCTGGCGCTCTGCATGACCGACACCGCGCTGAACGCCTCCATGATGCCCCACACCGTGCCGAAGAGGCCCATGAAAGGCGCGCCGGACACGAGCGAGGCGAGGATGATCATGCTCGATTCGTAGCGCAGCGACTGGCGGGCCAGCGCGCGCTGGATGGCGTTCTCGGCGTGCTCCAGGCGCGAGCGCATCTGGTCGTCGCCCTTCTCCTTGCCGATGGCGGCGGCGCGCCAGTAGGCCTCGAGCGCGTCGGCCAGCAGGTCGGCGTAGGGAATGTCGCGCCGGTTGCGGAGATTCTCCGGCAGTTCGAGCACGTGGCGCTCCTGGCCGAGCTTGCGCTCGAACAGCAGGTTGAGCTGGCGCAGCTTTTTCAGGTCGGAATATTTTCCGATCATCACGGCCCACGCGAAGATGCTGAACACCGCGAGGAGCGCGATGACGGCCTGCCCGACCGGATCGGTCGTGAGGAAGACGTGCCAGACGTTGATGGTGGATTCGCCGAACAGGGAGGGAAAGAGGCAGGACATGTGCCGGCAGTGTTGAAGCGTTTGCGCCGGGCAATCAACGTCAATTCCGGCGCCCGGCCCGTGCCCGATGCGGATGAATCTGGTTGCGCGGGGCCGGCATCCTTTGTTCGTTGGAGTCCCAGCCTTTCCCGATGCCCACCAAATCCAAACCCGTCGGCATGCTCATCTCCTTCGAAGGCTCCGAAGGCAGCGGCAAGTCCACGCAAATCACCCGTCTCGCGGCCCAGCTCCAGAAAAGCGGCCGCGAAGTAGTCGCCACCCGCGAGCCCGGTGGCACGGAGATCGGCGAGCAGATCCGCAACATCATTGTCCACAATTCCAAGGGCGACGAGATGTGCCCCGAGACCGAGCTGCTGCTCTTCACCGCCGCCCGCGCCCAGGTGGTGCGCGAGGTCATCGCCCCCGCCCTCAAGCGCGGTGCCGTCGTGCTGAGCGACCGTTACCTGGACTCCTCCACGGTTTACCAAGGCATCGCCCGCAACCTTGCCCCCGGTCCGGTGAGCGAGATCAACCGCTTCGCCGTCGGCAACGTGATGCCCGATCTCACCATCGTCATCGACGTGCCCACGGAGGTCAGCCTCGCCCGCATCCGCCAGCGCGCCTCCGGCCTGCCCGACCGCATGGAGCGACAGAACATTTCCTTCTACAACAAGGTGCGCGAGGGCTATCTCCTGCTGGCCAAGCAATGGCCGGATCGCGTCCTCGTGGTCGACGGCACCCTGTCGCCCGACGCCCTCGACAAGAAAATCTGGTCCGAGGTGAAGAAGCGCCTCGGCTAGGCCTTTTGTGGGCGGGGTGCCCTCACCCCGCGCTATTTTCCGACTTCACGCATGTCCGCCACTCCCCTTCCCTGGCCCGCCGCCCTCGACGGCACGCCGACCGTCGCGGTCATCGAGCGCGCCTTGGAGCGTCGCCGCCTCGCGCACAGCCTGCTCCTCCACGGGGAGAACCTCGGCACGCTGGCCACGGTCGCCCACGCCATCGCCGACCGCCTCCTGAACGATCCGCGCCAGCCCAGCCAGTATTTCCCGCCGAAACAGCATCCGGATTTCCACGCCCTGCGTCCCGCCGGCAAGATGCGCCAGATCGGCGCCGAGCCCACCCGCGAACTCATCGGGGAAATCCAGATCTCCGCCAACGTCTCCCCGCGCAAGGTCGCCGTCATCTACGAGGCCGACCGGATGAACACCGCCGCGGCCAACATCTTCCTCAAGACCCTCGAAGAACCGACGCCGAGCACCACGATCCTGCTCATCACGACGCGCCCCTATTCCCTGCTCCCGACCATCCGGAGCCGCTGCCTGCATTTCCGTTTCACCGACTCCATCAGCGAAGCCCTCGCCGATGCCGACGACGCCACCCGCGAACTCTGGAAATCCACCCGGGCCGCCTATGCGGAATGGCTCGGGCAGCTCTCCGCCGGCATCACCGAGAAACGCGCCGTCGCCAGCCAGGTCTTGGGCGTCTACGGCCTGATCACCCGCTTCAACGCCGTGCTCGCCGCCGCCACCGAGACCATCTGGAAGACCCAGAAGGCCAAGCTGCCCGAGGACATCGACGATGACGAGCAGGTCGCCATCGAGACCGGCATCGCCAACGGCGTCCGCCAGAAACTTTTCATCGAGCTCGAGCACACCACCCGCGCCTTCGCCCAGGAACGCCTGAAGGCCGGCGACGAGTCGATGCGCCGCTCCCTCACCGCCGCCATCGAGAAACTCGAGCACAACGCCGGCCTCCTCCGCCTCAACCTAAACGAAGCCGCCGCCTTCGAGGATTTCCTGCTCACTTCGCTGCGACTGTGGTCGAAACGGTAGCCTTCCTGCGGCCGATTTGTAGGAGCGGCTTTATGCCGCGATCCTGGGAATGCATCGCGGCATAAAGCCGCTCCTCCAGTTGGCCTCCGAGTCTTGATGCCTATTCCAACGTCCCGATTTCGTCTTTACTCCCGCGGCTCTTGCCTGTGTGTGGTCGGGTTGCGCGGATGAAACCTTCCTCCCCAGTCAAGCTGACCCTCCTGGCGATCGCGTGGCCGATCTTTGTCGAGCAGAGCCTGCGCATCCTCATCGGCACGGTGGACACCTTCATGGTCAGCCATGTTTCCGATGGCGCCGTGGCCGCGCTGGGCGTGGCGAACCGCCTGATCGTGGTGGCGCTGATCTGCTTCAACTTCATCGGCGTCGGCACCAGCGTCGTCATCACCCACCACCTCGGCGCCGACGACCACAAGGGTGCGGAGGGCATCGCGACCGCCGCCATCGGTGTGAACACCTGGATCGGTCTGGTGGCGAGCCTGGTGGTGTATTTCTTGGCCGTGCCGATCCTGCGCCTGATGCAGCTGCCGGAAACGCTCATGGTGTATGCCCTGCCCTTCCTCACCATGATGGGCGGCAGCCTTTTCCTCGAGGCCATCAACACCGCCCTCGGCGCCACTTTGCGCGCGCACGCCCACACACGCGATGTCATGTTCGTCACCGTCGGGCAGAATCTGCTCAACATCGCCGGCAACTGCCTGCTGCTATTCGGTCTGTTCGGCCTGCCAAAGCTCGGCGTCGAGGGCGTGGCGCTCTCCAGCGTGTTCAGCCGCGTGGCGGCGAACATCGCGTTGCATTGCCTGCTGCGCTACCGGCTCGGACTCCGGCTGCGCGCGGCCGATTTCTTCCGCCTGCCGTTCGAGCGCATCCGTCGCATCTTGCACATCGGGCTGCCGGCGGCCGGTGAGAACTTGAGCTATTGGATCGCCCTGCTCTTCGTCACCAGTTTTGTGTCGCGGATGGGCGCGGTCAGCCTGGCGACGATGGCCTACTGCCAGCAGATCCAGGCTCTCGTCATTCTGTTCAGTCTGTCACTGGGCCTGGGCACGGAGATCATGGTCGGGCGGCTGATCGGCGCGGGTGAGTTCGAGCAGGCCTACCAGCAGTTGCTGCGCAGTCTGCGCACCGGCCTGATTCTCTGCGCGTCGGGCGTCGTGGTCATCGCGCTGGCGGCCCCGCACCTCATCGGGCTTTTCAGCAGCGACCCGGCGGTCATCCACGGCGGCACGGTGCTGTTGCGCATCTGCGTGATTTTGGAAATCGGCCGGGTCTTCAATATCATTGTCATCAATTCCCTGCGCGCCACCGGCGATGTGCGCTTCCCGCTTCAGACCGGCGCCGTCTGCATGTGGCTGCTCTGGGTGCCCAACTCGTGGTTCCTCGGTCTCCACCTCGGCTGGGGGCTGGTGGGAGTCTGGATTGCCATGACGCTGGACGAGTGGTTGCGCGGCGTCCTGATGTATCGCCGGTGGAAGCTGCGAAAGTGGCTGCCCGCCGCCGAGCGCAGCCGGGCCAACGCGATGCGGAACAACGTGCCACTGATCGCGGAGACGTGATTTGTCTGTAGGGCGGCCGCTTGCGGCATGCCACCTTCGGCTGACTGGCGCGGCGCAAGCGCCGGCCCTACAAATTGCCGACCACCAACCCGACGAACTTCTCGCGCTGGTCCATGTGCGGATTGTGGCCCGATTCGGCGATGACCTCGATCCGCGCCTTGGGGAAATGCCGTCGGATGACGGCGTGGTCGCCCGGCTGCACATATTGGGAACGGCCGCCGGTGATGAACAGCGCCGGGCCGGCATAGTGGTCGTCGGGCGCCAGGCAGTTCTTTTCCATGGCGGACAGCGCCTCGGTCAACACGGGCAGATTCACGGCCCAGCGCCAGCCGCCGGTCTCGGCGCGCTCCAAGTTCGTCGCGAGGAATTTTCGCATGCCGTGGCTCGGCACCCGTGCCTCGAAGCGCATCTCGGCTTCCTGCCGCGATTGCAGGCTGGCGAGATCGAGTTCGTTCATCGCCGCAAATTCCCCGCGGTGTGCGACCCAGTAGTAATCCTTGGGCGCGATGTCCACGACCACCAGCCGCTCGACGCGGTTCGGGTGCCGGCAGGCCAGCAGCATCGCGGTCTTGCCGCCCATGCTGTGCCCGACCAGCACCGCTTTGAGCAGGCCGTGAACGTCCATCCAGGCGATGATGTCATCGGCCAGCACCCGGTAGTTCATTTCCAGCGCGTGCGGCGACTTGCCATGGTTGCGGGCGTCAAGCGCGAACACGTGGAAATGCTCCGCCAGGTCGCGGCCGGTCGTCTGCCAGTTGCGCGACGAGCCCAGCATCCCGTGCAGGACGATCATGGGCGGCTTGCCGGCGCCGCCGAGGTCAACATGGGACAGTTTTAACACAAGCGCACGGAGAACACGGAGGTCCGGGGAGACAACGCTAAAGACGACGGAACCGGGCTGTTTTGGAGTGGCCATCCCACACCCGTTCCAAATACCTCTGTGCCCCATCCTTCATGAGTTCCGAAAAGCTAACGCCGATGATGCAGCAGTATTTCGAGGTCAAGCGCGGCCTCCCGGCGAACACGTTGCTGCTGTTCCGGCTCGGGGATTTCTACGAGATGTTCTTCACCGACGCCGAGATCGGCTCGCGTCTGCTTGGCATCACGCTGACCAAGCGACAGGACACGCCCATGGCCGGCATCCCGCACCATGCGGCCGACACCTACGTGGCCCGGCTCCTCGCCGCCGGCAAGAAGGTCGCCATTTGCGACCAGGCCGAGCCCGCCAAGGCCGGCAAGCTCGTCAAACGCCAGCTGACCCGCATCCTGTCGCCGGGCACGACGCTCTCCGCCAGCCAGCTCGACGCCGCGAAGAACCACTACCTTTGCGCCCTCGCGCTCGACAAGACCGGCCTGCACGCCGCCTGGCTGGATCTGTCCACCGGCGAATTCCGCCTCGCGAGCGACCCGCATCCGGAGAACCTGCTACCCGTCCTCACCGCGCTCGATCCGGCGGAACTCGTGCTGATCGAGGGCGAACTCGCCCGCTGGCAGGCCGCCCCGCACGACGCGCACGCCATCCACGCGCTGCACCAGTTCTGCGCCCCGCGGTTGTGCTCCGAACTGCCCGGCTATCATTTCGAAATCACCGGCGGCGCCAAAACCGTGATGGACGCGCTCGGCGTGCTCAACCTGCAGGGCTTCGGCCTGTCCAACCGGCATCCCGCGCTCGGGGCCGCGGGCGCGGTGGTGTATTACGCCACGGAAAATCTCTGCGCCAAACCGGAAAATCTGCGCTCCCTGCAGGAATATCGCAGCACGCGCACGCTGCTGCTCGATCCCGCCACGCTGCGCAATCTCGAGATCTTTCAATCCACCCGCGGCACCCGCGAAGCCTCCCTGCTCGGCGCCATCGATCGCAGCACCACCGCCGCGGGCTCGCGGCTGTTGGAACGGTGGCTCGCCGCCCCGACGCTCGATCTACCGGAGATTTGCCGCCGCCAGACCGTCGTCGGCGAGTTCATCGCGCAACCGAGCGACCTCGCCCAGTTGCGCGAACTCCTCAACAAGGTCCGCGACATTCCGCGCATCCTCGGCCGCCTCCAGAACCGGCTCCGGAATCCACGTGAACTTGGCGGCGTGAAAGACACTCTTGCCCAGTTGCCCGCCATCATGGCTTGTCTCGAGCAGCTCGACGCCCACCTGATCGGCAGCCACGACGGCGAGATCGCCGCGATGCGCCAGCGGCTCTCCGACCTGCCCGCGTTGCGCGATTTGCTGACCCGCGCCCTGGCTGACGAACTGCCCAACGACCTGCAGGACGGCAATTACATCCGCGCCGGCTACGACGCCGAACTCGACCGCTTGCGCAGCCTGACGACCGACAACAAATCCTGGCTCGCCGAGCTCGAGCGCAAGGAGCAGGAGCGCTCCGGCATCAAGAGCCTCAAGGTGCGCTTCACCTCCGTCTTCGGCTATTACATCGAGGTCACCAAAGCGAACCTCGCCAACGTGCCCGCCGACTACATCCGCAAACAGACAACGGTCGGCGGCGAGCGCTACGTCACCGAGGAGCTCAAGCTGAAGGAAAAGGAAATCTTTTCCGCCGAGGAGAAATCCCTCGCCCGCGAGCTGGGACTCTTCGGCACTCTCGTCAGTGCGGTGCTGGACGAATCCATGGCTCTCACCCGCACGGCCGACGCCCTCGCGGAACTCGACGTGCTCGCCGGCTGGGCCGTGCTCGCCCGCGAATGGGATTATTGCCAGCCCGCGCTCGACGAGGGCGAAGTTCTCTCGATCACCGACGGCCGCCATCCCGTGGTCGAGCAGATGATGAAACAGGAACGCCTTGGCCTCGCCGGCAGCTACACCTTCGTGCCGAACGACACCGCGTTGTCCGCGACTGACGCCCAGATTCTCCTCATCACCGGTCCGAACATGGCAGGCAAATCCACCTACATCCGGCAGGTGGCGCTCATCACGCTCATGGCGCAGATCGGCTGCTGGGTGCCCGCGAAGGCCTGCCGCCTCGGCTTGGTCGACCGCATTTTCTCCCGCGTCGGCGCGAGCGACGATCTCGCCCGCGGCAACTCGACCTTCATGGTCGAGATGAACGAGACGGCCAACATCCTCAACAACACCACGGACCGCTCGCTCATCATCCTCGACGAGATCGGTCGCGGCACCTCGACCTACGACGGCCTCAGCATCGCCTGGGCCGTGGTCGAGCACCTGCACCGCGCGCCCGACCGCGGCCCGCGCACGCTCTTCGCCACGCACTACCAGGAGCTGACGCAGCTCGAGAAACACCTGCCGCGGTTGAAGAATTATTCGGTGGCGGTGAAGGAATGGAACGACGAGATCGTGTTCGTCCGCCGCGTGATCGAGGGCGCCGCCGACCGCAGCTACGGCATCCAGGTCGCACGGCTGGCCGGCCTGCCGCTGAGCGTCATCGACCGCGCAAAGACGATTTTGGAGAAGTTGGAGTCCGACGACACGACGGTGTCGCTCCCCTCGCCCCAGGCCCGGCCGAAGAAAAAGATCTCGGTCACCCCGGTGGACGATCCGCAGATGGATTTGCTGTAAGCCAACCGGCCGGTGCGGAGACCGGCCCTCCACCAAACAACGACATACCCTGGAGGGTCGGTCTCCGCACCGACCGAAAGAATGCCCGAGCCAACCGCCAATCCTGCACTGAACCAACGGACCCGCCCCGTGCACCAGCCGATTGTCGAGCCGCACAATCGCTCGGTCATTGTGTTTGTCACGGTTTGCACAAAGGAGAGGCAAAGACTGCTCGCACATGAAAGCATGCACGAGGTTCTGCGGCAGGCGTGGACCCAAGCCGACCATTGGCTGGTCGGGCGCTACGTCGTGATGCCGGACCATGTTCACCTGTTCTGCGCTCCCGGAATGCTGCCGGCAAAGCCATTGAACAACTGGGTGCGGCACTGGAAAACAGCGGTGTCCAAGGCGACTGGGGCAAAAGAAGGATCCTTCTGGCAGACTGATTACTGGGACACCCAGCTGCGCCGCCATGAGAGTTATGATGCGAAGTGGGACTACGTCAGAAATAATCCCGTGCGCGCAAAGCTGGCCAACAAGCCGGAGGACTGGCCTTACCAAGGGGAATTAAACTTGCTCCGCTGACACGATTAGGCGGCCGGTGCGGAGACCGGCCCTCCACCAAACATCGCCATACCTTGGAGGGTCGGTCTCCGCACCGACCGCGGCCCAGCGGGAGCTGGGCCCTCCACGTGCGCCACCCCCTTTAATACATCGCCGTGAAATCCCGCGGGAGCGGGGCGCTGGCCTTGAAGGCGTGGGCCTTGCCCGCGAATTCGTAGGTGAAGCTGGTTTCGAGCGAATGCAGGAAGAGCCGCTTGTTCTTCGTCGTTTTGGCGAAGGAGCGGTTGAGCCCGAAGTCGCCGTAGGTCTGGTCGCCGACGATGGGCAGGTGGCGCTTGGCGCATTGCACGCGGAGCTGGTGGCTGCGGCCGGTGCGCGGCTCGAGCTTGATCAGCGAGGTCGAAAACGCCTTTTGCGTGTGCTTGATGAGCTGGAAGCGGGTTTCCGCCGGAACGTTCCCGATCAGCGAGGTGCGGATCTGGCCGCGCAGGTTGCGCACCGCGAGCATGTCGTGCCAGAACTCGAAATTCAGCTGCGGCTTGCCGAAGACGAGTGCCTGGTAGGTCTTGCTGACCTGCTTCTTCGCGTAGTGCTCGCGGACCGCCAGCGCCAGTTTCTCGGACGAGGCGGTGAGAATCACGCCCGACGTGGCGGAATCGAGCCGGTTGAGCAGCCAGAGCTGGCGGTCGGTGCCGTCCGCCGCGCGCCAGCGGAAGCACTGCGCTTCCTTGTCGTAGCGGCAGGTCAGGAGCGAACGCGGCTCGTCCTGCGAGGCGTTGGGATGCGAGAGCACGCCGAAGGG
>Ga0066487_100277_pt1 | contig 15207 bp, 11 predicted proteins | sample LakWasM129_HOW14_2_FD_59588 | JGI IMG/M metagenome (GOLD analysis project Ga0066487, IMG submission 59588) | Freshwater sediment methanotrophic microbial communities from Lake Washington under simulated oxygen tension - Sediment Metagenome 129_HOW14 | ecosystem: Environmental > Aquatic >... | reverse complement strand
AACACCTCGAGGTAGACATTGCCGAACGCCTCCAAGTAGCCTTCGGGATGGCCGAACGGAATGCGGATGAAACGGCCCGGCACGGTGATGTAGCCGTTCCCGCGCCGCCAGATTTGGCGGGGCTGGTCGGAGTATTTCACGACCAACTCGTTGGGGTGCTCCTGATGCCACTCCAATGCAGCTTTGGTGCCGTAGACCCGGATATTCAGGTTGTTTTCCTCGCCCAAACTGATCTGGGAGGCATGAAGCACTCCTTTGGCCCCGCCCCGGAAGCGGAGGAGCACGTTGCCGTCATCATCCAGTTTCCGGCCCCGGACAAAGGTCGTAAGATCGGCGCAAAGCTCCTCGATTTTCAAGCCAGTGATGTAGCGCGCGAGATTCTCGGCATGCGTGCCGATGTCGCCAAAGCAACCGGCCGCCCCGGAGCGTTTGGGATCGGTGCGCCAACTCGCCTGCTTCTGGCCGGAGGCCTCGAGGTGAGTGGAAAGCCACCCTTGGGGATACTCCACCACGACCTTGCGGATCGCGCCCAGACTGCCACGGCGCACGAGTTCCCGTGCCTGCTTGACCATCACATTACCGGTATAATTGTGGGTGAGCGCGAAGACCTTGCCGGTCCGCTCCACGATTTTTTTGAGGGCACGGGCCTGGCGGACGTCGAAAGTCACAGGCTTGTCGCATACGACATTGAAACCGGACTCGAGAAAGAGTTTGGCTGGCGGAAAGTGCTGGTGGTTGGGCGTGACGATGACGACAAAATCGAGGCGCTCGTCGTTCGGCCGGACCGCCTCGGCGGCCGCCATCTCCCGATAGGAACCGTAGACTCGAGCGGGATCCAAGTGCAAGTCGGCCCCCGAGTCTCGGGAGCGCTGAGCGTCCGAGGAGAAGGCGCCGGCGACGAGTTCAGCCTGGCCATCCATGATGGCGGCGATGCGGTGGACCGCGCCGATAAAGGCGCCGCGTCCTCCGCCGATCATTCCGAAACGAAGTTTTCTATTCATGGGGGTAAAATAAGGAGCGGCCGTCGGCTGGCGCAGCTCACTTGGATGCGATCATTGGTTCTGCTTGTCGAAGGCGGCGTCGAATGCAACAGCGCTGGGAGCGAAATCAAGCCGTTTGACGAAAGCGCAGGATTCGGTGGCACCGTGAACGCGATCCATGCGGATGTCTTCCCATTCGACGGAGAGGGGCCCGCGATAGCCGGCATCGTTGAGGGCGATGATGATCTCCTCGAACCTGATGTCGCCGCGACCGACGGAACGGAAATCCCAGAAACGGCGGGCGTCGCCAAAGGCGGTATGCCCACCAAACACACCGGCCTCACCGTTGCCGTGGCCCCACCACACATCTTTCATATGGCAGTGATAGATCCGATCGCCGAACTCACGGATGAATTTCACGTAATCCACCCCTTGGTAGCCGAGATGCGAAGGGTCGTAATTAAACCCGAAACGTTTGTGGCCTTTGAGGGCGGCCAGGGCCGTCCGAGCGGAGGCAATGTCGAAGGCGATCTCAGTGGGATGCACCTCCAGGCCGAAGTTCACGTTGAGCTTGTCGAACGCCTGCATGATCGGGCCGAAGCGTCGGCCGAAATCGTCGAATCCCGCCTGCCAGTAAGCCGCAGAGGTGGGCGGAAACGCATAGATGGAATGCCAAATCGAGGAACCCGTGAAACCGTTGACCGTGATCGCGGCGCCCTTCGGCCCGCCGGGCTTGGCGTCGATAAATCTGCGCGCCGCCTCGGCGGTTTTGACCAACTGGCTGGCCGCGCGCTGGCGCACGCCCTCAGGCTCGCCGTCGCCCCAGACCGCGGGCGAAAGGATCGCTTTGTGGCGCTCGTCGATGCGGTCACACACGGCCTGGCCGACAAGATGATTGGAGACGGCATAGCAAGCGAGGCCGTGGTCGGCCAGCAGCTCCCACTTTTGCTTGATGTATGTGGCGTCTGCGGCGTCCACGTCGAAGTGGTCGCCCCAGCACGCCAGCTCCACGCCGTCGTAGCCCATCGATTTGACGAGCGGAGCGAGTTTCTCGAGCGGCAGATCGGCCCACTGGCCGGTGAACAAAGTGATAGGTCTTTTCATGAGGTAGGGGGTGGAGTGAGGATGAGATATCCGGGAAAATGGAACTGGGCGGGGGCCACGGAAAGGCCGGCTGGCGAGCGACACGCCGCAAGAAAACACGCCGGAGGCGCATGCGCGAACGCCGGCACCCCGCCGCGTCCGTCCTTTGCGAGGAGAAGGCAAGCCAGTCATAGCGGCAGCTCGACCAGCAAGACCTCCTCACGACCGTCACAATTCGAGCTGGTCACCAACTCACCCCGCGCATCGAACAGCGCGGCGCCCCCACGGCAGTCGCGGCACATCCCGGACCAACTGCCTCCCACCCGGTTCGTCACCAACACCGGTGCGCCGATCTCACGGGCAATGCTGCCATACATGGGGAACTGGCCCGGTCCGCCCATGTGGTTGTTGGGATAAAAGACCACATGCGGCCGCAAAGCCCGGGCCCTTTGCACGCAACGCCGGGAGCTCCCGTCGGCGCAGATAAAACAGGTCGCGTCGATCCCCTCGAGATTGAACCGCTCGGGACCGGTGCCAGGATCGTAACGTGACGGCTCGTCGCGATACCATCGATCTCGCTCCTGATCGTCACGCCAGAGCCAGGTCTTGCGGTAACGATGCACAAGGCCGGCCGGACCAAAGAAAACTTGAGCGATGTAGAATCGCTCTCCGTCCCCGGCCTCTTCCCGCTCGGAAAGGCCAAAACTCACAAAGCAATCGAGCTTTGCAGCCAAAGCCGCCATGCGCCGGCAGGCTGGGCCGGACGGCACTCGCTCAGCGAATTCGTCGAGCCGGGGCGTGTAATCGCAGACCGTCCCCTCGTGAAACATCGTGATCCGGGCGCCATGCGCCGCCGCCCGCCGAGTCAGCCGCTCCATCGCCGCCAAGTTGTGCGCCGGCTGCTCTGGCCAGGCATCGAACTGCACCAGCGCCACGCGGAGGCGGGCGGACAACGGTGGGGGATGCGGCTTCGCTGTCTTCATTCCGGTCAACCTTTCACCGCGCCAAGCTGGACGCCACGGATGAGTTGGCGCTGGAGGAAGATAAAAATGAGGACCAGCGGCACAACCGACATGGTCACAGCCGCCATCAACAGATGGGTCGCCTGCCCGCGTTCCGAGTCGAAGAACATCAATCCGACGGGCAGGGGAAACTTCGCCACCGTCTTCATCATCACCAGCGGCCAGAAAAAGCTGTGGTAGTTGCCCATGAACGTGAAGATCGCCAGCGTCACGAGCCCAGGCCGGCTCAGGGGCAGGATCACGTCCCAGAAGATCCGCCATTTGCTCGCCCCGTCGATCTCCGCGGCCTCGTCGAGCGCCTTTGGTATGCCCAGCATGAACTGCCGCAGCAGGAAAGTGCCGAAGGGGCTGAAAGCCGCCGGCAGAATGAGTCCAAGATAACTGTCCACCAGACCGAAGTGCACCATGAGCTGGAAGGTCGGGATCAGCATCACCAGCGAGGGAAGCATCATCGTGCCGAGGTAACAGAAGAAGACCCGGTCGCGCCCCGGCCATTCCAGCCGGGCGAAGCTGTAGGCCGCCAGCGCGCTGGTGAAGACCTGCAGCAGTGTCACCCAGCCTGCGATCACAAAGCTGTTGAGTGCGAATCGCAGGAAGGGGATCACCCGGAACACCTCCGGGTAATTGCCCCAGCGCAACTTCCCCGGCAGCCATTCCGGATCGGCGGCCTCGGTGAGTGACTTGAAGCTCGTGACCACCATCCAGACGAACGGGGCGATCATCAAAAGGCTCAACACCGTCACCAACAAGTGCAGCCAGGGACCGGAACGCGTGGAGGCGGAGTCGGGCGGGATTTTCATTATGTCAGTCCCCGAGTCTGCGGTTGCCGAAACGGAAGCTCAGCAGCGACAGGGCGAACACCAGCGCAAACATCACCCATGCTGCGGCCGAGGCGTATCCCAGCCGGCCCGTTTCGAAGCCTTCGGTGTAGATGAAATAGCTCAGCGTGGTCGTGCTGCCCGCCGGTCCGCCCAGCGTCATGATACGGGCCATCTCGAAACCGCCTTGGAGCCCGTAGATGACGCCCATTACGAAGATGAAAAAAGTAACCGGCGCCAGTTGGGGCCAGGTGACGTGCCAGAACCGCTGGCCCGGGGACGCCCCATCGATGTCCGCCGCCTCGTAGAGCTCCGGCGGAATGTTGCTCAGACCCGCCAGGTAAAGGATCATGTTGTTCGATCCGATGGCCGCCCACAACCCCATCAGCATGAGGGCGGGTTTGGCCCAGTCGTAGTTACCCAGCCAATTCGGCGGCTCGAAACCAGCCGCGGCGGCGGCCGGCAATTCCGGCCCGAACACGATGCTTCCGACCAACAACAGCAACAATGGAACCAAACCCAGCGCGAGTGCGACCTCCGCCCCGAGTCCGGCCGATTTTGCCGCGGCGGGTCCCCAGCTTCGCGGACGGCGCAGGATGGTCGCCGAACAAGCCAGGACCAATACCATCGCCAATCCAATCGACAACCAGATGGAACGACCCGTCCAATTCAGCAGAAACCCGCAGGGAACCGCCACCGTGGCGAAGCCGGCCAGCACCGCCATCGGTCCGGCGGTGCCATCCTCCCAATGCTGGCGCAGCCGCCGGAATTGCCACCACGCCATTACTCCCACGGCCAGCCCGCAGCACACCGGCAAGCCCCACTTGAACGCCCCCGGCATCGCCCGCACCGCTTGCGTGACGCATTCCAACACGGGCACGAGCACGGAATTGATCGGGCCCGCCTGTGCATCGTAAAGCTTTTTCCACAAGACGTACGTCGCCACGCCCGCCGTGAAATGGGGCAGATAAAATAGCGGGCGATAGACCACGCCACCGGTCAGCACTCCCGCCACCAAGGTCACCGCGATCAGCGAACCGAAGATAAACATCACTCCCCTCGCCTCCATGCCGCCGGCGAACAGCAGCAGGCCGCTCGCGACCATCACCGCCGTGGCGATGGCGACGGCCCCGCGCCACCGCGCCTTCCGGCGGTCCACCCGTATGAGCAGCAGCGCTGCCCCCAGGCTGCCGGCGATGGCGAAGGGCAGGCCCAGCATGAGGAAAAAAGTGTTGCCGAGGTAACGCCAAAAATCCGGCTGCTGGAAAAGCCAGCTGAAATTTCGCAGGCCCACGAACTGCAGCGGATCATCCCGAAACAGGTTATGCCGCAGAATATTCCAATCCGTAAACGCAATGAAGAAGCTAATCACCAGGGGCACGAGGGTGAAGGCGAGAAATCCGACGATGTTCGGCAGCAGGAAAGCGAGGCCGGTCGCCAGACGGGGTATCGAGGATCGCCGGCCGCTCATGACTTAGGCTCCTCTTCCAGCCAACCGTGCGCCCGATAATAGGCCTTGTGGAACACATCCGTCACCCAGGCCGCCGGCACTGGCCGTCCAGCGGCACGAAGCTCCTCGATCTTCTGCTGCGTTGCCAGCTGCTCTGCGTATAATTTCTTTAGCTTGGGATCGGCCGCCACGGACAAGGCGATTTCCGCGTTGATCCGCTCGGCCATGGCATGCGCCGCCTCGGCGGGCGACAGCCGGCCGGCAATCGCCGCTTCGAAAAGAATGGTTTCTTCCCGCTGGACGACGGACTGCAGGACAAACGGGCTACGGCTGAGGGTCAGGCTGGTCTCGAGTGTCGCCTTCACGAACGCCTCGTTCGCCACCCACTCGTTTTCCCGTCCCGGGGGATGCAGAAATTCCTGCATTTGGGCATAACGCGGCACCGGAGGAAGCGACTCGGCCAGGCCCAGCATCAATCGGTTGAAGGCGTCGCTACCCAGGAATTGCAGGAACTGGACCGCCTCCCGGTGGTGCTTCGAACCGGCGTAAATGCCGACCGTGGCGCCGCCGCCCAACTCCGTGTTGGGGAAACCGTCGACCGGCGGATCGACCGCGCTTAACTGGAAGGTGCCACGCGAACGCAGAATCATCACCGCCCACTGCCCCGCGTAGATCATGGCAAAGCGGCCGGAGGTGAAATGGGAAAACATGCTGTTGAAGCCCGAGAGATCGGCCGACATCGCGGCGTCCTCCTCGCGCGTGGGAATGAGCCGGTCCTCCAGCATCCAACGGCGCACCCGCTCGATCACCTGCGCATTGCGCGGGTCGTCCAGCGTGCAACGCGTGCCGGTCTCGTTGAAGTCGCCCAAACCCAGTCCGCGCCGCAAGACTTCTCGCGGGACGGCATTCGCGAAATAAGCGCGCTGCCGGGCTCCGGGCGGGTTGGCCGCCTCGACAAACCGGCGGCCTCGCGCCTCGAATTCATCGGCGGTCCACCGCGCGGGCAACGCGGGCAGTCCGTATTTGTTCAACGTCGCCTCGTTCACCCAGAGGAGATTCGCACTGGTGTTGCGGGGAAACGCATACTGGCGCCCGTTCACCACGAAGTCGGGCTTCAAGGCCGGGTATGTGATCTCCGGCGAAAAACCCAACTGCTGGGCCTCTTCCGTCACATCGGCTAGCACCCCCGTCCTGGGGAAGAGATCCATCTGCGGGCCGTAAAGATCGAACAGGTCGGCCCCCACGCCGGCCAGCGCCTGGACGAGTTTCTTCGTCGGATCCTGGTTCGTATTGTCGATGCGCAAGTCGACGTCTGGCAAGCCCTGATCGGCCAACCACTGGTGAAAGGCCGCGATTATCTTGTGCTTGTTCGCATCCTCCGGCGAAATCCAGTAGATCACCGGTGGCCCGGAGTGTCGTTCGGGCAGGCTCCAGTAGAGCGCCGCACTGGCGAGCGCCAGACCGCCTGCTACACTGAGAAAAATCCTCCTCATGCGTAAACGGCAGCGGATCAGGCCGCCCAGGCGCCCCGATGGTGCGATCGGCTGGTCCAGGCGACTACCATTTCTTGTAGGGGAGGAACTTGCCGTTCATGGTGATCTTCACTCGATCCCCTTTGGGATCGGGGACCTTTTCGACCTCCATGGTGAAGTCGATCGCGCTCATGATGCCGGGGCCGAATTTTTCTTCGATGACCGCCTTGAGCGTGGGTCCGTAGACGTAGATGATTTCCTGAAAGCGATATTGCAGCGGTTCCTTGGGGACCGTCGTGGCCGCCTCGCCCTTGACAGCATATGCTGTCAGCGCCTCGGCCGCTTCCGGGCCAAGCCCCAGCAGATCGGCAATTTTTTTCGCTTCGTCGGGGTCGAGTGCGTTTTCGCCCAGGCACGCGGAAGTGGTGTAGATTTCGGAAAGGCCGGCAGCTTTCGCGATGGCCGGCCAGGTGAGGCGTTTAGCGGATTTCGCCGCGAGGATGGTTTCAGTCATTGTTTTCTTGTTCATGGGAAAATTCAGCTCCGCCGGTCGAGCGGCAGTTCCACCAACCGAACGGCTCTCGGTCCACCTTGTGCTTCGTCGAGGAACTCGAGCATGCAATCGAGCTCGATTGCGGCGCCGCCCTCGTCCAAACAATGGAATCTATACCGCCCGGGATCGCGCAGCTGGAACCAAGCCAAGCCATCGCGATCGGTTCGCATTCCGGTCGGGAGGGACACCGTTCCTTGTCGCGGCATGGCGAACACCGCGGCGTCGGGCACCGGAACACCGGCCCGCGTCATGCGGATCATCACCTCTGGTCGGCGTCGGACAGGCCGTTCGACCTCATATCCTAGGTAGGAAGCACCGGCGGCGCGAATGGCCTGCCCGACAGGCCGCACCTCGAACGCCGGCCGCGTGCGATCGTGCAAGTTGACGAAATCCTGGTTGATGAACTCCTGCCCCTGGCGCCCGCCGGTCAGCACCGATTCGGTATGCTGCCCTTCACCCGAGCGGCTGGGCCACTCGATCCGGACCGCCAGATCGGACTCATTGCGAAACGCATGCTGGTGAAAGAAATTCACCCCCGCCACGTCATGGCCGGCCAAAACGCCGATGGCCTCGAACGTGGCCTTCGCGATTTCCTCGTTCGGCGGCGGTTCGGGCAAGGTCAACGGCGGCGGCATGTAGTAGACCTCGGGAATGAACAGTGGCACCGCCCGTCCCGCCGCGATTTGCAACGGCCGACCGCGCTCACAGTAGGCTAAATGAACCTCGTCCAGCGGATCGCCGTGATCCATGCGGATGGCGCATGCGTAGGCCGCCGCATCCAGGGGATCAGTGAACCCGTAACTGGCATGCAGCAACCGGGTCGGGTCAGCCGTGCGATAGACCTGCCCGAGCTGGCGGGCCGCCTCGAGCGTGAAGAGGCATTCCATCATAAGGACAACCACGCTCGGATGATTGGCCACGGTCCTTGCCCAAGCGGGATATTGGCGCGAAAGCTCGGCCAGCACTTCCGGGAATGGATCGCGCCTGGCCTGGCAGCACGTGCCCAGCGGTCCTCCGCAATAATCCGCGTCCCAGACCAGCATGCCGAGTTCGTCGGCCACATCGTAGAAAGCCGGTTCTCGTTGCTCGGTGTGGTTGTGGATGGTATTGCACCCTATCGCGCGGAGCGCCGCCATGCGCAAGGTCCATTGGGTGCGGCCGGACCCCTCGGGCACCCAGTAACCCAGCAGTCGGAGCTTACGCCCGTTGAGAAAGACTTGATCGCCTTCGGTCCAGATTTCGCGAAACCCGAAGCGCGTCACGAGGCGGTCAGTGACGGAACCCGGCTCGTCCTGCACGCACGTCTCCAAGTGATAGAGCACGGGCTCCCCGTAAGGGGGAGACCCCCAGAGCCGCGGTTCCGCCCAAGGGGCGGATACTGAGATCGTCCGCGACTCGCCCGCCGCCAGCCGCAGATTCGCCACGGGCAAGCGCAAGGCTTCGGTGTCGCCGAGAAACACAGTGGAGCTGAGCGACAGGCGCCGCTCCCGGGCGGAGTCGTTGGCCACTGTCAGCCGCGCGGTGAGCGTTTGCCGGCGCACGGAAGGGATCACCAGCACGTCGCTGACATGGAGTTCAGGTCGGGAAATCAGCAGCACGTCCTCCGCAATCGTGGCCTGCGCGCGATATCCCATGAAAGTGGTGAGCCTCCTGATGGTTTCTTCGTCCGTCAGCGTCCGGCCGGGCATAGCATGGCCGCCGTCGCAGGCATGCACCCAGACTTCGATTCGGTTGCTTTCGCCAGGCCGGAGCGCGCCCGTCACATCCACTTCGAACGGCGCCCGGGCGCCGTGATTTTCCCCGCACTTCACGCCGTTGACGAACACCCGCGCAAAGTGCCGCACGCGCACAAAGCGCAGCAGCACCCGTCGGCCTTCGCCGCCAAACACCACGGGCACCCGATAATCGAGGCGGAACCAAGCGGAGCCAGCCGCAGCCGAAAGCGCGTATTCGGGCACGCGCACGACTTCCCAACCTTCGGCCGGGACCGCCTCGGGACCGCCCCCGGCCCGACGCAGCCAATCTCCGTTGAGGCACAGCTGCCAGCGCGCTTCCGTCGGAGAATTCATGGGGCCGTCTCCCGCCCCGCGAAGAGCGCCAGGCCATAGGGATGGATCTCCCCCGTCATGATGTTCCCGCGCACGCAGGGATCAGCGTTCATAAACTCGCGGGCGGCGCTTTCATCCTTCGCCGTCAACACCACTAGGGCGAAAGCCCGGTCCAGTGGCTCTTCCGTCCGGCCCGCCAGCAAAAGCTGGCGACGGTCCATCGCCACCTTGAGATAATTGTAATGCGCCCGCAACGTCGCATGTTCGGCTTCCGTCCAGTCCGCCGCGGCGTGCAGCCGGGGGACAATGCGCAGGACGATCACGAAATGCCGCTGCGCCGGCGCGGAATCGGGGGGGAACGCCGCCTGGGCAGGCAAGCTCGAACCGGCGAAAGCCAACCAACATCCGACCGCAATTATGCGGACCAGCCGACAGCGAAGGAAAGCGATCATGCGGTTCGAAAGACCACCGGATCGGATTTCCACAACGGGTCGAGCCAAGCGCGGTACTCGCTCCAATCCGAGCTCTGGGCCAAATTGACGGTCGCCACCCCCAAGGCCTCGCCACCCGGCGGAAGAATGACGAGCGGCTCGCCGTCGATGCCGGTGATCACGCTGGTGCCGCTGGTGTTTTCGGCCGCGCAGTCGCAACAGGCCACCCAAAGCCGGTTGGTGATGGAATGACATCCGCAATGTGCAATCCGGTTGCTGGTGCCCAGCTTGGGGTTGCCGATGGCGGCATTGCTCCACAAGAGAATCTCCGCACCCATCAGCCGCATGCGCCGGATGCTCTCCGGAAACTCGCCGTCGAAGCAAATGGAGAGCCCGACCATCCCCAGGCGGGTGGCGAAGACCGCGGACCGCTCCTCTGCGGCGGGCACATCGAAGGACTCCTGTTCGTATGGCCAGGGATAAAGGGGATTCTTGCGACGTGCTCCGAGCCAGGTTCCATCCGAATCTATGCAAGCGGCCCCGTTATAAACCTTGTCGCTCTCCCGCAGGCCGAAACCGAAGGTGACAACCATGCCGAGCCTACGCGCCTGCGCGCGCAAAGACGCGAGATATCGGCTTTCCCCCACGACATCGGCCAGCGCCCGGTTGGCTTTGCGCGCGTCGGCCGGACTGCCATGCAGCGGGGTGAAATAACCCGATAAGCACATCTCCGGGAAGACCAGTATTTGCACCTTCTCCCGAGCGGCGTCGTCCATGGCGGCAAGCATGCGCTGGAGGTTGGCCTGCTTGCCCTTTTCGCCGTCGCAATGATTACGCATCTGGCAGACAGCCAGCGTCACCGGGCGCGCATTGCTGCCCCGCAGAGAATCCTCGATGCTCCGGCGGGACCGTTCGCTGCGTGTCTGCAGCAAATTCCCGTGTTGCGGAAAGATCCCCCGGTAAATCCCTCCCTCTCCGCCCGGGGCGGCGGCATCGGCGGCGGCCAGAACGGCAGGCAAGGCACTAGCCGCAAGCACCGAGGATTGTAGAAAATGCCTTCTGGTAAGCAGGTTTTTTTTCATGGCGATGTTTACGAGTTCGGGCGGAGGAGAGGAATCAACCACCGGTTTATTTCCATTTCAGGACAACTCCGATGTAATCGTCCTTTCGGTTCAAGAGACCTTCGTAAGCGGTCTTGATTTCATGCGGCGGCAGCTTCTGCGTCAGCAAGGGGCGTATCTGTAAGCGACCGTCCGCGATCCATCGAAAGAGCCCGGCGAGTTTCTTCTGCTGGGTGTAGTCGTGCTCGACGACCGAGTCTGTCGGCACGACCCACTCCAATGCTCCCTTTAGAACGAGCGAGCGATGGTGGACCAAGGCCAGCATCTCGGTCAGATCCCCCGGGACGGGGGCGCGTGGACTACCCAGCAGGATGCCCTCCCCCCCCTTGGCCAGCAGGCGCAGCGCCTGCACCGCCACGGCGCTGTGGCCGACGGCGTCCACCACCAGCCGTGCCATATGGCCGCCAGTCAGCCGGTGTATTTCCTCGCGCACCTCTTCCTCGCTGCCCGACAGCTCATGGGAAATGCCGCAGCTCGCCGCCAGTTTCCGGCGGGCGGCGCTTGGATCAACGCCGATCACGCTGGCTCCGGTCAGCCGGAACAGCTGAGCCGCGAGGTTGCCGACCATACCCAATCCGAACACCACCACCCATCCCATGGGGCCGGTTTCGGCCGCGTCCACCGCCGTCATTGCAATCATAGCCATTCGCGTGGCGACGGCCTCATCGGACGCCAGTCCGTCAGGAACGAGCGCGACCGGCTTGTAGAGGCCGTCTGTCTGATACCGAAATGCAGACGCATGCGGCCCATTGGTGAAGACCCGATGCCCGATCAGCGATTGATAACGGGCGCCGGCTGCGCGCACGACACCGACATTCGCGTAACCGGGCCGCCAAGGATAGGCGCACCAACTTCCGGGTTGAAAGACCGCCGGCTCGATGCCGGCATAGTTGGCCGTTTCCGTTCCCGCACTGATGAAGCTGCATTCCGATTCGATTAGCAGTTCATTCTCACGAAGGTTGTTTTCGCTCAGATCGAAATTTTGGAGCTCCACTTGGCGCTGGCCCGCGATGACTACTTGCTGAACATGCATGCGTCGAATTTGATTCAGTCGAGGAATTTGCGAGGAAACTCTGCGGTCAACCCCGCTGAAGAAATGTCGATCTGTTCAATCCCGAGGGACAACGCTGGCGAACCCGGCCGGAAGCGGAAATCCCTGCGCGCAGGATCCCTCAGCATCGGATTTGCTACAAGGCTATGCAACTCGACCCCAAGAAGCCTCGTGGTTGCAAGGTGTTGGTCAGCCCACTTCGAATCCTGGACATTGAAATAGAGGTTGTAATCGGCCCGGGTCTTTTCCCATTTCGGCGGTGGCATAAGATTGTACCAGGCCGGTAGCGAGCCGGTGGGATGTTGGTGTTTGTCCAGTGAAAGAATCACATTGTGCTGAATGATCGCGCCATCTGCCGGCTCTACCTGCAAAGACAGATAGGTGGCTTGGCTTTCAGCGAAGCTTGAATTTCCCGTCACTAGGTCTATGATTAGGTTGTTGACGATTGTGTTTTGACCCTTGATCGCGATGCCGACGGCAGTGCCACCCGTCCGATAGATAACGTTCTTCTGGATGATCGTCTCGAACTGGCCGTCATCGCATCGAATAGCTTCGCGAACGGTCGGGCTCATCGCATCATGCACGAAATTCATCCGCAATAGGTTTTCGGGGCCCGCGCCTGCAACGTAAATCGCATTTCCGTCACCGAGTGTCTGCGTGAAGCGGGAGATTTCGTTGTTTTCAACGAGATTGCGGCTCGAGTGAATATAAGGCTTTTTCTTGGCCCAACTCGCGTAGTTGAATTTGTTCAACTCGGGATCACCCGCATCAATGGTCCGCTCGACTTCAGCCCACCGGATGGAGCGATACGACATGCCAGGACCCACCTTGCGCCAGTCGACCCAACTGCTTATCACAATGCCTGAATACGGCACCTCGGTGATCAGATTGTGCGTCACTCTGTTCTCGCCGCTCTGCCAGATCATAACCGCCGGTGAACCCCAACAGATTTGTCCGATCCGACTGAAGAGGTTGTTGTTGATCAAATTTCCGCGGTTTACGTCCTTTACGCCCGGGCCGTAACCGGCCAACAGCACACCGACCCCTCCGAGCCGTCGAAATACATTGTTGCGGATGCAGTTTCCTTGATTGTGCAGATCAAGCCGGAGGCCCGCAGAAGCTGAATCGAGAAACTGACAGTTTTCGATCACACAATTCTCGGCACCGCGAAAACGCACCATCGCGGTAGGACGGTCAAAGAGCTCCCAGCGTTCCTGAAGATCCCAGCCATCGAGGTCTTCTGTCCAGCGCAGGCGATCGGCTTGGACAAAACTCAGCCCGGAAAAGACCAGATTGCGGACTGGCTCGTCCTGCGGGCCAGCGTAGTCAACACGCCCTTCGACCCGAAGCAGTTCCGTCAGCTGCGGAGCCCGCATGTCATGCGGGGCCTGTTCATCCGGCGGCCAAAAATACACCTGATTCTCCCGAGTGTTGAGCACCCACTCTCCCGGTTGGTCGAGAAAATCAATCACGTTCTCTATCCAGACATTGTTGGTGTCACCTGGCGTTTGGGTCCAGAGCGCTGCGATCGGCCAGCGCGAAGGCACTGCCAGCGTTGCGACCTGGGCGGCTTCGTCCACCGACTGAAACGGCAGGATACACATTGCGAATTCGAAAGTCGGACGGAGTACCGCCTCAACATCGCTGAGGTTGTTCCAAGCCCGTATACCAGCATCCGCGGGATAGTACAATCGCGAGGTCGAGACCTCTGGATTTTTTTGCCAATCCTTCAGAGCCGAGAATCCGGGGCTGGCCGCCCGTGCCAACCGCCGGCCACCCTGGTAGAGTGCGGCAAACGGTTTGACCCCCGGTGCCAGCTCGGCAACCCAAACCTTTCCACGCGAGACCGTCGGCAACCCCGGCGAATCCTCGGCAAGCTTACGCCAACCATTGATTTCACGGGCCGAGGTCAAGATTGGCTCTTCTCCCGGGTAGTTACAGTAGGTGATGCGCTGGCCGGATTTTCCGGAATCGCGCAAATCGAAGACGATGGTTTCTGTGAGCACATATCGCCCGCCTCTCAACATCACGACAATATCGCCAGTATGGTGCTTAGTCGCGGCACGTACGGCGTCGCGCGCCCGCTGAAGGCTTCGGAACGGGCCGTCCGTTCCTGCCTCATTCGCTCGAGAGAGAACCCCGGAAAAAGCGTCGTTGCCTTCAGGTGAGACATAAAAATCTGCCGACACCTGGCCCTTGACCAGAGAACATGAGACTGCGACGAGAAGCGAAAATATGATCTGCTTTAACATGTTCGACGATTGGAATGCGGCTGTATCAAAAATCAGCTAGCGGACCGGCACTAATTGAGCCCGCCGTAACCGGACTTCCTTCCAGTCGGGCCCGATGGATTTGATTTCGAGCGTCTTCTCCCCCGCGCTCGTCAGGTGGATAGTCCCGAGTTCCTCCCGGCAGTAATCGTCCCAGCCACTTGTCGCCGACAAGACGCGGGTGGCGCGGTTGTCTTCGCAGGTCACTGCCAAGGAGGACGGTCCGCTGGCGGTGACTTCCGCCACCAGGGTGTAATCGCCGGGCCGGGAAGCCGAAAAATTCCAACTCAAGATCGTGTCGGGGCGGTCCCAGCCCCCGATGTGGGTGGATGCCCCCGTGCCCTCGAGGTGCGTGTTCGCGCCGTAAGCGTTTAGCACCGCCGCCAAGCCGGCCGGAAGATCGATCACCCCGGCGGAGTCCGCAGCGGGCAGCATGTGATCCACCGCCAGCGCCCCGGCGCAGTCGAGCTTGATCACGGTGGCCACCGCATCGAGCGCCTTTCCCGGCAGCTCCAACACGATGCCGTCGCGCGCCTGCTTGACGGTCACAAGCTGCCCGGAAGCGAGCAGCGATGCGCGTACGACCGGCGTCTGCAACCCGGGCACCTCAAGCCGGCCTTCCTTCGGCCAGTCGAACACATGCAGATAGATTGTCTGGCCTTTGGTTGTGCTCCGCCCCCAAGGCAGCCGGCTGAAGAGACTCGCCGTGGTCCCGTAAATGGACTCCTGATTCACATGAAGCCAAGCGCCAAGGTCTCGCAGGCGTTCGACGCTAGGGCCGGGAATTTCGCCCAAGGGAGTGGGCCCGACATTCAGCAGATAATTGCCGCCCTTGCTCGCGACATCGATGAGCTGCCGGATGATATCAGTCGAGGACTTCCAATTTTGATCATGGATTTTGTAGCCCC
>Ga0066487_100276_pt1 | contig 15242 bp, 12 predicted proteins | sample LakWasM129_HOW14_2_FD_59588 | JGI IMG/M metagenome (GOLD analysis project Ga0066487, IMG submission 59588) | Freshwater sediment methanotrophic microbial communities from Lake Washington under simulated oxygen tension - Sediment Metagenome 129_HOW14 | ecosystem: Environmental > Aquatic >... | reverse complement strand
TGCAGGAGGGGTTGAAGGCACCAAAGTGTTGTTCAATTTGGGATGGGAAAGTGACGTGCCGGGCATGAGGTCAGGCGCAACCGCAAGCTCGGAACCATGGACCGACGCCTGCCGCAGACCCAGCAACTACCCGTCTTGATTGGCGGACAAGAGCGGCCACGGCAAGCCTCGGTATCGCAAAAGATAATTGCTTCCGATCCGGCCCCGACCCAATAACAGCGTCCAGCATGTCTCCGCAGGAATTCGAAGCCCGCATCATCGCGTGGGCGCGCCAGCAATCTGAGTTGGAAGCGTTGGTGCAGATCGGATCCCGCGTGCAACCGGGCCAGAGCGTTGACGAATGGTCGGACTGGGATTACCAGATGATCGTTCGCCGGCCGGCGCGTTATCGCAATCGCAACTGGCCGGCGCAGATTGCCCCGTGTTGGTCTGCTCATTTTGAGCGAACGGAACGTGCGGTCGTCAAACTCAGCGCCGTCTTTGAAGGCGGCCGGGAGGCGGACTTCGTCCTGTTGTCGGCGTGGCAGATGAAATTGGTCTGCTGTGCCATGCGGCATCCCGGAGCTTTGGGATGGTATCCGCCGGTGCTGCGGCGGGGTGTCCACAATCTGCGGTTGGTGGCCAAGCCCGGTTATCGTGTGATTCTGGGGGGAGCGCCATGGGAGCGGCGTTATGCGGCGATGGAGATCGCCTGGCCGGTGCCGATCTTTGCGTCCGAGGACCTGCGTGAGCATACGGCCGCCTTCTGGCGGCATGCCGTCTGGGTGGCAAAAAAGATTCTGCGGAGCGAATTACGGGCGGCGTTGCGCTGGCAGCATGTGGAAATGCGCGAACACGTCTACGCCTTGCTGGAGGAGGAGGCGCGGCTGGCCGGGCGCAATCCCCGGCCGGAGGCGCGCAAGGCGGAACGCTGGCTGGACGAGAGGCGTTTGACGCAGACCGCAATCACAACCGGGCCGGACCAGTCGACACTGGCCAAGGCGTTGCTGGCGGAGCTGACCCTCTTCCGGGACGTCAGTCGGAGTGTGGCGGAAAGCCACGGTTTCCCGTTGCCCGATTACAGCGCGGTCGAAGCCTGGCTGCGCGCCGAACTTGCGAAGGTGGCCGGGCCGGCGGACCGGGGCTGAGCGGGCTCAGTCGGTCGCGAGCGGGAACTCGAAGGTGAAGACGGTGCCGCCACCGGGCCGCGAATCGACCTTCATCTCGGCGTGGTGTGCGGCGGCGATGTGCCGGCATATGGTCAGGCCCAGGCCGGTGCCGTGCGCCTTGGTCGAAGCGACCGGCTTTTTCAGGATCACCGCCATGGTTTCCGGCGGCAGACCGGCGCCATTGTCCGAGATGGCGAGAACGACCAGATGTGCCTTCTTCTGCACGGAGACGGCGACCCGGGTCGCGCCGGCCTCGAGGGAATTCTTGAGCAGGTTCTGCAGCACCCGCATGATTTCAAAACGGACACCGACAATGCGCGCGCCCTCGTCGCCCTCGACCTCGATGCGCGGGGAATCGAAGAAAAGCACGGAGCGGGTCTCGCGGGCCGCGGCGCGCAGATCGAAGGTCTCGCTCTTGCTGATGTGGCGGGAGCTCTGGCGCCAGGACTCGGCGAGGTGCAGGCAGAAGGAGGAGCAGTTCTCGAGGCGCTCGGCGTAGTGGAGGATGCGCGCCATGGACGGCGAGCCGTCGGACATGTGGCGCGCCTCGTCGAGCAGCATGTTCGAATAGCCGATGGTGACGACGAGCGGATTGCAGATGTCGTGCACCATTTCGGCGGCGGCCTGGCCGTAACCGACCTGCATCTGGTGCTTTTTCTGCTCCATTTTCACCGACTCATACATGCCTTCGAGCTGCTTGAGCAGGGCGGAGCGCTTCTTGCGCTCGAGGGCTTCGCCGGCGTGGCGCCGCACCGTTTGCTGCAGGACGTCCACGTCGAAGGGCTTCTTGAGGTATTCGTTGGCGCCGAGGCTCATGGCGGCCTGGGCCGAGGCGAGCGCGCCGTAGCCCGTCATCATGATCACCGCCACGTCCATGTCGATCTTGCGCAGTTCCTCCAGGCCTTGGATGCCGTTTTTCTGCGGCATCCGGATGTCCATGACCACAACGGCAAAGGATTCGCGCGCGATGAGTTCGAGTCCGCGGTCCACCCGGTCGACCGTTTGCACGGCGAATTCATCCTGCAAGAGATAGCTCATGCTCTCGCGCGGGCCCAGTTCGTCGTCGATGACGAGCACCTTCGGGCGGGTGGCGGTGGCGGAGGGCGAAGTCAGGGGTGCGTCGAGCATATGGGCGAAATTTGCGGGAGGGTGGACGGCAGCCACCGCATTTGCAATCCGAAGCTTGGCAGCGTCAGGCCACGCGCCGTGATCGCGCCTCGTGCAAATCCTTGCCATCAAAGCAGAGCGGCCCTCGCCAAGTCAGGCCGGGGTGTGGAAGCGGCTCCTCTGCAAGGTTCCTGACGATTTGATCGTTTCCGCCGATACGGAAACCGTCGGTTCGAAATCCGGCTGCATTCTTCATCGATTGTTGCGGGAAATTCCGACGACTTTTCGCGTTTTGCATCGGCTCTCTTTTCCTGGTTTCGCCGTTTTTGCCGGATTCCATGCAGTGATTTCACGGAACTGCCCTAGGGCCGATTGCCGCCTATATTCAGTCGTGTCCGGGTAAAGGTTGGACTCATCGATCCGATTTATTAATCAGATTCAGCTTCCTTTCCCCCAGAAAAACGTGCCAATGATCCGCATGCCCTCCGGTTCGCGAGCCGGCATTTGCCGGTGTTTATTGGCATGGAGCCGGATGACGCTGGCGGTGGCCGGCATGCTTCTTGCCGCCCGGTTGTTCGCCCAGCCGGTCGCAGCCCCGCCAGCGGACATCACCCGGCCCGGCGATTTCTGGACGCTCAGCGACGAGGAAAAACAGCAGGTGCATCGGGTGCGGCTCGAGCTGACCGCCTACTACTGCGATCCGATTTGGAACCTGCTCTGGGGACACTCGGCAGAGGGCAATTTCTACCTGCCGATGCAAGCCGGCTCGTCGCTGCCGCTAAAACCCGGCCAGCAGGTCCTCATCGAGGGAACGGTGGTTCCGGCGAAGGGACTTTCCGCCCGCGAGGTCAAGGTCACGGTTCGGGCCGACCGGGCCTATCCGAAGCCCCGGCCCATCCGAGGCAATCTCGACCACGTTGAAAGTCTCGAGGCGGAATGGGTGTCGTTGGAGGGTTATGTTTTCCGTCAACTGGAGTCGGACCTGACCCATGCGCAGTATTACGTTCTGGTTGATGGCCGGCGGATCAGCGTGCGGCTGCTGATCGGAGAAACGGAACCCATCCCCCAGTTGCAGAGCATGCGGATCCGGTGCAACGGGGTGTTCGTGGGCACCCGCGACCCCGCAGGCCGGCTGTTGCGGATCGACGTGTGGGTGCCGCACCATGACGAGATCGAGGTGCTCGGCCGGATGGAGGACGACGCCCGTTTTGGTCTGCCGCGCACCCCCATCAACGGCATCGGTGCTCGCGCCGGACGGCCGGACTATGTGCGGGTGACCGGCGTGGTCAGCGAGCAGGTGCAGGGCGAGTTACTCACGTTGCGTGATGAAACCGGTCAGCTGACGGTGCGATCGGCGCAGCCGGACATCATCCATGTGGGGCAAAAAGTCGACGTGGTGGGCCGGCCGGTGGGCCGGGATCCAGACTGCACGCTGGAAGATCCTTTGTTCCGCCCGAGCCAGTCCGAACTCGCCAACGAGCCTGCACCGGTCACACCGGCCGCGCCGGTGCAAAAACTTCGGCTGGCGGCCCAAGTGCTCGAACTCGACCCGAAAAACGCCAGCAGCGGCTATCCGGTCTCGCTGGTTGGCGTGGTGACCTGGGCCGATCCACGGGCGCGGTTTTTCTTTCTGCAGGACTCCAGCGGTGGCGTGCGGGTGCAACTGGGCTCGGCCAACCAGCCGGCGCCGGCCGTCGGTGCGGCCGTGGCAATCACCGGCGCGACCACCCTGGGGGCGTTTTCCCCGGAGGTTATCCTGCACCAGGCCAATGAACATGGCATGATGGTCGCGGCGGCGGCGCGCAGTGTCACCTTGGAACAGGCGATGACCGGTGTGGAGGAAGCGCGCTGGGTCGAGATGCGCGGTTACCTGCGCGCCATCGGCGAAGAGGGGCCGTGGACGCGGCTGGATCTCACGACGGCCTACGGCGAATTTTCCGCCCTGCTCCCGCCGCAAATCAACGTGGCGAGCCTCGTGGGCTCGCTGGTCCGGATCTCCGGAGTCTGCACGGCGCGGACGAACGCCCAGCGGGAACTTACCGGCATCAACCTCTGGGTGCCGGAGCTGGATGCCATTGAGGTGGAAGAAGCGCAGCCCGCGGATCCCTTTGCCACGCCCCCGAGCACGGTGGCCAGTCTGCGACAGTTCAAGGCCTGGCCGGCGGTGAACCCCCGGGTGCGGGTCGTCGGCACTGTGTTGGTCCAGGTGCCCGGCCGCTATCTATACCTGCAGGAAGGCGAGACAGGGGTGTTGGTGTTGAGCCGGGATTTGCAGCCGATCCCGTCGGGCACGGCCGTGGAAGTGGTCGGATTTCCCGGTCGCGAAGGCGGTCGTCTGGTGCTGCGCGAGGCGGTCTGCCGGCACACCCCGGCGGTCCTGCCGCCACCCGTGCCGTTGGAACTGACCGACCCGGCGCAACTGCTGGCGGAGGCGGACGGACGGCTGGTGCGGGTGCGCGCCACTCTGCTTGAATCCATCACCTTGGAACGCTCGACGCGCCTCACCTTGCGTGCGCACGGGCGGTTTTTCGAGGGCCGCTTGGAAACGGCCGCCCTGCCGGCCCCGCCGGAAACCGGCAGCAAACTGGAAGTGACGGGTGTCTACCGGGTGGAATCCGACGAGTATCACCGGCCCCGGTCCTTTGCGGTGCAACTGCGCGGTCCGGAGGATGTGCGCGTGCTGGAGGCGCCGCCCTGGTGGACGGCGGCCCGCGCCGGGCGCGTGGTCGCGGCGCTCGGATTGTGTTTCCTGCTCGGCATCGGCTGGGTGACGGTGCTGCGCCGGCGGGTGCGGCAGCAGACGGAGCAGATCCGCCACCAACTGGACAAGGAGGCGCGCCTGCAGGCCGAACTCGAACGCTCGTCCCGGCTGGATTCGCTCGGCGTGCTCGCCGGCGGCATTGCGCACGATTTCAACAACCTGCTCACCGCCATCATGGGCAATCTCGGTTTGATGCGGCTGGAGGAAAATGCGATGCGCGAGGTGGGCGAATTGGTGGACAACGCCGAGCGTGCCTCGAAGCGGGCGAGCGAAATCACGCAGCAACTGCTGACCTTCGCCAAGGGAGGCGATCCGGTGCGCTCCGCCGTCGATCTGGCGGAGGTGGTGCAGGAGGCGGCCGATTTTGTCCGGCACGGCTCGAACGTGAAGGTGGTCTTCGAAATCGAGCCGGGATTGCCCCACGCCAATGTCGATGCCGGCCAGATCAGCCGGGTGGTGCACAATCTCGTGCTCAACGCCATGCAGGCCATGCCCGAGGGCGGGCTTGTCCGGCTCGCGCTGTGCACCCGGACCCTGCAAGCCGCCGAGCTGCCACCGTTGAGCGCCGGCCGTTACCTCCAGTTGACGCTGGCGGACAACGGTCCGGGCATCGCGCCCGAGAAGCTGCCGCGGATCTTCGATCCGTATTTTTCCACCAAGGTCAAAGGCAGCGGCCTCGGCCTCGCCACGGCGCACTCCATCGTGAAGAAGCACCAAGGGCATATCGAGGTGGAGTCCGCCTTGGGCCGGGGCACGACGTTCCGTCTCTGGCTGCCCGTCGCTGACTGCCCGTTGGCGGGAAAGCCGGTCGAGGTCGGCTCCGTCCAGGTCAGTGCCCATGCCAAGGTGCTTTTCATGGATGATGAGGATGCGGTCTGCCGGGTGGCGCGGGCGATCCTGCAGCATGCCGGGCACAGCGTCACCGTGGTGCACGACGGCGCCGCCGCGGTGGGAGCCTATCGCGAGGCCCGGGACGCCGGCCGGCCCTATGATTTGGTGATTCTCGATCTGACGGTGCCCGGCGGCATGGGCGGACGCGAAGCCGTGGCTGAGTTGCGCCAGATCGATCCGGCGGTGCGGGTCATCGCATCCAGCGGCTACTCGCAGGATCCCGTGATGGCCAGCCATCGCGACTTCGGTTTCACCGCGGTGCTCCCGAAGCCCTACGATCCCGACTCTTTCATCCGGGTGATCAACCAGGTGCGTCGGCAGCAGGGTTGAGCGCGACGCGGACCGCGCCCCCCCGCCTTGGCTTTCACGCGATGGCGGGTATGGGGCAGGGAGAAATCAGGCGTTGTCGCGCCGCACTGCCGCGGTCGGCACAAAGGTTAACTACCGGGCCGCCATGAAGCGGGGGAAGGGCTACGCAACGGGCCAGAAGTTTCGCCCTTCGCCAATCCGTCACCTGAAGGACTGACCGCAGCGATGTCGGGCCCGGTAGTTAGAATCTGAAAATCTGCGATCAGGGCCGCTTGCCAGGACTGCAACACCTGGGTGCGCAACAAGAGCGCTTCGGTATCGGCGTTTGCTGGGGAATATTCTGCGGGATTGCCTGTCACTGGCCGGGAAACATGCCAGCGACCCGGTGAGGGCCAAGAAGCCTGCTGTAATTTATCCGTAACGCCGGTCGACGATCAGGTCGACCGGCTCGCCGAGACGCGCCCGTAACGGTTGGGCGCTGATCGTTTTCTCGATTACGGCAACGGCCTGGTCCCGGATCGAGAAGACGCTTTCGGCACATAGCGATAGCCGGTCTTGGGTATTACCTGAACCAGTTCCCGCAGATTGACGCCCAGGCGCAGAAATGACGCGGCGGTCTTCCCGAAGAGCACGCGCATATTGGCCGTATCACCAGAGAAGGCGCGGTCCAGCAGCTCTGCATAGAGCGCGCTGTAAGTCACCACCCGTCCGGGGGAACGCGCCAGAATCTGCATCAGTTCAATTTCCCGGGGCGTCACCGTCATATTAGCACCCAAGTGTTCGACGCGATGCTCGTGGGGGAATATCGTTGCGCCGGCAAACCGAAAGCTGGGCCCCGGAGACCCCGAACGCGCGAGGGGGAGAACGAGCCGGGAGCGGTATTTCGCCAGATATTCGATCAGGACATCAACACGGACCGGATCACGCAGCACACAGTCAGCCCCCAAGGCGACCTGTCGCGCCTCCTGCCGGACGGTAAAGTCGGCGGCGGCCAGAACGATGCACTTGGTCGGCACGGCCTCACTCGATTCCTGCAGCAGGGAAAGGATATCGTCGGAGTAGCCATCACCCAGCCGATGACGCGCGACCACGACACGAGGCTCCGCTTTTTCGGACAGTTTTCTGAAGGCAACGATCGAGGTGCAGGCATGGCATGGCCAGGAGCGGCTTTCGCAGAGGGTTGCTATGGCGGTGGCTTCCCTTCCGGTGTTGGAGACGATGATGATCACGGGGGCAGGTTGGCGCGCGGCGGAAAATCACGGCGAAGCGGCAGGTGACAGACGGCGTCTCATACCGGCAAGGCCAGAACCATCTCAAAGTGATTGGCCTGGGGTCTGACGCTCATGCCCAACAGGCCCTTGCTCTTGTCCAGACCTTGGAGCAATCCCCGGCTGGGAATCCGGAGCGAGGGGGTGGTCTGGCCGCGCAGCCAGGCGGCCAGCTCGGCCTGATCAAGGGCCGGGGCGCCCGTCCGAATGTTAATCAACAGCCCGGGGTGACTGATCGCGGCGTGTTTCCGGTTTACCCAGAGGAAATGTCGCCGTCCGACCTCGCCCAAGGCAGCATCGAGCCGGCTCAATTCATCGCAGCGAACCTGCATGGTCGAGGCCGGCGCCGCCAGTTCCAGGGCAACACTCAGGGCGGGAACGAGCATGAGCAGAAAATCCATCCCGGTCAGATCCTGGGCGACCCAAGTGCCGTGCGGGCAGGACAGATCGATGGCCTTGCGGTGCTCCTCCGCCTTGGTCAACCGGCTGCTGATGCCGACGGCATGGGTCAGACAGCTGCCAATCAGTGCCGGTGAACTCTCCCGGTCCGCGTAGGCGGAGTTGAAATAGCCCTCGGCAATGGCGACGGCCGCCTCGGAATTTTTCCGGGCCTCAAGCAGGCTGCGGTGGACGTTCGCAAGGGGGCCTTCTTTCTTTTCGCTCTTCTCCATCAAATATACGGCGTTGAGCAACAGGGCCTGAATCGTGGTCAACAGATTGGCGGTGGCGAGCAGCGCCTCCCGGGCCGACTCGGAGGCCGTCGCCTCGACGTCCCTTTCAATGCGCGCGAGATCGAGATCCTGCACGATGGCGCCGGCGTCCTTGGCCAGAACCAGCTCGCGTCTTTTCGTCCGGGTCCGGTTGATCCAATCGGGAATGCGCTGTTCGAATCCCGCCCGGTCCGGCAGAGGCTTGGCGATGAGGTCGAAGACTTGGAGCGGAATCGCCCGGCGCAGATTTTCCTCGGAATCGTATCCGGTCAGAATGACATAACCCAAACCGGGGTCGAGCTGCTGTGCCGCGGCAATAAAGGCCAACCCATCCATGCCCCGCATGTGAATATCCACGATGCAGAGGTCGAAGGACTGCTCTCCGACGACCGCGAGCGCCTCCTGGGGGGTGGTATGGGAGACGAGCTCATAGGTGTCAGCCAGCCGCAGGCGGAGCGAGGCGTGAATCTGGCGTTCGTCATCCACGACCAGAATACGCGGTGAAACCAGATCCGTGACATCCGGTTTCATGGCCGCGGGTGAGGATCGGGGGGCATAGGCAATTGGGGTCGGATCCTTGGATCAAATGGCATCGCTGACAATCGGGTTGTTCGAAACAAAATCTTCCTGGCTCCGTTGGTTCGGGGATCGCGGAAGCCTCGCGGTGAATGTTGTGCCATGACCGGGCACGCTGCGGACTTCAATTTCTCCGCCGTGCAGGTTAGCGATCTTCCGGCTGATGGCCAATCCCAGCCCGATGCCGCGAATGTCATCCCCCGTGTCCTTGGTGGTGAAATAGGGATCGAACAGGCGTCGGATGTTTTCCGGCGGTATGCCCGAACCATGATCTGCAACTTCCAAACAAATCTGGTTCCGGTCTCCACTGATCAGCGAAATGTCCACCTGGGCTCCGGCGGCCGAGGCATCGATGGCGTTATGGACCAGATTCAGGGCCAGACGCTGCACAAGCACGGGATCGGCGGAGAACTGGATTGATTTGGTCGACACGATCCGGAGTTGGATTCCGCGGCGATCCGCCCGTTCACGGGCGAGTTGGACGACGGACAGCAGGATTTTCTCCGAGTCCACGGGCTGAAATTCCGGCACCAGGCGTCGGGCGAAGAACAGGCTCTCCTTGATATAATCCTGCATCACCCGGATGGAGTGTCGGGCGGCGTCGTAAACCTCGGCTTCGGCGGTGCCGGTCTTGGCCCGGCCCTCACAGTGCAGCAAATACGTCGATACGGGGGTGGTGAGATTGTTCAGGTCGTGAGCCAAGCCGCGGGACATCATGGCGGCCGACTCCATCCGGGAGATTCTGGCGGCATGCGCGGATAGGCGGGCATGGCCTAGAATATTATCCATCAATTCGGCCAGGCTCAGCAGCAGCATGATATCCGGATAGGTATACGGACGGAGACTGTGCTTGGGGCCAAGGGCGACCAAAAGGGAAGGGGCATCGCTGCCGCGGGGCACGGCGACCACGGCCGCGAGCCCTTGACTGGACATCAATCCCAAGGATTCATCAACCGCCGGTTCGGGGCGGAGGCGCTGCAGATGCTCGGGCGTAACCCAGCCTTGGCGGCATAAGTTGACCAGGCCGCGATTGGAGAAGGCCAGATGGCGCCCGGCGTAAGCCTGGCCATGAGGAGTCAGCAATTCCGCCAAGTCGGTCTGGCACCAATGCCGCAGGTAATTTTCAAACAGATCCCGCAGTTTTTCGGGATCGGATTCCGTCCGGGACCAAGCGATGATCTTGTCCCGCGGCTCGGCCAGCAGGTGCTCCGGATCCAGATGGAGCCACCTTCGGGTCAGTTGATCGCAATAATACACGACTACTCCGGTGAGGATCGCGCCAAGCACGAGACCGGTTGGATATCCAATAAACGGTGCCAAGAGTATTGTCAGGCCAAGCGTTCCCGCACCGAGAAAACTCAGCAGGGCGATCCGTTGACCCAATAACATCATCACCTGCCGGGCATCGAAAATACGGTGATAGCAGATGGCCCAGACCATCAGGCAATAAATTACGAGCACGACGAATGGGTCCGCCGATCGAAGCACCGGTGCTTTCAGTGCGACGCTTGCGGCGTTGAGGGAAATGACCACGAGGCACGCAGCGCATGAGTTGAGCAAAAAAAATTGGGTTTCAATCCGCCGCACACCCGAAATTTGCTTCATAGTCCGATATGCGCTCCCAAAAATAGCTCCAGACAATGCAAACAGTGCTGCGCTATAAATTGCATAACCGATTCCTCGTATAGTGTTCGTCCGTCCCGATTCTTGCAGAGCAAATGAATCAAGGAAACAGAGGCCGGCCAGCAAACAGGATATTCCGAACAACCACCAGGAACGCTGAATAAGTTGAGATAACGTAACACGTTCAATGGTGATGGCGTTCTTCAGTATCCACAGTCCCCAGGGAATAAACGCCGATATTACCGAGCTAATGCGCAACCAGAACAAAAGCCCTGATCCCTGCGTGGCAGAAGGACTGATGCCAGCGCCTATATTGGCTACCATATATATGCAAAAGAGCCAGAGAGCCGCGATAAGCGAAACCAAGGCGAAGCTGTGATTAACCACCCGTCTCCAGTTCACCCACAAAATGCAGGCAGTAGTTACCAGGCAGAAAGATGAAGCCGCCAAGAACAAGATTCCGTTCATCGGCAAAGGACTCAGACCACGCCGCGGGAGAACAACTCGGTGATGATGTCCTCGAGCGGGACATCCTGGATGGTGATGTCGTCAACCGCGCCCTGGTTCAGGATTTGTTGGCACACCTGGGTGACATGCTCGCTGGGCACGTGAAGCAGGCACTCGCCGTCCTCGCCGGTCTTGGCGGTGCCGTGTGCGGGCTGCCAGCCGGCGGGAAAGGCGCCGTCACGCGGTCGGAACTTGATGATGCGCTGCCGGGCGCCGGCGCCGGCGATGCGGTCGAGGTCGCCGTCGTAGATCTTCTTGCCGTGGTCGATGACGATGACGCGCTCGCACAGCGACGAGATGTCGGCCATGTAATGGCTGGTGAGCAGGATGGTGGTCTTGTGCCGGCGGTTGTAGTCGCGCAGGAATTCGCGCACGGCCTTCTGGGAGATCACGTCGAGGCCGATGGTGGGCTCGTCGAGGAAGAGGACGCGCGGACGGTGCAGCAGCGCGGCGATGAGCTCCATCTTCATGCGCTCGCCGAGCGAGAGTTCGCGCACCATGACGTTGAGCTTGGTCGCGACGCCGAGCAGGGTGACGAGTTCGTCCAGCGTGGTTTTGAACTGCTCCGGAGGCAGGCCGTAGATGGCGCACAGGAGGTTGAAGGACTCGATGGCAGGCAGGTCCCACCACAGCTGGTTTTTCTGGCCGAGCACGAGTGCGAAGATGCGGCGGTATTCGTTCTCGCGTTTGGTCGGATCGAAGCCCGCGACGCGCGCCGAGCCCGAGGTCGGATAGATCAGCCCGGAAAGCATCTTGAGCGTCGTGGTCTTGCCCGCGCCGTTGGGGCCGAGGAAACCGACCAGTTCGCCTTCCTGGATGTTGAAGCTGACGCTGTCCGCCGCGCGGGTCTCCTCAAACTCGCGCCGGAACAGGCCCTTCACTCCGCCCCAGAATCCGGGCTGCTTCTTGTAGGTGCGGAATACGCGCGTCAGGTTTTCGACTTCGATCATCGGGATGGAATGCAGGAGATTGGAACCAGAAGAGGCAACTCTGCAACCACAGGCTGGCCGGATTGGCCGGTGGCGGGGGAGTGCCGCGGACACTGCCCGGGGTTTGACGACGAAACGATTCGGTGTATGATGCCGCCCATGATCGGATCTGCTTGGAAAGCATGCCTCACGCTTTTGCTGGCCGTGTTTCTTGTCGCCGGTTGCACCACATCGCCCATCTCGCGCATTGATGCGAACCGCGCGCTCTACGAATCCTGGCCGTTCGACATGCAGGAGGCGGTGCTCAACGGCAAAATCGTGCAGGGCATGGATGCCGACATGGTGCGGATGACCTTGGGCGAACCCTCGGAGATCACCGGTCGGAACGGTCGGAAGGGCTTTGAGGAAGTCTGGATCTATCGGAAGAGCGCCGGCGTGAGCAACGCCCTGCGGAACACCAACATTTCCATCGGCGGGGGCATTGGTGGCGTCGGCATCGGCACCGGCGCCAACCTCGGTTCACTGGGCGGCGGCGCGAACGAACCGATCGAGGACGAGCAGGAAGTCGTGTTCCAAAACGGCGTCGTGGTGCGGAGCGACGCGGGAAAGTGAGCGCCGGGCGAAGGCGCACCGGGTAGAGGAGAGCACGAACAAAGACTCAGTGCCCGAGTTTCCGGTAATCGAGCACGCAGTGGCTGATGTGTCCCTGCTCGAGGCAGGTGATGTCGGTCAGCGGCTCGGGGGGCGATACATCGATGATGTTGCCCCAGATGAGCCGGTGCGAGCTGTCGATCGCGGCCGGCGTGAACAGGCCGGGCGCGTGCACTTGGGCGGGCACGGTGCGCCGCACGGCGGTGTCGGGGCGGCAGGGGAAAGGGAAATTGACGTTGTGCACCGTGAAGCTGTTGATCGGCGTGGCGGCAAATAGCGGCGTCACCATTTGGGCGGCGTGGGCGGCGGAGATTTTCAACGTGGCCAGCAGGTCGCCGTCGGGCGCGCCGCCGTGATCCTTGAGGTCGGCGTAGACCTCCTCCGCGATGTCCTGCGAGAGTGCCATGGCCGGCAGGCCGTGCAACGCGCCTTCCCAGGCGCCGGCCACCGTGCCGCTGGCGAGGATGAAGCCGAGGGAGCAATTGAAACCCATATTGATGCCGCTGACGACGCCCTCAATCTTGCCGGGCAGCAGGTGGGCGATGGCGATGTTGACGCAATCGGAGGGTGTGCCGTCGATGATCCAGGTTGGGCAACCCAGACCGTGGTCGGCGACGGCGGATTTGACCGGCCGGCCGCGGGTCTTGGACGCGCCGGTCCAGCTTTGCTCCTTCATGGGGGCGACCACATAGAGCTCGTGCCCGGCGGCCTTCAGGGCGGCGATGAGTTCATGCAGGAAGAGTGAGTTGATACCGTCGTCGTTCGTGACCAGAAGCTTCATTTTGCGTTAATACAGACACACCCGGCGGCGCAGGAAAAGGCCGGAAAAGCCGAACGTTGCGACGGTCGGTTCGTGTCGCGGAAGCGGTGGGAGCCGGTCAAGGACCCTCGACCACGGCCGCCTTCTCCATCGCGGCGCGGCGGCGGCGCGACTCGCTGAGCAACCAGGCCATGTAGCCGACGATGATCACGTTCATGAACAGCGCGGCGACGACGAGCCCGGTGGGCCGGCGGAAGAGTTCGTAGACCTCAAGGGGAATGTAGATGCCGCCGCTAAGTGCAGCGAGCCATTCGGCCCAGCGCCGCTCATACCAGAGTCCATAGGCTTCGACGAAACGCACCGCGGCATAGAACGCGGCCACGCCGGCCAGCATCCAAAGGTGGGAATCCTCCAGCCGCGCCATGGCGGTGATGAAAATCTGCGGATAATGATGAGCTGGGTTCAACTGCAGATGGCGAATGACCCGCTCGGCGAAGATTTCGTTGTCCCGGCCGAGGAAGCTCAGCAGCCCGAAGCCGGCGACAAGCACGACGACACCTTTGAGTGCTTCAAGCATGGCGACGGGGCGGAGGCCTTTGTGGGCGATGGACTTCACGGGCGGGCCAAACTAGATGGCTTTCGGGCGACGGAAAGAAAAAAGCCGCCCGCCTCCGCCCGGATGAAGACGGTTTGATGGACGAGCGGACACAAACTTCAGGCGGAGGGGCGCTTCACTGTCATAAGCGGGACTTGCAGCCCAAAGCAGACGGGATCGAAACCCGCGCCTGGGGTGAGCATCACCGCGCACGGCAACCGGTGTAATGAACGCCCGCCGAAGATGCTGGCCGACACCGGCAGCGAAGTGAAGATTCGCGCGGTCGCGGTGGTATCCGGCGAGTTTGGTGCAGGCATAAAAAAGCCGCGACCGAAGTCGCGGCTGGGAGAGAATCGCGGCATAAAGCCGCTCCTGCGGTTAGGACTGCGCGGGTGTGGTGGCCTCGGCGGGGGCGGCTTCGGCACCGCCGGCCTGCTTCTGGGCCTCGAGCTCGGCCATCGCGGCCTTGCGGCTGAGACGGACCTTGCCAGAGCGCTCGTCGATGCCGACGCACTTGACCGTGATGGAGTCGCCGACCTTGACGACGTCCTCGGTGCGGCGCACGCGGAAGTCGGCCAGCTCGGAGATGTGCACCAGGCCTTCCTTGCCGGGCATGCACTCCACAAACGCGCCGAACTCCTTGGTGCCGGTGACGCGGCCGGTGTAGATCTTGCCCATCTCGATCTGGGAGCCGCCGCCGCAGAGGGCGTCGATTTCCTGCACGGCGCGGTTCATGGCGTCGGCATTGTTCGAGTAGATGAAGACCTTGCCGGAATCGTCCTCGGCGATGTCGATCTGCGCGCCGGTTGTTTCCGTGATGCGGCGGATCGTCTTGCCGCCGGGCCCGATGAGCAGGCCGATCTTCTCGGGATCGATCTGGATCGTCTGGATGCGCGGGGCGTATTTCGAGAGGTCCTTGCGGGGAGCCGGCAACGAGGCGAGCATGACCTTGAGGATTTCGATGCGGGCCTCGCGGCACTGGTGGACGGCGGCCTTGACGATCTCGAAGGGCAGACCGTTGATCTTGAGGTCGAGCTGGAAGCCCGTGATGCCCTTGGTGGTGCCGGCGATCTTGAAGTCCATGTCGCCGAAGTGATCTTCCTCACCGAGGATGTCGGTGATGGTGGTCCACTTGGTGATGGCGCCATTGGCGTCCATCTCGGTCATGAGGCCGCAGGAGATGCCGGCGACGGGGGCGATGATCGGCACGCCGGCGTCCATGAGGGCGAGGCAGCCGCCGCAGATCGAGGCCATCGAGGTCGAGCCGTTGGAGGCCATGATCTCGGAGACGACGCGGATGGAGTAGGGGAAGACGTCCTCCGGGGGCAGGATCGGCACGAGCGAGCGCTCGGCGAGAGCGCCGTGACCGATTTCGCGGCGGCCGGGGCCGATGAAGCGGCCGGCCTC
>Ga0066487_100273_pt1 | contig 15365 bp, 10 predicted proteins | sample LakWasM129_HOW14_2_FD_59588 | JGI IMG/M metagenome (GOLD analysis project Ga0066487, IMG submission 59588) | Freshwater sediment methanotrophic microbial communities from Lake Washington under simulated oxygen tension - Sediment Metagenome 129_HOW14 | ecosystem: Environmental > Aquatic >... | reverse complement strand
TTCGAAGAACGCGGCCTGTTGAATCCCACCCGTCCCGCCCAGAAACCCGAATTGTGAACTCCCGTTCTGAACCGCTTTCTCCGGAACAAGAAGCCATCGAAGCCATGGCGGCGGCGTGGCTGGCCCAGCGCGACGAGGGCCTCACGGCCGAGGAGCAGGCGGATTTCGAGCGCTGGCAGCGGGCCGACCCGCGCCACGCCGCCGCGGTGGCCCGCCTGGAGCAGACTTGGACGGCGTTGCTGCAGCTCCGCGAGTTCCGGCCGGAGTCGCGCGTCCACCCGGACCGCGATCTGCTGGCCGGCAAGCGTCCGGCGGCCCGGATCATTTCCTTCCCCGTGGTGGCTGCGGTCGCCGGTCTGGCCGCCGCCCTGGCGCTCGCCGCCCTCACTTGGTGGCCGCGGTCCGACGCAGCCAACCCGGCGCCGGAGCAACCGGTCTATGCGACCACGGCCGACGGTTATCAGCGGGTGACGCTGGAGGACAGCTCGGTGCTCGAACTCAACTCCAACAGTCTCGCCCGGGTGAATTACCGGCCGGCCGAGCGGCGCGTGCAGTTGGTGCGGGGCGAAGCGCATTTCACCGTGGCGAAGAACAAGCAGCGTCCGTTCGTCGTCCAGGCCGGCACCGTGGCCGTGCGGGCGGTCGGCACGGCGTTCAACGTGCGCCTGGACGAGGCCAACGTGGTGGTGCTCGTCACCGAGGGGCGCGTCAAGGTCGAGAACCGCGTGGCGGGTGCCGCCGCGCCCGTCGCATTGCCGGAGCTCGGGGTGGGGCAGCGCCTCGTGGTGCCGGTCACCGCCGGGCTGGAAACCAATCCGGTTCGCGTGGAATCCCTTCCCCCGGAGATGATGGAGCAGTCGCTGGCCTGGCAGGGACCGCGGCTGCGGTTTGTCGAGACCCCGCTGGCCAGCGTGGTGGCCCAGTTCAACCGCCATAATCAGATCCAGATCGAGCTCGGCGACGCCAGCCTCGTGAACGTGCCGGTTGACGGCAGCTTCCGCCCGGACAACGTGGAGGCCTTCATCCGCCTGTTGGAATCGGACCGCTCCATCCGCGCCGAACGGATCGGCCAGGACCGGATCGTCCTCCGGCGGGCGCGCTGACGCCGCTCCCTCCACGCCGCGGCCGGCCGGCCGCACCCTTTTCCTACGCCAAACAGTTCTCCTGACAGACCCGCTTGACCCGAGTCGCCGCCGTCCCCCGCAGTTCGCGGCGCCGACCCGTAACCCCCCTCATGACCCAACGTGCAACGCTGCGCCGGCTCGCCGGCGCGCTGATGCTTCTTTCCGCCTGCCTCGTGCTCGAGGCGGCCGGGCCGGCCCGGAAAAAATTCAGCCTGCCCGGGGGCGATGCCGCGACGACGCTGAAACGGTTTGTCGACCAATCGGGCGAGCAGGTGGTTTACCTGGTGGATCTCGTCCGCGGCGTGACGACCCGACCGGTGCACGGCAGACTCACCGCGCGGCAGGCTCTGGAAAAGATGCTGGTCGGCACGCCGCTCACGGCGTTGGAGGACGCCCGCACCGGCGCGCTCACGGTAAGCCGCGCCGAGTCGGAGGCGCCGCCCAAAGTGCCGGTGCCGGACTTGGTTCGGGCCCCGCCGGCCCGGCTCACGGACGAAATCCTGAAGCTCAGCCCCTTCGAGGTGAACGTCAGCAAGGACATCGGTTACGGCGCGCTGCAGTCGAATTCTCTCACCAACTTCGGCGTGGATCTGCAGAAGATGCCCGCGACGGCGCAGGTCTTCACGCAGGCGTTCATCGACGACACCGCCTCGACCTCGATCGAGGGCATGCTCGTGGATTACACCGGCACGGTCGGCTACAATCCCAACAACGCCGGCGCCGCGCTCGACATGACCGGCGACCGCAACGGCGGTCAGGGGCTCGGCATCCGCGGCCTCCAGGCCAGCGGCCTGAAACGTGACGGCTTCATCGGCATGAAGAACAGCGCCCGCACCGCGACGGGCAACACCGACAACTTCTCGACCGAGCGCGTCGAGCTCATCGAGGGTCCGCAATCGCTGCTCTACGGCGCGGTGGGCGGGGGCGGCGTGATCAACGCCGTCTCGAAGCGCGCGAACTTCCGGGCCCGGCAGGGCCTGGTCCGTTTTGCCATCGACAACCACGGCGAGCAGCGGGTCACCTTCGATTACAACTACGGGGCGGAGACGATCGCCGTCCGGGTGGCCGGGGTGCACGGGACGGGCGCCACCGAGCGTTTCAACCTCAGCAACCAGCACGACTTCGACGGCATCTACGCGCAGATCGCCGGCCGGCCGACGCCGAAGATCGATGTGCGTTTCCTCGTCGAGCACAACGCCAACCTCGCCGTCTTCAACAACGACCCGAACCTCGACGCGTTCCTGCCGTCCGACGATCCCCGCCGCGGGCAGAACTCCCGCTACCTCGCCCTCACCGGCCAGCTGGCGAACGTGACCAACGTCCTCAACGGCGGCTTGAACTATGACAACTTCAGCTCGCTGTTCGGCTGGTGGCAGAGCGAGCAGATCCGGAACGACTATGGCAGCGCCGTCGTGGAGGCGGAGCTCGGCGCCGGCTTCTCCGCCAAGATCATCGGCATGTATAGCGAGACACTCGACCAGCGTTCGAACGCGGGCAACGTGAAGAGCCTCCTGCCCGCCCTCACCGGGGGCAACCCGTTCGACGCGACGGCCGTCCAGCTCACGAACGCCGGCTACAACGAGCAGCAGGATCGCGCCAAGGGCATCCAGTTCACCTTGCTGCACGTGCAGGACTTCCGATTCCGCGGCTTCAAGGGCCGCGCCCAGACCGCCCTCGGCGTGGAGTTCAGCCACCAGGGACCGTCGTTCGGCAGCAGCGGTTACGACACCCGGTATTACCAGGCCGACGCCAACTGGAACGTGGTCATCAATCCACTGCTGACGCAGGACTACGGCCGCATCCCGATGCCCGCGCAGTATTGGACCGTGCAAAGCGGCATCCCGACCCGCCCGCTGTTCAATCCATATGCCGGCCGGGTCACCCTCAACGGCGTCAACTACGTCGCCCAGCACCGCATTCTCTACGATCCGTCCCGGAGCAGCGCCGACGATCCCTATGGCCTGATCCCGAACAATCCCACCGCGTCCAATCCGAACGGATTCTCGGGCAATTGGAACCCGGGCGGCGACACCGACAACCGCCTGCTCTATCTCGCCAACGTGACCGACTGGTCCGACGGCCGGCTCACCACCGTCGCCGGCGTGAGCGTCAACACCTTCGACACGGTCAATTTCGGCCCCACCTCCACCGGGCCGCACTTCACCGTCCTGCCGAAACGCGACTACTGGGGCTACACGTTTGGCGGCAACATCGCGGTGCCGCACCTCGACGGTCTCCGCTTCTACGCGACCCTCAGCACGGCCGGTCTGCCCGGCGGCACCGTCCGGGATTACTACGGCCAGCCGCTGAAGGTGCCCAATGCCAATTCGCCGCAGCCGGAGATCGGCCTGAAATGGAACCTGCCCGAGTCCCGCCTCATCGCCGAGTTGTTCTACAATCCGACGACGGCGGTGAAGAACGAGACGCAGAACGCCGGGGTCGACTATTTCAACGCGGTCAACCCGGCCGGCATCAACGGCCGCTTCAACGGCGGCGACCAATGGATCAACCTCGATCGCGAGGCCCACGCCGCGGGACTCGTGGTCACCGCCATGCCCACCCGCCACTGGCGCCTGCGTTTCTCCGCCACCAAACTCGGCGGCCAGATCAAGCACACGGTGCAGTATGCCCAGCTCTACAACGACCAGTTCCAGGTCAACGCCGGCACCGTGACCTACACCGACGGCACGCCGCTGTTGGTCGATCCCGCCGGCGGCGGCGCGCCGGCCAGCACCCCGCTGACGCTCGCCATGATCAACGACGCCGCGAATCCGTTCTATGCCAGCCCCGATCCCAATTCGGGCCGCATCCTCAACCCGGCGCTCATCACGGCGCTCACCGCGGTCGACCCCGTCCACGGCCGGGCGGCCACCGGCGTCACCGGCCTGCCGATCTCGGCCATCCAATACGACTTCGCGGACCCGCACGACGGCGTCATCACGGTGGTCCAGGCCGGGGAAAAGAACACGGGCATCAACGAATACTCCCTGAATTTCCAGAACAACTATGCGTTCGAGCACGGCCCGCTCAAGGGCCTGGCGGTGTTCTTCGACCTGCGGACCACGCTCAAAAACCGCGCCTACTACACGCTGCGTTTCCCGACGGCGTCGACCGGCAACGCCCTGCAGGGCGTGCGCGAACTTTATCGGATGCCCGACCAGACCGTCTGCGGACTCGGGCTCAGCTACACCCACCGGCTGCCCGGGGCCGGGCGCCACCTGGCGTGGACGACGCAGCTCAACATCCGGAATCTCTTTGACGACTCCGAGGTCGTGATCATGCCCAATCCGGCCAACGCCGCGCAACTGCGGGCCCGGCTCTCCGCCCCGCCGCGGCAGTTCATCTGGACGAACACGATCCGGTTTTAGTCATCCGTCGGCGAGATTCCACGGCGAGATCGCCGTGCCTCCAGGTAGGGCCAGTCTCCGACTGGCCTCGGCATTGATGCGGAAAGGCCGGTCACAGACCAGTCCTGCGGCCAAAGGACAGCGTCACTTCCTGGCGTGATCATCTACCGGTGCATGCCCGCCTCCGGAGAGATTTTATTTTGCGCCGGGCGTAGCCCGTTTTCCCCGGCGGACCGTCTGGCTTTATGACGGGCGTTCATACCCTAACCCGGACGCCCGCTCCACCCCCCCGTCACCATGATGAACCCTGCATTCTTGCGCCGCCTGGCCGGCGCGTTTTCGCTCACGCTTGGCGTCCTCTCCTTCGCGGCCGCTGAAGCTGTTGCCCAGCAAACCGCCCCGGCCAATTCCGCCTCCGCTACGGCCACCTCCGATGAGGATGTGCTGAAACTCAGTCCCTTCGAGGTGAATGTCAGCAAGGACACGGGCTACGGCGCCCTGCAGTCGAATTCCCTCACCAACTTCAGCATGGACCTGCAGAAGATGCCCGCGACGGCGCAGGTCTTCACGCGGTCGTTCATCGACGACACCGCCTCGACCTCGATCGAGGACATGCTCAGTGCCTACGCCGGCACGGTGGGCGCCAATCCCAACAACGCCGGCGCGGCGCTCGACATGACCGGCGACCGCGATGGCGGCCAGGGGCTCGGCATCCGCGGCCTCCAGGCCAGCGGCGTGAAGCGCAACGGTTTCATCGGCATGAAAAACAGCGCCCGCACCGCCACGGGCAACACCGACAATTTCGACACCGAACGCATCGAGCTCATCGAGGGGCCGCAATCGCTGCTCTTCGGCGCGGTGGGCGGCGGCGGCGTGATCAACGCCGTCACCAAGCGCGCGAAATTCAACGACCGGAGCGGTTCGATCAGTTTCAAGTTCGACAACAACGGCGAGAAGCGCGGCACCTTCGACTTCAATGTCGGGGGGGGCAAGGTCGGCGTCCGTGTGGCCGGGGTGAACCAGAAGGGCGCCACGGCGCGCTTCAACCTCAGCAACCAGCACGACTTCGACGGCCTCTACGCCGAGATCGCCTACCGTCCGATCTCCCGGATCACGCTGCGGCTCCAGGGCGAGCGCAACCACGACCTCGCCGTCTTCAACAACGATCCCAATTTCGACACGTTCCTCCCGGTCGGCGACGCACGCCGCGGAAAAAACTCCCGCTACCTCGCCCTCACGGGGCAGCTCTCCAATGTGACCAACGTGGTCAGCGCCGGATTGGACTACGATAATTTCAGCTCGCTGTCCGGCTGGTGGCAGAGCGAGAAGATCAACAACGACTTCGTCAGCGCCGTCGTGGAGATGGAACTCGGCGCGGGCTTTTCCGCCAAGGTCATCGGCATCTACAGCGAGACGAACGACAAGCGCTCCAACGCGGTCAACGGCAAGACCCTGCTGCTCCCCAACATCGGCGGCAATCCCTACAACGAGACCGCCATGTCCCTCACCAACGCCGGTTACAACGAGCAACAGGACCGCGCCCATGGCGTGCAGGTTACCCTGCTTCATCAGCACGATTTCAAATTCTGGCGCCTCGAAGGCCACTCGCAGACCGCCGCCGGTGTCGAATTCAGCCATCAGGGCCCGGCCTTCGGCAGCAGCGGCTTCGATACGAAGTATTACCAGGCCGACGCCAATTGGAACGTGGTCATCAATCCGCTGCTGACGACGGACTATGGCCGCATCCCGATCCCCGCCCAATACTGGACCGTGCAAAGCGGCATCCAGACCAAGCCGGCGTTCTATCCCTATGCCGGCCGGGTCACGATCAACGGCGTCAACTACGTCGCCCAGCACCGGATCCTGTATGACAAGTCCCGGGTCACGGCCGACAATCCCTACGGCATCATCCCCAACAACCCCACGACGTCGAATCCGAACCAGTTCGCCGGCAATTGGAATCGCGGCGGCGATACCGGCAACCGCAACATCTACCTGGCCAATGTGACCGACTGGTTCGATGGCAAGCTCACCACCGTCGCCGGCGCGAGCGTCAATACCTTCGGCACGATCAACTTCGGCCCCACCTCCACCGGGCCCCATTTCACGATCCTGCCCAAGCGCGACTACTGGGGCTGGACGGTCGGCGGCAACTTTGCCGTGCCGCGCGTCGCCGGGCTCCGGTTCTACGGAACCGTCAGCACCGCCGGACTCTCCGCCGGCACCACCCGGGATTTCTTTGGCGAGCCGTTGAAGGTTCCCTCGGCCAACTCCCCGCAGCCGGAAATCGGCTTCAAGTGGGTCTCGCCGGACTCGCGTTACATCGCCCAGGTTTCCTACCTCCCGACGACCCAGGTGACGAACGAGACGATGAACGCCGGCACCGACTATTTCAATGCCGTGAATCCGAATGGCATCAACGGTCGCCACAATGGCGGCGACCAGTGGGTCAACCTGGACCGCAAGGCCAACGCGATGGAGCTGGCGGTCACCGCCACGCCGACGCGCAACTGGCGCATGCGTCTCTCCGCCACCAAGCTCGATGGCGAGATCACCAGCACGCTGCGCTATACCACCGTCTACAACGACCAATTCCACGTCAATGGCTCCGGCACCGTGACCTACACGGACGGCACGCCGGTGATGGTCAATGCGACCAACGCCACCAACGGCCCCAAGGACACGCCGCTGACCCTCGCGATGATCAACAACTCGGCGAGTCCGTTCTACGCCAATCCCGATCCGAATTCCGGCTCGATCCGCACGACCGCGCTCAGAACCGTCCTCACCACGGTCGATCCCGTGCACGGCGAAGCCGCCACGGGCGTCACCGGTCTGCCGCTCTCCGCCATCCAGTATAATTACACCAGCCCGAGTGGCGGCGTGATTACCGTCGTCCAGGCGGGGGACAAAAACACCGGCATCAACGAATATTCCTTCAACTTCCAGAACAACTATTCGTTCGACAACGGCGCGCTCAAGGGCCTGTCCGTGTTCTTCGACGTGGGCGCCAAATTGAAGGACCGCTCCTACTACACGATCACTTTCCCAACCGGCTCGACGAACACCCTCCAAGGCGTGCGTTCGCTGTATTCCAAGCCCGACAATGTCATCTACGGTCTGGGCCTCAGCTACAAACACGACCTGCCCGGCACCAAGCACAAGATCACCTGGTCGACCCAGCTCAACATCAAGAACCTCTTCGACAAGTCGGACGTCATTGTCATGCCCCTCAACACCAACTCCGCCCAGCTCCGGGCGACACTGTCGGCGCAACCGCGGCAATTCATCTGGTCGAACAGCTTCAGCTTCTAAGGCTCGTCTGAGTCTTGGGGGAGCCGCACGGCAACGGGGGTTGCAGGTGCGGCTCAGGAAACTGCCGGGGTGCAGGCATGGTTCATGCCTGCACCCCCTTTCTTGGCCGCTTCGCGTTGATTCAACCGGCCTGTTTCGCCGCCGCTCGCGTGGCGACGGAGAGAAACGCGGCCAGCGCCGGGGCAAGCGGTTCGGCTTCACGCCAGCCGACGACGAGCCGGCTCTCGGGCGCGGAACCTTTCAGGGGCCGGAAGGCCACTTCGGGCGGAAGTTCGCGCGCCTCGGACGGACACATGAACGTGGCGCCGAGCCCCGCGCGCACGAGACCGACGGCGTTGGCCCGCGGCCAGACTTCCTCGGCGATGCGCGGCGTGATGTGCACGCTGGCGAACGCGGCGAGGATCCGGTCGTAGAAGCCCGGGTTGTGGGAACGGGGAAACAGCACGAACGGGGTCGCGGCGAGTTCGCGCAGTTGCAGGGCCGGCCGGGAGGCGAGGGGATGATCGGCGGGCAGCAGGACGCCATTCTTCTCCCGCAGGAGCAACCGCGTGGCCAAACCCGGTGTCGCCGCATCGGGATGAAAGAAACCGCAGGCGAGTTCGTCCGCCTGGAGCGCGTTGAGCTGCACGGCGGTGGGTGATTCGTTCAGTTCCAGCCGGATGCCGGGGAAGCGCCGGTGGAATTCCCGCAGGATGCCCGGCAGCACCGTCGCCATCGCCAGGCCCGTGAAACTGATCCGCACGTGTCCCGTCTCGCCCCCGGCCAGCGCGTGCAGTTCCCCGGGGATCCGCGCCAGGGTCCGCAGCAGCGGCTCGATCCGCTGCAGGAGCACCTCGCCCGCGGGCGTGAGCTCCACCCGGCGCTGGGAACGGGTGAACAGCGGCGTGCCGAGCGCCGATTCCAACTGGGCAATCTGCCGGCTCAAGGCGGGTTGGGCGACGGAGAGGCCTTCCGCGGCGCGCCGGAAATGCAGGTGGCGGGCGACCTCCCGGAAGTAAACCAGGTGCCGCAGCTCGAAATGGAATTGATACTCACGAGGCATCACTGACGACGAAAGAAGTATTTCCAGGCATTGCAAGATTCTGGTAGGCTTCGCCTGCTGAGTTAGAAATTTCACCACAGAATACACGAAATCATCCCTTTGCTTGCCACCGTCTGCCTTCACCGGTCTTCCTTCCGTGTATTCTGAGTATTCCGTGGTTTAACCTTTCCGCATTATGTCATCCGCCAAATCCCTCTTCCAGAAAGTCTGGGACGCCCACACCGTCCGCACCCTGGCCAACGGCCAGACCCAGCTCCTCATCGGCACGCACCTGATCCACGAGGTGACCAGCCCGCAGGCCTTCGGCATGCTGCGCGACCTCGGCCTCAAGGTGAGCATGCCGCACCGCACCTTCGCCACGGTCGACCACATCGTGCCCACCGACCAGCTCGTCGAGCCCTATGCCGATCCGCTGGCGCAGGCCATGATGGACGAGTTGCGGAAAAACTGCGCGCAGTTCGGCATCACCTTCTTTGACCGCGCCTCGGGCAAGCAGGGCATCGTGCACATCGTCGGGCCGGAGCAGGGCATCACGCAGCCGGGCACGACGATCGCTTGCGGCGACTCGCACACCTCGACCCACGGCGCGTTCGGCGCGATCGCGTTCGGCATCGGCACCAGCCAGGTGCGCGACGTGCTCGCCACGCAGACGATGGCGCTCGGCGCCCTCAAGGTCCGCCGCATCGAGGTCAACGGTGCGCTCCGTCCCGGCGTCTACGCCAAGGACGTCATCCTGCACATCATCCGCGCGCTCGGCGTCAACGGCGGCACGGGCTACGCCTACGAGTATGCCGGCAGCGTGTTCGACGGCTTCACGATGGAACAGCGCATGACCGTCTGCAATATGTCCATCGAGGGCGGCGCCCGCGTCGGCTACGTCAATCCCGACGAGACCACCTTCGCCTATCTGAAGGGCCGGCCCTATTCGCCGCAGGGCGCCGCGTGGGACGCCGCGGTCGCGCGCTGGAAGTCCTTCGCCTCGGATGCCGGCGCCAAGTATGATGATGTCGTCAAGATCAACGCTGCCGACATCGCGCCCACCGTCACCTGGGGCATCAACCCCGGCCAGGCCATCACGATCAACGAAAACGTGCCGCATCCCGACACCGCCACGTCGGTGGACGACAAGGCCGGCATCGTCGAGGCGCTCGCCTATATGAAGTTGCCCGCGGGCCAGCCGATCAAGGGCACGAAGATCAACGTCGCCTTCCTCGGTTCCTGCACCAACGGCCGCCTCTCGGACTTCCAGGAGGTCGCCAAATACGTGAAGGGCCGCAAGGTCGCTGCCGGCGTCAAGGCCATCGCCGTGCCCGGTTCGCAGATTGTCGCGCTGCAGTGCGAGAAGCTCGGCCTCGACAAGATCCTGAGTGAGGCCGGCTTTGAGTGGCGCGCCGCCGGCTGCTCGATGTGCCTCGCGATGAATCCCGACAAGCTCGTCGGCGACCAGCTCTGCGCGTCGTCGTCCAACCGCAACTTCAAGGGCCGCCAGGGTTCGACCACCGGCCGCACGATCCTCATGAGCCCGCTCATGGTCGCCGCCGCCGCCGTCACCGGCACCGTCGCCGACGCCCGCGAAGTCTTCGCCGTAAACTGACAAACCGGTTAACCACTAATCTTCACTAATTCCTCACTAATCTGAACCACTTAACCTTAGTGCCACATTAGTGAGCATTAGTGGTTCAAAAAAATCTTCTCCCATGGCCTTAGCAAAAATCACCTCCGTCACCGGCCGCGCGGTCAACGTCCCCGGCAACGACATCGACACCGACCGCATCATCCCGGCGCGCTTCATGAAGTGCGTGACCTTCGACGGGCTGGGCGAATACCTCTTCAACGACGTCCGCCGCCAGCTCGACGGCACCGAGAAGCCGCACCCGCTCAACGAGGCGCGCTTCAAGGTCGCGACGATCCTGCTCTCCGGCGCCAACTTCGGCTGCGGTTCCTCCCGCGAGCACGCCCCGCAGGCCATCGCCAAATACGGCTTCAAGGCCATCATCGCCGAGAGCTACGCCGAGATCTTCTTCGGCAACAGCACGACGCTCGGCATCCCGTGCGTCTGCGCGGCCCGCGAGGACATCGCGAAGATCGCCGCCGCGGTCGAGAAGGACGCGAAGACCGAGGTCGTCATCGATCTGGTGAAACTCGAGGTCCGTTTCGCCGGCCAGAGCGTGAAGATCACGCAGCGCGAATCCGCCCGCGACGCGCTCGTCAACGGTCGCTGGGACGCCATCGGCGAGCTGCTCGACGGCCGCGATGCGGTGAAAGTCACCGCCGCCAAACTGCCGTATCTGGCGGCGTGAGGTGGTAGGGCGGAGCGGTCGTGTAGGGCTGCCGCTTGCGGCATGCCGCCTGATTACGTCTACGGCACGGCGCAAGCGCCAGCCCTACCACTTCACCCCCGGACCTGGCCCGAGCCGCGGACGATATACTTGTAAGACGTCAGCTCCTCGAGGCCCATCGGGCCGCGGGCGTGGATCTTGTCCGTGCTGATGCCGATCTCGGCGCCGAAGCCGAACTCGTGGCCGTCGTTGAAGCGGGTCGAGGCGTTCCAGAGCACGACGGCGCTGTCGACGCCGGCGAGGAATTGTTCCGCGGTGGCGGCGTCGGCCGTCACGATGGTGTCGGTGTGATGCGAACCGTTGGCCTCGATGTGGGCGATGGCGGCGGCGCAGTCGTCCACGACCTTCACGGCGAGGATGAGGTCGAGGAACTCGGTGCGAAAATCGTCGTTGGTGGCGGCGGTGGCGGGCACCCCGGCCTTGGCCAGTGAAGCGAGCGCGCGCGGGTCGGCCCGCAGGCGCACGCCGCGCTCGGTGAGCTTGCGGCCCGCCGTCGCGAGGAATGAGTCGGCGACGTCGCGATGGACGAGCAGGGTCTCGGTGGCGTTGCACACGCCCGGGCGCGAGCACTTGGCGTTGACCGCGATGGTCGCCGCCATGTCCAGGTCGGCGGCCTGGTCGACGTAGACGGCGCAAATGCCGTCGTAATGCTTGATCACAGGCACGCGCGCGAATTGCACGACGGCTTCGATGAGGCTCTTGCCGCCGCGCGGAATCAGGAGATCGATGACGCCGACGCTCTCGCCGAGCAGCCGCACAGCGTCGCGATCGGTGAAGGGCACGAGTTGCACGGCGGCGGACGGCAGTCCGACCTTGGCGAGACCGCGCGACAGGGCGGCGGCGATGGCGACGTTGGAGTGCAGCGCCTCCGAGCCGCCGCGCAGGATGACGGCGTTGCCGCTCTTCAGGCAGAGACCGGCGGCGTCGACCGTGACGTTGGGGCGCGACTCGTAGATGAAACCGATGACGCCGAGCGGCACGCGCACCTTGGCAAATTTCAGGCCGTTGGGCTGCGTCCATTCGCGCAAGACCTCGCCGACCGGGTGGGGCAGGGCGGCGATCGCGCGCAGGCCGGCGGCGCAGGCGGCGACGCGATCCGGGTTGAGCGTGAGGCGGTCGACGAGTGCGGGAGTCCGGCCGGCGCGTTTCGCTTCGGCGACGTCGGACGCGTTGGCGTTGAGGATGTCCATCTGCGCGACGACGAGCTCCACCGCCATCGCCTCGAGCGCGGCGTCAATCCGGGTGCGCGGGGTGGTCGCGAGCGTGCGGGCAGCGGTGCGGGCCTGCTGCCCCAGGCGGGCGATGATGGATGCCGGGGATTCCATGTCAGGAAATGCTGTAGCGGCGCTCTGCGAGCGCCGGGTTCGAGGCACGGCGGTCATAGACCGCCGCTACAGACATGGAGAACGAGTTCATGCTACTCACTTCGCCGGGAAGGATGTGCCGACGCGCTTGCCGGCGAGGATCTGATAGAGCAGGCCGGCCTTGCGGCCGCTGGCGATGTTCACCGGGATGCCGGCCTTCACGGCGAGCTGCGCGGCCTGAAGCTTGGTGACCATGCCGCCGGTGGAAAGATGGCCTTTCTCGTCGCGGATGAGATGGGCGACCTGGGCGAAGTCGCGGACGAGCGGCACGGTCTTGCCGGCGGCGTCCAGCAGGCCATCGACGCTGGTCAGGATGATGAGCAGGTCGGCGTCGACCATGCTGGCGACCTCGGCGGAGAGCCGGTCATTGTCGCCGAAGTTGAGTTCCTCGACGGCGACGGAGTCGTTCTCGTTGATGATCGGCACGACGTGGCCGCGGGAGAGGAGGTGATCGAGGGTGTTGCGCGCGTTGTCGTGGCGGGTGCGGCTGTCGAGGTCGCTGTGCGTGAGCAGGAGCTGCGCGACGGCCAGACCCTGTTGGGCAAACGCACTGGCGTAGGCGTGCATGAGCTGCGACTGGCCGACGGCAGCGCAGGCCTGCTTGGCCGCGAGCTGTTTGGGGCGCGCGTCGAGTCCGAGCGTCGAGAGCCCGGCGGCGACAGCACCGCTGGACACGATGACGCACTGGTGGCCGGCGCGGACGAGCGCGCCGACCTCGCGGGCCAGGCGCGCAATCTGCCGCCGGCTCAGGCCGATGCCCCGTTCCTGCGACAGGATGCCGGAACCGAACTTGAGCACGATGCGTTGGGAACGTTTAGCCATGAAATTCGCAGCGTAGTCAGGGAAACACGGGCAACAAGCCGGAATCATCCCGCGGCGGGATTTTTGCCTCCGGGCGCAAGGTATGACACGTTTTCGCCGATGGGGCGAAAACTATGACACGTCCCCCCCTTGTCTCGACTTCGCTTGCCGCCGTCTTATGAATCCAACAAAAATCAAAGGATCCCCATCCATGAACTCTTCTTCCGCCCGCCGTCCGTTCTCCACCAAAGGTGTTTTGCCTGCAGGTGAATACGTGTCGGCTCACATGGCGGTCATGCAGCAATCGTCCACCGGCACCACGACGCCGACCGCTTGAAATGGAAGCATCATGCCCGCCATTCTCATGTCGACCGTTGCTGCCTTGCCGCGTAGTTTTGACTTGGCCTTGCCCGACCTTGCGCTTGCGCAAGGCGGCGTAGTCCGGTCCCACCGCGCCCGCGGCTGGTGGTGGAGTCGCGCAGGCGACACCCCCGAGCAGCCGCAGAAGGACGTCCCCACCGTGCTGCTCGTGCACGCCCTGACCGGCAGTGCGCAGGCGGGCGGGCCGGACGGCTGGTGGGAACCCATGCTTGGGCCCGGCCGCGCCATCGACCCGGCGCACTATCGCATTCTCTGCCTGAACAACCTCGGTTCCTGCTACGGCAGCAGCGGCCCCGGCGTGAAGGGATTCCCGGCGGTGAAGAACCTGGAACTCACCAGCCTCGATATTTCGCGCGCGATCCTGCAGAGCCTCGACCAGCTCGGCATCAAGAAAGTGCACCTGACCACCGGCGGCTCGCTCGGCGGCATGGTGACACTCGCCCTCGCCGCGCTCGATCCGCAACGTTTTGAACGCATCCTGCCGCTGGCGACCAGCGTGTCGGCTTCCGCATGGGTGGTCGGCTGGAACCATGTCGCGCGGCAGATCCTACGGCTCGATCCCGGCTATCCCGACAAGGTCGGGCGCGGCCTCGAGATCGCGCGTCAGCTCGCGATGCTGACCTACCGCGCCGAGGCAGGTCTCGAAGCCCGCCAACCGCGGCCGACGCAGGCGTTGCCGGGAGCGGGTTACCCGGTGCAGAGTTATCTCGAGCACCAGGGCGCCAAGCTCCGCAACCGTTTCGATGCGCAGGCCTACGAGCTGCAACTCGCGGCGATGGACCATCACGACCTGCTCCAGCCGCTGCCCGGCGAGACCAAGTCCGCGATCAGCCGCGTGCGCGCCACCGCTTTGGTAGTCGACGTCGACTCCGACCAGTTGTTCACCCCGGCGCAGGCCGACGCGCTCGCGCAGCACCTGCGCGACGCCGGCGCGAAGGTCGAGCGGACCACCGTGCGCAGCATCCATGGCCACGATGCGTTTTTGATGGAGTGGGACACGCTCGCGCCTATCTTGACCAAGGCGCTGCACATGCACGCCCCCCACAAATGAGCAACAGTTGGCAAGTCTACAAGTTTGGCGGATCATCCCTCGGCACTTCCGGGCGCCTGCCCAAGGTGCTCGAACTCGTGGTGGCGGCCCCGCGCCCGCTGGCGCTGGTCTGCTCGGCCTTGGGCGACAGCACGGACTGGCTGATCCTCGCCGCGCGCTCGGCGGAGGAGGGCAACATCAGCCAGGCCCGCCGGGAACTGACCCAGGTCCGCGATCTCGCCAACGCGACCGCGCGCGCCGTCCTCAACAGCCAGGGCCAGAAGGGCGTGAAGCACGACCTCGACGAAATTCTCACCCCCGTGGAGCGGCTGCTCTCCGGCATCGAGCTGACCCGCGAGTGCTCGCCGCGCACGCTCGATTCCATCATCAGCGTTGGCGAACGCATCTCCGTGGCGCTGTTGGCGCGCGCCCTCGTCGAACGCAACGTGCCCGCCATCCCGGTGGACGCACGCGATTTCGTCGTCACCGACAACACCTACGGCGCCGCGACGGTGGACAAGGCCGAGACGGCGAAGAAGTTCGCCGAGATCTCGCCCAAATGGGCCGGCCACGTGCCCATCGTCACCGGTTTCATCGGCCGCACCCGCGACGGCACGACCAC
>Ga0066487_100263_pt1 | contig 15772 bp, 8 predicted proteins | sample LakWasM129_HOW14_2_FD_59588 | JGI IMG/M metagenome (GOLD analysis project Ga0066487, IMG submission 59588) | Freshwater sediment methanotrophic microbial communities from Lake Washington under simulated oxygen tension - Sediment Metagenome 129_HOW14 | ecosystem: Environmental > Aquatic >... | reverse complement strand
AAATTCATGCGCGAGAAAACCCGTCTCGGCATTCCGGCCCTGAGTTTCGCGGAAGCCTTGCACGGCTACATGGCCGCCGGCGCCACGAGTTTTCCCGCCGCCATCGCCCTGGGCAGCACGTGGGACCCCGCGCTGGTCGAGCAGGTCTTCACCGCGGCCGCGCAAGAGGCGAGCGCCCGCGGCGTGCGGCAGGTGCTCAGCCCCGTGCTCGATCTGGCGCGCGACGCGCGCTGGGGGCGGTTCGAGGAATGCTACGGCGAGGATCCGTATCTCGTTGCGCAAATGGGGCTGGCCGCGGTGCTCGGTCTGCAGGGCCGCGCGCCGCTGATCGACGCGCAGCATGTGGCCGTCACGCTCAAGCACTTCGCCGGCCACGGTCAGTCGGAGGGAGGCCGGAACATCGCGCCGTTGAGTTTCGGCGACCGCGAGTTTCGTTCTACCCATCTCTACCCCTTCGAAATGGCCGTGAAGGTGGCGCACGCCCATTCGGTCATGGCTTCCTACAACTCCTGGGATGGCGTGCCCAATCACGTGAACCACAAGCTGCTGACCGACATCCTCCGGACGGAATGGGGCTTCAACGGCTTCGTGATGAGCGACGGCGGCGGCATCGACGTCGTCTACGAAAACCATCTCGCTGCCGCCGGACCGGCCGCTGCCGGCATCCTTTCGCTCGAAGCGGGCGTCGATTACGAATTAAGCGGCAACGGTCGCAGTTTCTCGACGCTGGCCGAGGCGCAGAAAGCCGGGAAGGTTTCGCTGGCGGCGATCGACCGCGCCGCGACCGGCGTGCTGCGCGTGAAGTTTCTCACCGGACTCTTCGATCATCCCTACACGGATCCGGATCTGCCGGCTAAAGTGACGAACACCGCGGAACACAAGGCGCTCGCCCGCCGGGCGGCGCAGGAGGCGATGGTCCTGCTGAAAAACGACAACCGCACGCTGCCGTTCGACGCGACGAAACTGAAGACGCTCGCCGTTATCGGACCGAATGCGGCCGACATCCATCTCGGTGGTTATTCCGCTGTGCCCATGGAGGGCGTCAGCGTCCTGCAGGGCATCCGGGAGTTTGCCGGCGATTCGTTCCAGGTTCTCTACGCCGAGGGCTGCAAGCTCACCGCCAACCATGCCTCCGGCTGGCTCGTGAATGAAAATCCCGTTCTAAACGATGCCGCCGACGATTCCCGTCTGATCGACGACGCGGTCGCCACGGCGCTGAAAAGCGATGCCGTGCTTCTCGTGCTGGGCGAAAACGAAATCCTCCGCCGCGAGGCCTGGAGCGAGGATCATCTCGGCGACCGTGACACGCTTGATCTCGTCGGCCGGCAGCACGACCTGGCCCGCGCCATTCTCGCAACGGGCAAGCCCGTCGCCGTGCTCCTGCTCAACGGCGGGCCGCTCGCGGTCAATTACCTCCAGGCGCACGCTCCGGCGATCATCGAAGGCTGGTATCTCGGCCAGGAAACCGGCCGCGCGGTGGCCGATGTTGTCTTCGGCAAGGTCAGCCCGAGTGGCAAACTCACCGTCACCTTCCCGCGCAATGTCGGCCAGATTCCGGTTTACTACGACCATGAACCGTCCCGCTTCCGTGACTATACTCTGTCAGATTCCACTCCGCTGTATCCCTTCGGCCACGGCCTGAGCTACGCCGCATTCGCCTACGCCAATCTGCAGGTTTCCCCTGGCAAGATTGCCCCGGACGGGACCGCCCGCGTAACCGTCGACGTCACCAACACCGGCGTGATGGCCGCCGACGAAATCGTCCAGCTCTACCTCCACGCCGTGACCAGCTTGCCGGTCCGACCCGTCCAGGAACTGAAGGACTTCACCCGGATCACGCTCCAGCCGGGCGAGACCCGCACGGTGACGTTTACCCTGACGCCCGACAAACTTGCAGCCTACGATCTTCAGATGCACCGCACGGTCCAGCCCGGCGATTTTGAAATCCAGGTCGGCACGTCCTCTGTCGACACGCTCAAAACCACGCTGGCGGTGGAGTGAGTATCCAGGCATAGAAACAGAACCTAGCAAATCGTAGGGGCGCAGTCTTGCTGCGCCCTCTCATCTTGCCGACCGCACCGGGCGCAGCAAGACTGCGCCCCTACTTTCAGCCCAACGCCGACTTTATCCGCACATGAAGAAAATCAACCTGCGAGACATCAAGGAAGAGAAGTGGTCCTCCCCGAAGGGAACCTTTGCTGGCGCCAGCAAGGAAATCTCCGTCGCTCTCGGCCGCGTGCCCGCCTCGACCGACCTCATGAAACGCCATCCCTTCGACGTGGAGATTCTCCGCCTCAAGCCTGGACAGACGCCCTACCCCTACCACTCGCACGCCGCGCAATGGGAATTCTACCACGTGCTCTCCGGCCGCGGTCTCGTGCGGCACAAAGGTGGCAAAACCCGCATCAAGCCGGGCGACGCTTTCATCTTCCCGCCCGACCAGCCGCACGGCCTGCACAACGACGGCCGCGAAGACCTCGTCATCTGCGTCGTGGCCGACAATCCCATCGGCGAATCCTGCCACTATCCTGACAGCAAGAAGTGGCTCGTGCGCTCGCCCCAACGCCGGCTGCTCCGCTCCGAGGCACTCGACTACTACGACGGCGAGGAGTGAATCGTGGACCGCGCCATGAAGCCGCGAAGAATCGCCCTCATTGGCGAACGCAACCTTTCCCACCGCTCACACCAGGGCATCGAGGCGTCGCTCGTGCTCTTCCGCCGCGACGTCGATCCGCAGCTCGAGTTCACCTGGATCGCCACGAACGGCATAACTCCTGATTCGGTGGAATCGGTCCTGCGCGATTGCACCGGCCTGTGGTGCACGCCCGGCAGTCCCTACGCGAACACCGCGGGCGCACTGCTCGCCATCCGTCACGCGCGCATCGGGCGGAAGACTTTTCTGGGCACCTGCGGCGGATTCCAGCACGCGCTCATGGAATACGCCCAAAACGTCCTAGGCCGCCCGGCGGAGCACGCGGAGATGAATCCCGCCGCGGGCTCACCGCTCATCATGAAACTGAGCTGCTCGCTGGTCGGCACCACCGGGCGCATCATCGCGACCGATCCCGAGCGGTTCGCCGCCCTGCTCGGGGGCCGCGAATCAACCGAGGAATTTCACTGCAATTACGGATTCAACGACGACCTCGCCGGGATTTTTCAGGATTCCGGCCTGAAGTTCGTCGCGCACGATGCCGAGGGCCAGCTCCGCGCCTTCCGGCTCGACGACCACCCTTTCTACGTCGGCACCCTCTTCCAGCCCGAACGTCGCGCGCTCCTTGGTGCGCTGCATCCGCTCGTTCGCGCCTTCTTTTTCGCCGCGCTTCCTTCGCCATGAAAACCCTGCTCCTGTTCCTGCTTTCCGCCGCGCTCGTCTGTGCCGCCACATCCGACCAGGAAATCGAGACTCTGCTCGGCAAACTCGGCCGGCTCGACGGCGCGGTTTTCATCCGCAACGACAGCGAGCACAGCGCCACGGACGCCGAGGCGCACTTGCGCATGAAATGGGGAAAGCTGAAGGACCGGGTCCGGACCGCCGAGGATTTCATTACCCTCTGTGCAACCAAGTCGTCGATGAGCGGCCAGCGCTACGAAATCCGGCTCAAGGACGGATCGCGGATATTCGCCGACGATTATCTGCGCGCAGAATTGCAGCGACTGCGCGCCCAAAAAACCCCTTGATGCCGCCGCCCTTCCCGGCTCCGAGCATAGCCCCTGACCGGGTCGCAAAATCTTCCCACATTCGGGACGGCTGAATTTCAATTTCAGAGCATCGCGGGATTCCGGCCGATCCGGAAATCGGGCTTAAGCACTGGCCGCCAGTGTTTAACAGCTCTTGGCAAGCTTGGCATCACACTTGCGAACAATCAGGCACCTCCACGATGCTCGGCAGCGAATATAACTGGCTGTTCTCCCTCCGCCGCACCTCCACCGGCCTGCCCCGCATCCGTGTCGCCAGCGAGACGTTGCTCACGCTCGGCATCGCCGTTTTCTGTTTTCTCGCGGTCGCTCTGCACGCGACGCCGACGCCCACCTCCACTGACCGGAGCACGTGGGGCATCACCGAGATGGACGGAATCATCGAGGGCATGGCCATCCACTCCGCCACCGGCGAGGCGTTTTTCAGCGACGTGCGCAACCGCTGCATCTGGTTCCGCGACGTGAGCGGCAGCTCGGCGGCGATGAAAAAGTTCTCCCGCGACACCGACGGCCTGCTCGGAGTTTTTGCCCTGAAAATCGACGCCACCGGCCGCACGCTCTGGGCCAGTTCCTCCGCTGTGCCGGAAATGAAGGGCTACACCGCCGCCGACCGGGGAAACAGTTTTCTGGCGGCCTACGATCTGCCCACGCGCACGCTCCGCCGCATCTATTCCCTGCCGGCCGACGGTCGCGCCCATGTGCTGGGCGATTTCCTGCTCGCCGACAGCGGCGCGATCTTCGCCACAGATTCATTTGCCCCCGTCATCTGGCGGCTCGCGCCCGGCGGCGACCGGCTCGAAGCCTGGCTTGAGCACCCCGGTTTCAAATCGCTGCAAGGCATCGCCGCCGCCGCCGATGGTCGCGCGCTTTACGTGACCGACTATTCGCGGGGCCTCTGGCGCGTCGATCTCGCGACTCGCACGCCCACCCTCCTGTCCGCGCCGGCGGATTTCAACCTGCGCGGCCTCGACGGCTTGTATGCCGTGCCCGGCGGCTTGATCGGCGTGCAAAACGGCCTCAACCCGCCGCGCATCGTCCGCCTCACCCTCGACGAAAACGGCGCTCCGGCCTCCGCGCGCGTGCTGTCGGCGGAATCGACGCCCTTGGCCGACCTCAGCCTCGGTCAGGTGGTCGGCGATCGTTTTCAGTTCATCGGCGGATCGGGCTGGGATCTCTTCCCCACGCCCGCCGCCAGCCCGGCGCCGCGCACCGTCACCATTCACAACACTCCGCTCGACTGAGCGCCGCATCCCGTTCCGTCTACTCGCTACCCGCTACTCTTCTCTCATGATAATCGAAACCTTCCTCCAGGACCTGCGCATCGGCCTCCGTGTGCTCATCAAGGAGAAATCCTTCTGCGCCCTCGCCGTCTTCGTGCTCGCCGTCGGCATCGGCGCCGTGACCACCCAATACGCCGTCGTCAACGGCGTCCTGCTCCGGGGTTTCAATTTCCGCGCCGCCGACCGGCTCGTCGACGTGCAACTGGCCGACCCGGTAAATTTCCAGCCGAACAACTTCAATTCCCGCATGACCACGGCGGACTTCGCCGACATCAAGGCGCAGCAAAAGTCGTTCGAGGACTGGGTGGGCTACCTCAACGGCTCGACCGTCAACCTCACCTACAATGGTCAGCCCAAGCGGCTCACGGGCGGTTACATCACGCATGATTTCTTCCGCGCGCTCGGCGTCGCCCCCGTCCTCGGCCGCGACTTCCTCCCCGAGGAGGACCGCGCCGGCGTCGACAAGGCGGTGATCCTGAGCGACGCGCTCTGGCGGCGGGATTTCGGCGGCGACCCCGGCGTCATCGGCAAGGCCGTGCGCGTCAACGGCCGCGCCGGCACGATCATCGGCGTCATGCCGCCGAAATTTCAGTTCCCCGCCAACGAGGAGCTGTGGATACCGGTCAACGCCGAGTTTCCCGTCAAGCCCCGCAACGACCGCGGCATCAATTTCATCTCGGTCATCGCCCGCCTGAAGCCCGGCGTCACGACCGAGCAGGCCGCGGCCGAGATCTCCAGCATCGCCAAGGGTTTTGCCGAGGCTTACCCCGACACGAACAAGCAGTTCACCATGGGTTATGTCCGGCCACTCATCGCGGCGTTCACCGGCGGCCAGCTCAACGGCCTGCTCTACACCATGCTCGCCTTCTGCGTCGGCGTCCTGCTCATCGCCTGCGTCAACGTCATGAACATGCAGTTCGCGCGGGCCACGTTGCGCGCGAAGGAACTCGCCATCCGCTCCTCGCTCGGCGCCACCCGCATCCGGCTCATCCGCCAGATGCTCACGGAAAGTCTGCTCGTCGCCGCGCTTGGCGCGGTCCTCGGCGTCGCCATCGCCTACTGGACCACGGATTATCTCGACGCCTACACTCACCTCAACAATCCCATCCCGGCGTGGATGACGTTCACCATCGACGGCCCGGTGCTGGCCGTCGTGATCGGAGCCACCCTGCTGTCCGCCATCGTCTCGGGCTTCGTGCCGGCGTGGCTGTCGTCGCGCGCCAGCGCCATCGAGGCCCTGAAGGAGGGCGGCCGCGGCAACACCGGCCGCGCCGTCAGCGTCATCACCAAGGGCCTGGTCGTCTTCCAAATCCTCATCACCAGCATCCTGCTGATTGGTGCGGTGCTCCAGGTTCAATCCATCGTCCGGCAGCAGACCCTTGACTACGGCTACGACACCAGCGGCGTCCTCGGCGCCCGCATGGGTCTCATGGAAGGCGACTATCCGACCCCGGAGAAACGCCAGCTCTTCTACGAGCGCCTGCTCCGCGAGCTCCGCGCCGCGCCCCAGTTCGAGGCCGTCGCGCTGACCAACCGTTTCCGCATGGTCTTTTCCGGCAACGGCCCGGTCGAGATCGAGGGCAAGGAATACAAGCAGGACAGCGACCGCACCGTCTCCGAGTCTGAGAACATCACCCCGGGTTACCACACCGTGCTCGGACAGAAGCTTCTGGAGGGTCGCGAACTCACCGACGAGGACTCCGAGCAGAAGCAGCCCGTCGCCGTCGTCAACGCCACCTTCGCGAAGAAGCACTTCGGCGCCGAAACCGCCCTCGGGCGCCGTTTCCGCACCATCAACCAGAACGGCACCCAACCCGGCCCGTGGCGCGTGATCGTCGGCGTCGTCTCCGACGTGCGCATGGCCGGCCCGTTCAACAACAAATCCGACGGCACCGGCTTCTACGTGCCGTTCTTCGACACCGCCTTCGGCCCCGCCGCCCCCACCCCGCAGGCGCAGCAGTTCGGCACCGCCGTCATCCGCCCGCGCGGCGGCCAGCGGCCGGAGGCGCTCGCCGCGGCCGTCCAGAACATCGTCAACAAGGTCGACCCGAACCTGCCCCTCTATTTTGTCGGCACGCCGAAGTCCGCCTTCGACACCCTCCTGTCGCAAAACCGCCTCGTCGCGGTGATGTTCGCCGTCTTCGGCGGCATCGCCGTGCTGCTCGCCTCCGTCGGGCTCTATGGCGTGATGAGCTTCTCCGTCAACCAGCGCAGCCAGGAATTCGGCGTGCGCATGGCGCTCGGCGCCGACGCGACGCGCATCCTGCGCATGGTGCTCCGCCAGGGCGTCTGGCAGCTCGCTGTCGGCCTGGGCCTCGGCCTCGCCCTCACCCTGGTCATCGCCACCGTGGCCAATGACGGCATCACGAACTTCCTGTTCGAGACCAACCCGCGCGATCCGCTGACCTACACCGCCGTCTCCCTGCTCATCGTGTTCGTCTCGTTCGTCGCCATCCTCGTCCCCGCCCGCCGCGCCACCCGCGTCGACCCCATGATCGCGCTGCGGGCAGAGTGAGAGGGAAAGTAAAAGGGGCACGAACCAGTTTTCTCCTCCGCCCACCACTGCGGCCCCACTCTCACTTTCACCCTCACTTTCACTTCCCCCCACCCCCATGATCATCGAATCCTTCTTCCAAGACCTGCGCGTCGGCTGCCGGGTTCTTATCAAGGAGAAATCCTTCTGCGCCCTCGCCGTCTTCGTCCTCGCCCTCGGCATCTGCGCCGTCACCACCCAGTTCAGCATCGTCAACGGCGTCATCCTCCGCGGCTTCTCCTTTCCCCACGCCGCGCGGCTGATGAGCATCAACTTCATCGATCCCACCCAGACCACCGCCTTCGGCACCAACGGTCAGGTCTCCGCCATGGACTACGAGGAACTCGTGCCAGTGCAGAAGTCCTTCGAGTATCTCGCCGCCCAGATCAACAGTGCCACCGTCAACCTCACCATCGGCACCACGCCCAAGCGTTTCACCGGCGCCTACATCACTGAGAACTGGCTGCGCATCCTCGGCGTCACCCCGTTGCTCGGACGCGACTTCACTGCCGAGGACGACCGGCCCGGCGCCGAGAAAGTCGCCCTCATCAGCTACAATCTCTGGCAGCGCGAATTCGCCGGCACGGGCGGCATCGTCGGCACCGGCGTCCGCATCAACGGCAAACCCGCCACCATCGTCGGCGTCATGCCCAAGGGTTTCAACTTCCCCACCAACGAGGATCTCTGGGTCCCGCTGCACAGCGAGTTCCCCGCGCTCCCGCGTAACAACCCCCGCGCCATCGGCGGCGGCGTCATCGGCCTCCTGCGCCCCGACGTCACGATCGACCAGGCCACCCTCGAGATGGACGCGATCGCCAAGCGCTTCGCCAAGGCCTACCCCGACACGAACAAGCAGTTCAACACCGGCGAGGTCCAGCCGCTGCGCCAGACCTTCACCCCGAATTTCCTGAAAAGCCTGATGTTCGGCATGCTCGCCATCTGCGTCCTCGTGCTGCTCATCGCGTGCCTGAACGTGATGAACATGCAGTTCGCCCGCGCCACCCTGCGCGCCAAGGAGCTCGCCGTCCGCTCCTCGCTCGGCGCCACGCGCATCCGGCTCATCCGCCAGATGCTCACCGAGAGCATCATCCTCGCCGCGATGGGCGCGGTCATCGGCATCGCCGGTTCCTACTACGCCATCGATTTCCTGACCGCAGTCGTGGCCAACCTCAACTTCCCGCCGCCATCGTGGATCACCTTCGACATCGACGGTCCGGTGCTCGCCTTCACCGTGGTGGCGGCCGTCCTGGCCGCGATCGTCTCCGGTCTGGTGCCCGCCTGGATGTCCTCCCGTGCCAACGCCGCCGAAGCCCTTAAGGAAAGCGGTCGCGGCAACACCAGCCGCACCATCAACTTCATCACCCGCGGCCTCGTCGTCGTCCAGATCATGATGACCAGCCTCATCCTCGTCGCCTCGCTGCTCCTCGCGCGCTCCATGAATGCGCAGCAGCACATCAACTACGGCTACGACAACCAGGGCGTCATCATCGCCCGCATGGGCCTGATGGATGGCGATTATCCCACCCAGCAAGACCGCCTCAATTTCTACCGCCGCCTGATGGTCCAGTTGCGCTCCAATCCGCAGTTCGATTCCGCCGCCCTGACCAGCCGGTTCCGCATGACTTTTGTCTTCAACGGACCCGGCGCCCTGCCCATCGAGATCGAGGGCAAGGTCTACAAGGACAACAAGGACCGCCCCAACACCAGCCTGGAGCAGATCAGCGAAGGCTATTTCGAGGCGCTCGGCGTGAAGCTCCTCGAAGGCCGCGACTTCAACGCTGACGACTCGGACCAGAAGCAGCCCATCGCCATCGTCAACGCCGCCTTCGCCAAGAAGCATTTCGCCGGCGAAAGCGCCCTCGGCCGCCGCTTCCGCACCGTGGCCAACAACGGCGCGACCTTCGGCGCGTGGCGCACCATCGTCGGCGTCTGCACCGATCTCCGCATGGCCGGACCTTTCAACAATCCGAACATCGACGACACCGGCTTCTACCTGCCTTTCGCCTCCAACATCGTCGGCCCCACCCCCGAGCAGCCGGCCGTCAGCCAGTTCGCCACCGTCATCGCCCGGCCGCGCGGCGGCCAGCGCGCCGAGTCGCTCGGCGACGCCCTGCGCAAGGAGGTCGCCAAGGTCGACGGCAACCTGCCGCTCTACTTCATCGAGACACCCGCGGGCGGGCAGGACAGCTTCATCGCCCAGAACCGGATCATCGCGATCATGGTCGGCATCTTCGGCGTCGTCGCCGTCATCCTCGCCTCGGTCGGGCTCTACGGCGTGATGTCCTTCTCCGTAAACCAGCGCGCGCAGGAATTCGGCGTGCGCATGGCACTCGGCGCGGACGCCCCCCGGATTCTCGGCATGGTGCTGAAGCAAGGCTTCTGGCAGATCGGGCTGGGGCTCGTCATCGGGCTCGGCCTCACCTACGTGCTCGCCTTCGCCGGCCGCAGCCAGTTGCAGAATTTCTTCTTCGGCGTTTCCCCGACCGATCTGCTCAGCTACCTCGCCGTCGGCGCCCTGGTCGCCGTCGTCTCGCTCATCGCCGCCCTCGTCCCCGCCCGCCGCGCCACCCGCGTCGACCCCATGATCGCCCTGCGGGCCGAATGAACTATTCCCGCTCGCTCCCTGCCGCTCACGACGCCCTCCTCTCATGAACGACCTCCGCTTCGCTCTCCGGATGTTCGCCAAATCCCCGGGCTTCACGGCCATCGTCGTGTTCACGCTCGCCCTCGGCATCGGCGCCAACACCGCCATCTTCAGCGTCATCAACACCACGTTCCTGCGCGCGCTGCCCTACGCCGACCCCGACGAGCTCGTGCACGTTTCCGAGACCAGCAAGCAGTGGGACGACATGTCCGTCTCCTATCCGAATTTTCTCGACTGGCAGGCCGCGCAGACCTCCTTCAGCGCCCTCGCGATCTACCGCACCGATGGCCAGAAGCTCGAAACGCCCGTCAGCACCGAGCGCGTGAACGTCGGCTACGTTTCGGGGGAATTCTTCCGCGCCGTCGGCATCCACGTCACGCAGGGCCGCGACCTTGCCCCCGCCGACGATGTCGCCGCGGCTGCGCCGGTCGTCTGGATCAGCCATGACGTGTGGCTGCGGCAGTTCGCCGGCGCCGCCGACGCGGTCGGCCGCACGACGATCCTCGACGGCCGGAACGTCTCCATCGCCGGCATCCTGCCATCCGCGTTTCGTTTTCATCGCGGCATTGATGTCATCGTGCCCCTCGCGCCCTACGCCGGCGCGATGTTCATGCTCAACCGCGAGAATCACAACGGCACCAGCGTCATCGGCCGCCTCAAGCCGGGGGTCACGATCGAGACCGCCCGCGCCGAGATGAAGGGCATCGCCGAGCGTCTCGCCAAGGAATACCCCTCGGCCAACGCCGGCGCCGGCATCAACCTCAAGCCGCTGCGCGACCGCATTGCCGGCTGGGCCCGCAACAATCTCGTGCTCCTCTCCGCCGCGGTCGGCATGGTGCTGCTCATCGCGTGCGTCAACGTGGCCAACATGCTCCTCGCGCGCGCCGGCGCGCGCGACCGTGAGATGGCGATCCGCGCCTCGCTTGGCGCCACCCGCCGCGACCTGCTGCGCCAGCTGCTCCTCGAAAGCCTGCTGCTCGCCTTCGTCGGCGGCGCCCTCGGTCTGCTCGTCGGCGCTTGGGGCTACGATTTCGCCCGCAGCCAGCTCGTGCCATGGGAACTTCGCAACCTCATCGAACAGTCCGGCGGCGGACTCGACGGCCGCGTGCTCGCCTTTGCCGCCGGCGTCGCCCTGCTCACCGGCATCGGCTTCGGCTTCGCGCCCGCCTGGCAGCTCTCGCACATCAACCCGAACGACGCCTTGAAGAACACCCGCCGCCTCGTGCGCACGGTGTTCGGCCGCTTCCATCTCGGCGATCTGCTCGTCGTTGCCCAGGTTGCGCTCGCCCTCATCCTGCTCGTCGGCTCGGGCCTGATGATCCGCAGCCTGCAGCGGCTCTCCGGCGTCGCCTCCGGTCTCTCACCCGAACGCGTGCTCACCCTCCGCGTCACTGCCCCGCCGATGGAGCAATATCAACGCAATCCCTACGGCCACGTGAGGTTTCACGAAGAGGTCCTCGCCGCCGTGCAACAGCTCCCCGAGGTCGAGAGCGCGGCCTTCGGTTCCAGCCTGCCGTTCTCCTGGAACACCTCGAGCAGCTGGGTCTTCCGCACCGACCGCCCGGCTCCCGCCGCCAGCGATTACCCCTCGGCCAACAGCCACGTCGTTACACTCGACTACTTCCGCACGATGGGCATCCCGCTGCTCCGCGGCCGCACCTTCGACGGCCACGAGCCGCAGCCCACCGTGCCGCCCGGCGGTCTCGCGGGCATGGAGACGCTCGTCGAGATCTACAAGGACATCGTCATCGACGCCGTCATCAGCCAGCGCTTCGCTGATCTGCTCTGGAAGGGCGAGGATCCGGTCGGCAAGCAGTTCCAGATGGGCAAACCCGAGATGAAGCTCCCGCGCTTCCGCGTGATCGGCCTCGCCGGCAACACCACACAAAACGGACTCGATCAGGAAGCGCCGCCGGAGTTCTACGTGACCCTGCGCCAGTTCCCCGCGCCGATGGATCAGTTCCTCGTGGTGCGTTCGCGCATCGATCCCGCCGCGCTCACCGCCGCCGTCCGCGGCGCCATCAAGCGCGTCGCCCCGCGCGAGACGGTGTTCGACGTGAAACTCATGGCGCAGCGCATCGACGAGACGGTCGCCGGCCGCCGCTTCAACATGAACCTGTTCGTCTTCTTCGGCGGTGTCGCCCTGCTCCTCTCCGCCATCGGCATCTACGGCGTGCTCGCGTTCAATGTCAGCCGGCGCACGCGCGAGACGGGCATCCGCATGGCGCTCGGCGCGCAACGCCGCGACATCATCCTGGCGACCCTTGCGCACGGTTTCGCCCTGGTGCTGCCCGGCACGCTGCTCGGCCTCGCCGGTGCCTGGGCCGGCTCGCGCCTGCTCCAGAGCCAGCTCTACGCGATCAGCGGCACCGATCCGCTCGCATTCCTCGCCGGCGGCCTGCTGCTGCTCCTGATCGCCTTTGTCGCCTGCGCGCTCCCCGCCCGCCGCGCCGCCAGCGTCGATCCGACGCAAGCCCTCCGGGCCGAGTGAAATCAGTAGTGAGCACTGAGCAGCGCGCAGTGAGCATATCGTAACCACAGTCACCAAGCGACCGCCCCATCCCTTCCTCCCCACCCGCTGTTTCCTTCCCCCACGCACACCCATGATCCTCGAAACCATCCTCCAAGACCTCCGCATCGGATTCCGCGTCCTGCTCAAGGAAAAATCGTTCTGCGCCCTCGCCGTGTTCGTGCTCGCGGTGGGCATCTGCGGCGTCACGACCATGTTCAGCGTGATCGACGGGGTGCTGCTGCGCGGCATGCCCTTTCCCGAACCGGCCCAACTCGTGGACGTCCAGTGGCGCGACCCCAAGCAGCCCCCCGGGGTCACCGCCAACCTGCTGCCGGCCGATTACCTCGAGCTGCGCACGGCGCAACAGTCGTTCAGCGACCTCGCGGCCTACCTCAACCTCTCGACCGTCAACATCACGATCCAGCGGATGCCGCAGCGGTTGCAGGGCGCCTACGTCACGGAAAACTTCTTCTCCGTCCTGGGCGTCAAGCCGGCGCTGGGCCGCGATTTCACCGCCGCCGACAACCGGCCCGAGGCGCCGCGCGTGGCGTTGATCAGCCACACGATCTGGCAGCGTGAATTCAACGGCGATCCCGCCGTCGTGGGCCAGGGCGTGCGGATCAACGGTCGCGCGGCCACGGTCATCGGCGTGATGCCGCCCGGCTTCGCCTTCCCCCAGCAGGAACAGATCTGGCTGCCCTTGTTCAACACCTTCGCGCCGCCGGCGCGGAATTTCCAGGTGGCGGCCGGGCTCGGCATCGCCGCCGCCCCCAACGTCGGGATCCTCGCCCGGCTGAAGCCCGGCGTGACCCTCGCGCAGGCCACCCAGGAGTGGGACGCGCTCGCCGCCCGCCTCGCCCGGATGTATCCCGACACCAACAAGCTCCTCACCGAGGCGGCCGTGCGACCGCTCATCCAGAACTTCGTCGGACGCAACCAGCGCATGATGCTCTACATCATGTTCGGCGCCGTGGTTGGCGTGCTGCTGATCGCGTGCGTGAACGTGATGAACATGCAGTTCGCGCGCGCCACGCTGCGCCACAAGGAACTCGCCGTGCGCAACGCCCTCGGCGCCACGCGCGCCCGCTTGATCCGCCAGATGCTGACGGAGAATGTGCTGCTGGCCGGTCTCGGCGCCGGCGCCGGCGTGTTGCTGTCGCTCTATACCCTCGACCTGTTCAACGGCGCGCTCGCGGTGCAGCAACCCCCGCCACCCTCTTGGGTTCGGTTCGTCATCGACCCGGGCGTGCTCGCCTTTACGGCCGGCGTCGCGATGGTCGCGGCCGTCGGGTCCGGCCTGCTCCCAGCCTTCCTGGCCTCGCGGGCCAGCGCCGCCGACGCGCTCAAGGACGCCGGCCGCGGCAACACCAGCCGCGCGACCCATGTCATGACCCGCCTGCTCGTCGTCAGCCAGATCGGCCTCACCTGCGCGCTGCTCGTCCTCTCGACGCTCGTCATCCGCTCCGTCATCAACCAGCAGAGGATCGACTACGGTTACGACACCGGAGCCGTGCTGTCCGCCCGCGTCGGCCTGTTTTCCACCGACGACTACCCGACCGAGGCGGACCGCCGGAAATTCTACGAGCGCGTCCTGCGCCAACTGCGCGCCACTCCCGGTATCGCGTCGGCCGCGGTCACCTCGCGTTTCCGCATGATCGTCGGCGGCAACGGTCCCTACGAGGTCGACGGCGTCACCTATGCCAGCGACCGCGACCGCCCGCAGGGTTCGTTTGAGAACATTAGCGAAGGTTACTTCGCGACCCTCGGACTGAAGGTCGTCGCCGGGCGCGATTTCACGACCGACGACAACGACGCACGCCAACCAGTCGTGATCGTCAGCGCTTCGTTCGCGCGCACGAATTTCGGCACCCCCGATAACGCGCTCGGCCGGCGGGTCCGGCCGTTCAGCGCCGGCAACTCCGGGCCCTGGCGGACCATTGTCGGCGTCGCGCCCGACACGGTCATGCAGTCGCCCCCGTTCAGTCCCGCCTTGAGCACCGTCGGGATGTTCATTCCCTTGAACGTGCTGACGCCGCAATTCGCCACCATCCTCGTGCGGCCGCCGGGTGGCTCGCCCCACGCCATCGACGAGCAGTTGCGCAAGGCCGTCGCCGCCATCGACCCCAACCTGCCGCTCTATTTCGTGAGCACGCCCCGGCAGAGCCAGGAGGAGATTCTCGCCCAGAACCGCATCCTCGCGACGATGTTCAGCCTCTTTGGCGGCGTGGCCACCCTGCTCGCCGCAGTCGGCGTGTATGGCGTCATGGCGTTCGCCGTCAGCCAGCGCACGCAGGAGTTCGGCGTCCGCATGGCGCTCGGTGCCGACCGCCGCCAGATCGTGGCCATGGTGCTAAACCAAGGTGGACGCCAGTTGTTCCTCGGCCTCGCCTGCGGCCTGTTTGGCGCGGTCGTGCTCGTGCTCTGGTTCACCGGCGCCTACGCCGGGCTGTTCTTCGGCGTGAACCGCTTCGACCCGACCATCTACGGCTTCGTCGTCCTGCTGCTCTCCGCCGTGGCCTCGCTCTCCTGCCTCGTCCCCGCCCTCCGCGCCACCCGCGTGGACCCCATGATCGCCCTGCGAGCGCAGTAGCTGGCGAAGTATCAGGTTCCGAGAACCAAGGATCAAGCAGTCACCAACGCCGTCCACTCTACACCTCATCCTCTTGCCACTTGTCCCTTGTGACTTGGCACTTCCTTCCCCCACATCCCATGCTCTCCGACCTCAAGTTCGCCCTTCGCCAGCTCGGCAAGACCCCGGGCTTCTCGGTCACTGTCATCCTTGTTCTCGCCCTCGGCATCGGCGCCACCACCGCCATCTTCAGCGTGGTCCACGCCGTTCTCCTGCATCCGTTCCCCTATCAGGACGGCAACCAGATCCTCTTCGTCGGCTCCAGCCGCACCGACCAGCCGAACAGCCAGATGCCCGTGGCTTACCCCGATTTTCTCGTGTGGCGGAAAAACGCCCGCAGCGTCGACCACCTCGCGTTCGCCAGCGGCAGCAACGTCACTCTGACGGGGGTGCATGACCCCGCGGTCCTGCGCAACGGCGCCGTCTCCGCCGATGTCTGGCCGCTCCTCGGCCTGCAACCGGAGTTCGGCCGCATTTT
>Ga0066487_100261_pt1 | contig 15817 bp, 14 predicted proteins | sample LakWasM129_HOW14_2_FD_59588 | JGI IMG/M metagenome (GOLD analysis project Ga0066487, IMG submission 59588) | Freshwater sediment methanotrophic microbial communities from Lake Washington under simulated oxygen tension - Sediment Metagenome 129_HOW14 | ecosystem: Environmental > Aquatic >... | reverse complement strand
AGGGCTCGCGATGACAAACCGGGGAGTTCATCAGCAGCGCAGCGAGGAATCCAGTATAGTGTTCGCTGACGGTTTGTCCTGCTGGATCCTTCGCTGTGCCCAGGATGACACGGACGGAGTGTTCATTCCCCCTTCAGGTTTCGTGTCCTTTCGTGTGTTTCGTGGGGAAAGCTAAACCAAATACGGCGGCTGGGACTCGCCCTTGGCGCCGAGCGCGTAGATCTTCACGGCATCGGCCTTGCCCTTCACCTTGACCTCACCGAGCACGCGGCTGGGCGGTGGCTCTGGCAGGGCGCGCAGGGTCGCTTCACTCACGATGATCGGGGTGTCGTAGGACGGTTCTTTCGTCAGGGCTTCGAGACGCGCCGCCAGGTTCACCCCGTCGCCGATAACCGTGTAGTTGAGGCGGGTCTTCGAGCCCATGTTGCCCGCGACGACGCGCGCGGTGTTGATGCCGATGCCGAAGGCGAGCGCGGGCCGGCCTTCCGCGGCGAGCTCGCGGTTGAATTCAATCAGGCCGCGGGCCATTTCCCGGGCGGCGGCAATGGCCCGGGCGGCGGCGTCCGGGCTGGACACCGGGGCGCCGAAGAGCGCCATGATCGCGTCGCCGATGTATTTGTCGATGACGCCGCCGTGCTTCTCGATGATGGTGCTCATGCGGTCGAGGTAGCGGTTGAGCAGGGCGAGCACGTCGGCGGGCGCCAGCTTCTCGCTCAGGCCGGTGAAGTCGCGCAGGTCGCAGAAGAGGATCGTGACCACGCGTTCCTCGCCGCCGAGCTTGAGGTCGGATTGGAGGAGCTGCGTGGCGATCTCGGGCGACACGACCTTGCCCAACAAGTCGCGCACGCGGTCGCGCTCGGCGAGGCCGGCGGTCATGTGGTTGAAGGCGGTGGCAAGCTGGCCGAGTTCGTCCTCCCGGGGCAGGTCGATGCGGCGCGTGTAGTCGCCGGTGGCCACGTGCTTGGTGTGGTCGGCGAGTTGTTGCAGCGGCTGGCTGACGCCGCGGGCGATCCATAATGCGGCGAGCGTGGCGGCGGCCAGGGCGGCGAGGGAATAGCCGAGCACCATTTTCTCCAGTTCCCGCGCCGGCGCCAGCTCGGCGCGCAGGGAACGCTGGAGGGCGATCGTCACCGGCGCCTCTCCGAGCATCTCCAGCGATTCGAAAAGCGTGACGTAGGGCTCGCCGTCGAGCCGCACCACGGCGCTGTCATGGACGGAGTCCTTGTCCGGGATTTTCGCCGTCAAAATCTCCCGGGCCATCGCGGGGGCTAACGTGGTGGACAGTATCCGGTGATCCGGCTCGGCGGGGTTGGAGGCGAAAGTGAGTTCCAGCAGCGTGGTGCTCTTGATCGCCTGCGCAAAGGCCTGGTCAATGGGGTAAGCGAGGCCGAACCATCCCGCGATGTTCGGATAGGGCGCGTAGAGCGGCACCACCACCAGCACATGCAATTTTCCACCCAGATACGAATAACCGCTCGCCTGTTCCATGTCCGCTTCTGAGGCGAGCCGGATCAGGTATTTGAACGGTCCGACATTTTCCGTGCCGAGCACCTGGTCGCGAATGCTCATGGCGAGGATCTCCGGGTCCGCGGAAAACAGGGTGATGACCGGAGGTTTCGCATTCTGGCTGAATCTCAACCGGTCCGCATAGCTGTCCAGGGTGGACCGGAGGGTTTCGCGGTCGAGCGGATCTTGCATGATCAGTTTCCTGATCTGAAAATCGTTGCTCATGACCTTCGCACTGCCGGTCAGATAGTTGATGCGCTCGCTCAGGTTCTGGCGAAAGATCCGGGCGCCGACCTTGAGGTTTTGGTCGATGTGCTCGATGGCGTTGCGCTCATTGGCCCGGGTGATGAGCAGGTAAACCGCGGCCAGCACCGTCGTCAGCAGGCCGAGCAACAGGCAGACCAGGCGGGTGCTGAAGCGACGGAATTGGAACCGGCCGGGCGTCATTCCGGGCTCAATATTCAGTGGATTTGCCACTCGGGGCCCGGCGGATGCGTTTGTCCGGCTTGAGGGCGACCGAAAATTCCAGGGTGGCCGACTGCTCCGGCGCGGACGTTATTTCCTGCACCAAGGGCGCCGTGGCCCGGGGATGCCACACTTCCAGGCGATAGCGTCCCGGCGGCAGCGGCGGCAGGGCGGCCGCGCCGGTGGCGTCGGTCTTGGCAAAGAAGGGCGTCGGGAGCACCACGATGTAGGCCACCATCCAGTCATGGATGTTGCAGCCGATGGTGATGATGCCCGGATGATCGAACACCACGGATTCCGACGCCCCCGCCTGATAAAGCGGAATTTCAAACCGCTTGGGCTTGGACAGCGAATAGATGTGGTGTTGCACCGTATCGTGGTTCGGGAAATTCACCGTGGCGCCGACCTGGATGGCGGTGACGTAGGGGCGGAACTCCTGGTCCTTCTGCTCGATCTGGGCCGCCTCGCCGGCCCGCGGGGCTGGGGCGGCGTGATCCAGCGGAGTGGCGGAGACGACGGCATCCGCGACCGGTTTGCCGTCCAGCGTGGTGCGGACGACGACCTTGACCGTTTCGGTCGCGTGGGCGGTCAGGCCCAGCAAGCTGGCGAAAAGAATGGATAGGGAACGGGTCAACATGATCAGAAGCGCCGGACGAAACTGAGCGAAATCAGGCGGGTGTGGTAACTCTCCCCCCGGCCGACCACCGCGGTCTGTTCGAAACGGAGGGGCAGGGAGGTGTTGCCGCCGAGGGCGGGCGAGATCGAAAACCAGAAGCTGTCGGCATGGGCATCGATGGTGTAGGCGCTCCAGTTCGGACCATAGGCGGAAGTATCGGTGGTGTTCTTCCAGATACTGAAGACGTAGGGGAACGTGGCGCCGCTGCCGCCGAGCCAGGCATAGGTGATTTGCTCGCCCCATTGCCGTCGGCCGCCGGCCGCCAGCTCCCACCGTTCGGTAAGATCGTAACGGACCTCGAAGGACAGCCCGCGATTGTGGTAATCGTAGGCCGCGGCACGTCCGTTGTTGTGCAGGAATTCGGCGGCCACGACCGTCTGCCAGGAATCGTTCCAGCGTTGGGTCCAGGTAAGGTCGGCGACGAGCCGGGTGCCGTTGCGAAGCGATTCGCGATACCAGTTGCCGGTGTAGGACAATCCCGCCCGGAATGCGGGGGCGTAGGGCCCCAGTCCCAACTTGCGCCGAATCGAAAACTGCATCCCCGCCAGCACGCGATCCAAGTCGTCATATTTCGGGCAGGCCTCATACCCCGCGTTCGCGCCATATTGCACCGACACGTCGCGGGAGACCTGATTGTGCCACTCCGCGGCGCCGGTCAGGTCGTAAACCACGGCGTCGTGCGCCGCGTCGATGTAGGGGCTGCGCGTGATATTGTCCACCCAGCAGGCCGATGCGTTGGTGTTCAAAACCGGACCGGCCACGACCGCCAACGGCGCGCCCAGGCAAAACAGTGCGATGAGCAACACGTGGGATATTTTCAAAGCAGCTCCTTGATAACTTTCCAAACGGTTTCCGCAACCAAGCAATGGCCCTCGGCGGTGGGGTGGATGCCGTCGGCCTGGTTCAGGCGGGGGACGCCGCCGACGCCCTCGAGCAGGAACGGGATGAGGGTCACGTGGTGGGCTTGGGCGAGTTCAGGATACATGGCGGCGAACTCGCGGGTGTGCTCCGGCCCGAGATTCGTGGGCAGGCGCATACCCGCCAGCACGATGGCGGCGCGGGGATATTTCGCGCGGACACGTTCGATCATGCGCTGCAGGTTGGCGCGCGAGGTTTCGGGGGAGATTCCGCGCAAACCGTCATTGCCCCCGAGTTCGATGACAAAGATGTCCACCGGCTGCCGCAGGATCCAATCCAGCCGTCGCAATCCGCCCGCGGTCGTCTCGCCGCTCAGGCCGGCGTTGACCACCCGCCAGGGCCGGCCGGCTTCATCGAGTTTTTTCTGAATCAGCGCCGGGTAGGCGTCGTCCGGGTCGAGGCCGTAGCCGGCAGTCAGGCTGTCGCCGAAGAAGACGATGGTTTTCGGCTCCGCCGCCCCCAGGCTCGTCGCGACCAGCCAAAGGCACAAGGCGACCGTCCACCATGATTGGCTTTTGCCCTTTGGGGTAAGTTCACTCTTGTTCAGCCTCATAACGTTCCAAGCAATGTCTGTTCAAACCATCCTAAAAGTCGAGCGCCTGACCAAGACTTACGCCACGGCCGCCGGTGCCCTCACCGTGCTGCACGACGTGTCCTTCGCCCTCGAAGCCGGCAGCGCCTGCGCCATCGTCGGCCCCTCGGGCAGCGGCAAGACCACGTTGCTCGGCCTCTGCGCCGGGCTCGACCAGCCCACCTCCGGCACCGTGCAACTGGACGCGCGCGAGATTGGCGGACTCTCCGAGGACCAGCGCGCGCTCGTGCGCAACGAGTGTGTCGGCTTCGTTTTCCAGAATTTTCAGCTGATCCCGACGCTCACGGCTCTGGAGAACGTCCTTGTGCCGCTCGAACTGCGGGGCAATGGCGTCGAGGCCAACGCAGCGGAGGAATTGCTGCAACGCGTGGGGCTGGGCGACCGGCTCGATCATTATCCCGCGCAACTTTCCGGGGGCGAGCAGCAGCGCGTGGCGCTGGCGCGGGCCTTCATCAACCGCCCGCGCATCCTCTTCTGCGACGAGCCCACCGGGAACCTCGATGGCGACACCGCGCACGCGATGGTCGATCTCATCTTCGGCCTGAACCGCGAGCGCGGCACGACGCTGGTGCTGGTGACGCACGACCTCGAGCTCGCCCGCCGCACCTCGCGCATCATCCGCCTCCGCAACGGCACCGTGCTCTCCGACGAAAGACTTTAGGTCACAAAAACCAACCAATCGGGCCACCACGAAATACACAAAACACACGAAAGGAACCGAGTCATGAATGAGATTATCTATGCCGAAGAGTCATACAAAATCATGGGTGCCTGTTTTGAAGCCTATAAGGAGAAGGGCTGTGGCTTCTTGGAAGCCGTCTATCAGGAGTGTTTGGAAATGGAGTTTGGCGATCAAGCAATCCCATTTCAGGCGCAGCAGAAATTGAATCTGACCTACAAGGGTCGACCGCTGAAGCAGACCTACGAGCCAGATTTTGTATGCTTTGGGAAAATAATCGTGGAAATCAAAGCAGTGTCGGCTCTGACCGACGAGCATCGTGCCCAGGTGCACAATTATCTGCGCGCCACGGGGCACCGCCTGGGCTTGCTCGTGAACTTCGGGCATTACCCTAGAGTCGAATCCGAGCGGATCGTCCTCTGACCATGATTTTCGTGTATTTGGTGTATTTCGTGGTGACCCTCCGATGAGTTTTATCCTGAAAATGGCCTGGCGGGATACGCGCGCTTCGCGGCGCCGGCTGCTGCTGTTCTCCCTCGCCATCGTCCTTGGCGTGGCCGCGCTCGTGGCCGTCGGCTCGCTCCGCGACAATCTCCGCGCGGCGATCGAGGACCAGACCAAGACGCTCCTCGGCGCCGACCTGACCGTGACGTCCCGTGCCGCCCTCGGCGACGAAGCCCGGAAGTTTGTCGCCGGCCTCGGCGGCGAGCAGGCGCGCGAAATCTCTTTCAATTCCATGCTCGTGCTCCCGACGGCCGGTGACCAGACGCGGCTGGTGCAGGTGCGCGCCATCGAGGGCGGGTTTCCATTCTACGGCAAATTCGACACGACCCCGGCCGACGCGCCCGCCGCCCTGCGGCAGGGCATGAACGCGATTCTGGAGGAGAGCGTGCTGGTGCAGTTCGGCCTGAAGCGCGGCGACAAGATCAAGCTGGGCAGCGCGGAATTCACGGTGGCGGGCGGCCTGCGGGCCGTGCCCGGGGAATCCGCGGCAGTGGCGACGCTCGCCCCGCGGGTGTTCATTCCGCTCGCGGCCGTGACCGACACCGGCTTGCTGAAAGCCGGCAGCCTCGCGCGGCACCGCGTGTATTTCAAATTCGCGCCAGGGTTTGACGTCGAGGCGCTCGTGCGAGATCTGCGCGAGCGCTTCCGCGAACTGCGCCTGGGTTTTGACACCGTGGAGGAACGCAAACGCGAGCTGGGCCAGTCCATTCGCAACGTGAATTCGTTCCTCAGCCTCGTGGGCTTCGCGTCGCTGTTTCTCGGCGCCATCGGCGTGGCGAGTGCGATCCACGCGCACATCCGCCAGAAGGTGCCGACGGTGGCGATCCTGCGCTGCCTCGGCGCGTCGGCGCGCACGAGTTTCTCCATTTATCTCCTGCAAGGCGTCGGCCTGGGTCTGCTCGGCGCGGGAATGGGCGCGCTGCTCGGACTGGCGGTGCAGTTGGCCTTGCCGTGGCTGTTGAAAGACTTTCTGCCGTTCGCCTTTGAGTTTTCGATTTCGTGGGCGGCGCTGGCGCGCGGGGTGGGGGCGGGGCTAGTGGTGAGCGTGCTGTTCGCTCTGCTGCCCTTGATGGAAATTCGCCGCGTCTCGCCGTTGCTGGCTTTACGGTCGGGCTTTGCGAACGGCAACGGCCGGGGTCGCGACTGGCTGCAGCTGGCGCTGTTCGGCGTGATTGTCGGCGTGATCTTCGCGTTCGCGATCTGGCAGACCGGCCGGGTGCGGTGGGGCGTGGGCTTCGGTCTGGCGTTGTTGTTCGGTTTCGGCGTGCTGGCGGGCCTGGCGCGCGTGATCTCGTGGCTGGCCCGGAAAATCACGCCGCGCCGGCTGCCGTTCGCCTGGCGCCAGGGCGTGGCCAACCTCCACCGGCCGAACAACCGCACGCAGCTCCTGCTCGTGTCGCTCGGCATGGGCACGTTCCTGATGATGACACTTTATCTGTCGCGCGACACGCTGCTCGGCCAGTTGCGCATCGTGGGCGGAAATGACCGGCCCAACCTGATGCTGTTCGACATCCAGGACGACCAGATCGGGCCGTTGACGAAACTGCTCCAAGCGAACGGCGCGCCGGTGCGGCAACACGCGGCGATCGTCACCATGCGCCTCACGTCCATCAAGGGGCGCGCGGTGGCCGACCTGCTGAAGGACAAGCAGTCGCATGTGCCGGGCTGGACCTTGCGGCGCGAATACCGCTCGACGTATCGCGGTGAGCTGAGCGACACCGAGAACATCGTGGCCGGCCAATTCACCGGGCGTGTCGAACCCGGCACGACGCGGGTGCCGGTTTCCGTGGAGGAAGGCCTGGCGCGCGATCTCCAATTGAAGCCGGGCGACGCGCTGGTCTTCGATGTCCAGGGCGTGCCGGTGAACGCCTATGTGGGCAGTCTCCGGCACGTCGATTGGCGGCGCATGCAGCCGAACTTCTTCATCGTGTTTCCGGAAGGCGTGCTGGAGGACGCCCCGAAGTTTCACGTGATCGCGCTCCGGGTGGACTCGCCGGAGCAATCCGCCCGGGTCCAGCAAGCGGTGGTGCGCGAGCATCCCAACGTCTCGGCGATCGACCTGGGTATCATTATGCAGGCGATCGACGGCGTCTACACCAAGGCTTCGTTCGTGGTGGAGTTCCTGGCGCTGTTCACGGTGGTGACGGGCGTGATTGTGCTGGCGGGCGCGGTGCTGATCGGCCGCGCCCAACGCCTGCGCGAAAGCGTGCTGCTGCGCACGCTCGGCGCGACCAAGGCCCAGGTGAACCGCATCATGCTGGCCGAATATCTCGCGCTGGGCACGCTCGGCGCGGCCGTCGGGGCGGTGCTGGCCGTCGGGGCCAACTGGGCGCTGGCCTTCTATGTCTTCGATGTGAAGTGGACGCAGCCGTCCGCGCTGGTGCTCGTGGTCGGCTGGGCGGCCGTGAGTGTCATGACCGTGACGACGGGCTTGCTGTCCAACCGCGGCATTTGCGACCATCCGCCGCTTCAAGTTCTACGCCAAGAAACCTAGCGCGGATATTTCACAGCCGAGGATGGTCGAAAAGCACCACGCTACACCGAACCGCCGCCGCGATGTGGCGCCGTGATGTGTGATAAGGTAGGCGACGCGGGCCGGCTGGGATTTCTTCTTGTCACTTGCCACTGGCCACTTGTCACTTGCGGCCCATGGCCGCACACATCCTCAATTTTCATTACACCCTCCGGGACGCCGGCGGCCGCCTGCTCGACACGTCGCGCGGCAACGATCCGATGCCATTCCTCGAAGGAGCGGGGCAGATCATCGAGGGTTTGGAGGAGCAGTTGTTGCAGATGACCGCCGGCGAGAAACGAACCGTGGTCGTGCCGCCGGAGCGGGCTTACGGGCTGCGTGATGCCGCGCTGGTGCAAAAGGTGCCGCGGGCCCGGCTGCCGGTGGGCGAGTTGAAGGCGGGCGATCAGTTTCAAACCGGAGCCGACCGGCACGCGCCGGTGGTGACCGTGTTGGCGATCGAGGGCGACCAGGTCGTGCTTGATGCGAACCATCCGCTGGCGGGGCAGACCCTGCATTTTGAAGTCGAACTGGTGGCGGTGCGGCCGGCCACGCAGGAGGAGTTGCATCAGGCGCAAAAAAGCACCTAGCTTCGCCGCCACATCATGAAGGTTCTCGGCATCGATATCGGAGGGTCGGCGTTCAAGGGCGCGCCCGTGGACACCAAGACCGGCCGGCTGCTGGCCGAGCGCCATCGCGTGGAAGTGGACTCACCCTGTCCGACGGCCCAAGGCATCGCGGCGGTGCGGGAGATCGCGCGGCATTTTCACTGGCACGGGCCGGTCAGCCTGGGTTTTCCCGGCATCATCAAGGGCGATCACATCGGTGCGGTCGGCAATCTCGGCGCCAACTGGGAGAACAAGAACGGCGCCACGCTTTTCCGCCGGGCCACGGGGGGCCCGGTGCGGATGATGAACGACGCCGATGCCGCCGGACTGGCGGAGATGAAATTCGGGGCCGGGCGCGGCCAGCAGGGCACGGTGCTGATGCTGACCTTCGGCACGGGCATCGGCTCGGCGCTGTTTTATCGCGGCGAGCTATTCCCCAATGCGGAACTCGGCTGGGTGCCGTGGCGCGGCAAGCCTTTCGAGCGGTTCGCCTCCGCGGCGGTGCGCAAGCGCCGGGATCTCAGCTGGCAGGAATGGGCGGGGCGTGTGAACGTCTACCTCGGCGTGATGGAGCGGCTTTTCTCCCCGGAATTGATCATCATCGGCGGCGGCGTGAGCAAAAAGTCGGAGAAATGGTTCCGCTACCTCAAGGCGCAGGCCAAGGTGGTGCCGGCCAAGATGCACAACGACGCCGGCATCGTGGGCGCGGCCCTGGTTTGGGAGCACGAGGGGCGGTAAGGAAGGGGAGCTGCGCCCAGCGGCGGCGACCACTCATCCGGGCCCTGTCGCCGTTCATCAAAACTGGCTGCAACTTACCGGGAAATCCCGGTGTATTGGACGCATGCCCAGCACACCCGGCTTGTTTGCCTGTTTGACCCCCGCAACCGGGGCGTTGAACGATGAAAAATCCAGCTTCGTCGCTCCGGTGTTCCCCTTCCGTTCGGTTCCCGCTGCAATGCACCTGTTCGTAGTTATCAGTTGTGTTGCAGAGGGGTCCTTCGGGACCCCTCTGTGTTTTTGTCCCCCCGGCGCGCCGGCCGAGTAAAGCGCTGGCCAACCCTCGATCTTTTCCTTCACTCTATCCGACCAACTGATCCCCCATGCCCGCTCCTACGAATCAACCCACACCGGCGACCACCGCCGCTCCCAAGAAGAAAAAATCCCGGCGCACGCTCGTCATCGTGCTGCTCGCGCTGGTCGTGGTCGCCATCGTTGGCGCCGTCATCGCCGCCTCCCGCAAGAAGGAGGCGCCCATCCCGGTAACCACCGAAAAGGCCGTGGTGCGGAACATCACCCACCTCGTGACCGCCACCGGCAAGGTCCAGCCGGAGGTCGAGGTCAAGATTTCCCCCGAGGTCGCCGGCGAACTGATCGAGATCCCCGTGATCGAGGGCCAGAGCGTGAAAAAGGGCGACCTGCTCGTCCGGATCAAACCGGACTTCTATCAGGCCGCGCTCGAGCAGCAGGAAGCCGCGCTGGCCTCCGCCAAGGCCGCCAGCGTTCTGAGCCAGGCCCGACTCACCAAGGCCGAGCAGGATTACAAGCAGGCCGAGGAGCTCTACGCCAAGAAACTCGTGTCCGAGGCCGATCACACGGCGGCCAAGACCAATTTCGATGTCGCGAAGGCCGACTTTGATTCCTCGCTCGCCCAGATCCGGCGCACCGAAGGTTCGGTCAGCCAGGCTCGCGACTCCCTCGCCAAGACCACCATTTACTCGCCCGTCGAGGGCAGCATCAGCTCGCTGACGAGTGAGGTGGGTGAGCGCGTCGTCGGCACCGGCTCCTTCGCCGGCACCGAGATCATGCGCCTGGCCAACTTGGACAAGATGGAGGTGCGCGTGAAGGTGAACGAGAACGACATCATCAACGTCAAGAAAGGCGACAACACCGTCGTGACCGTCGACGCCTTCCCCGGCCGCAAGTTCACCGGCGTGGTGAACGAGATCAGCAGCTCCGCTATAACCACGGGCGCGCAGTCCGCCGCCGCCTCGGCCTCGGACGACGTCACCAATTTCCTGGTCAAGATCAGCATCAAGGCCCCCGACGCGCAGTTGCGTCCAGGCATGAGCGCCACCGTCGACATCGAGACCCAGACGGTGAGCAACGTCGTCAGCGTGCCGATCCAGAGCGTCACCGTCCGAGCCGAGGGCGGCAAGACCTCCGAAGAAATCCAGCAGGCCAAGGCCAAGGCCGCCAAGGAACGTTCGGGCAATGACCTCGAAGTCACGAGCGAACGCCAGGAGGCCCGGCGCAACATCGAGCAGTTGCAGCGGGTGGTCTTCATCAAGTCCAGCGACTCGGTGAAGCAGCGCAAGGTGGAGACCGGCATCGCCGACAACAGCTACATCGAGATCAAGAGCGGCGTGAAGGCCGGCGAGGAGGTCGTCTCCGGCACCTATGCCGCCATCAGCCGCCGGCTCAAGGACGGCAGCAAGGTCATCATCGAAAAGGCCAAGAAAGAGGATGCCAAATAAAGGGTAGGGCGCGGTTTTCCTTTCGCGCCCTTCCGCCACACTCACCATGAGCTCAGTCCCCGCCAGTCCCGAGCCCGCCGCCCATCCGCATCCCGTGTTCAAGCGCACCTACCGCGAGCCGGGCCCGGTCGTGATCGAGATCGAGAACGTCACCAAGCTCTACAAGATGGGCGAGGAGATCGTGCACGCGTTGTGCGGCGTCGCGCTGACGGTCCGGCGCAACGAATACCTCGCCATCATGGGACCTTCCGGCAGCGGCAAGTCCACCATGATGAACATGCTCGGGTGCCTCGACACGCCCACGAGCGGCAAATACCACTTCACCGGCAAGGATGTTTCCGAAATGAGCGACGACGAGCTGGCCGACATCCGCAACCGCGAGATCGGGTTCGTCTTCCAGACCTTCAACCTGCTCCCGCGCTCCAGTTCCCTGCAAAACGTGGAGTTGCCGCTGGTCTACGCCGGCTTGTCTCCCGCCCACCGCCGCGAGAAGGCGATGCAGACATTGACGAATGTCGGTCTGGGCGAGCGCATGTCGCACAAACCCAACGAGCTTTCCGGCGGCCAGCGCCAGCGCGTGGCCATCGCCCGCGCGCTCGTGAACAACCCCTCCATCATTCTCGCCGACGAACCGACCGGCAACCTCGACTCCAAGACCGGCGAGGAGATCATGCAGCTGCTCGAAGAGCTCTACGAGCAGGGCAACACCATCATCGTGGTCACCCACGAGGAAGACATCGCCCGCCACGCCCGCCGCATCGTCCGCCTGCGCGACGGCCTGATCGAGAGCGACGTCCGGCAGTAATTAATCCCCAACCCCCGCCTCGCCATGCAACGCCTCTATAACGAGTTTATCGAGTCCTTCCGCATTGCGCTCACCCAGATCCGGGCGAACAAGATGCGTTCCGTGCTGACCGCCTTGGGCGTCATCATCGGCATCGTGGCGGTCACGCTCATGGGCACCGCCATTCGCGGCATCGACACCGGCCTGGAGAACAGCCTCGCCATGCTCGGGGAGGACGTGCTCTACGTCCAAAAGTGGCCGTGGGGTGGGGTGGAGGACTGGTGGAACTACGCCAACCGGCCGAGCATCCGGCCGCAGGACGCCGAAAAGCTGAACCGCATCATCGCGGCGACTCCGAACAGCATGCTCGAGGTGGCGGTGGGCGTCGTCGGGCGCGGCACGGCCGTGAAATTCGAGGACAACAAGGTCAACAACGTGTTCGCCGTCGGCACGACCGCCGACTACTCGCGCATCAGCAGCGTCGAATACCGTGAGGGCCGCCTGTTCAACGACACCGAGGCCTCGGCCGGCCGGGCGGTGGTGGTGTTGGGATACGACGTGGCCGAGGCGCTTTTCCCCGGCCGGTCGCCACTCAACCAGACGGTGCTCGTCGGCGGGCATCCCTTCGAGGTGATCGGCGTCTTTGTGAAGCAGGGCGAATTTCTCGGGCTGTTCAGTTTCGACAACCAGATGGTGCTGCCGCTGGCCGCCTTCCAGAAATATTTCGGGGCGCGGCGCGATGGGCAGCTCCGCGTCAAGGCCAAGGACAAGACCCAGCTCGCCGCCGCCAAGGAGGAACTCATCGGCGCCATGCGCCGAGTGCGCGGGCAGTTGCCGGGCGAGCGCGATAATTTCTCCGTCAACGAACAGCAGGCGTTCAAGGCCCAGCTCGATCCGCTCCGCAAGGGCATCGCCATGGCGGGGCTGTTCATCACCGGCCTGTCGCTCTTTGTCGGCGCCATCGGCATCATGAACATCACCTTTGTCAGCGTGAAGGAGCGCACGAAGGAGATCGGCACGCGCAAGGCCCTCGGCGCGCGTCGCCGCAGCATCCTGCTGCAGTTCCTCATCGAGGCCGTGTCCATCTGCCTCATCGGCGGGGCGGTCGGCATGGTGGTGTCCTACCTCATGTTCATGGGCATCCAGTTCAAGGCTCCTAACTTTCCCGTGCGTTTCTCGCCCGACCTCGTCGTGGTCAGCATGGTGGTGTCGGTGGTCACCGGTATCATCTCGGGCTTTGCCCCGGCGTGGGGTGCCTCCCGCCTCGATCCGGTGGTGGCCTTGCGCTACGAGTAACAAATTTTCGATTTTGAATTCTCGATTTTCGATTTGCCTATGACTGAAAGAGAACTCAAGGACCGGACGAAGGCCTTCGCACTGCGGGTGCTGAAGCTGATCGATACCTTGCCGGATACCCGTTCCGGGCGCGTGCTGGCCGGACAACTCGGGCGCTCCGGCACCTCGGTCGGCGCGAACTACCGGGCAGCCTGCCGCTCTCGCTCGACGGCCGAGATGATTTCGAAACTCTCGGTTGTGGAGGAAGAGGCCGATGAGTCTGCCTTTTGGATGGAGCTGGTCGCGGATCACGGATTGCTGGCCCGCACCAAGCTCGCCTCGCTGTTGCAGGAAGCGGGCGAATTGACCGCCATCATGGTCGCATCCCGCAAGACCTTGCGCTCCGGGAATCGAAAATCAGGAATCGAAAATCGAAAATGAGTATCGCCGAAATTCTCCGCATGGCCCTGGGCTCGCTGGGCGTGAACAAGCTCCGCTCGTTCCTGACCATGTCCGGCATCACCATCGGCGTGTTCTCCGTCATCGGCGTCATGACGGCGGTGACCGCCTTGCGCAATTCCATCGAGACCGGCCTCAGTTTTCTCGGCACGAACATGTTTCAGTTCGCCAAGTATCCCGTCACCGGCGGCGGCGACGGCGCCTCGCGCCGCCGCTACCAACTCCGGCGCGACATCACGCTGGCGCAGGCGATGCGCTACCAGCAGCTCATGGCCGGCACCACGGAGGTCGTCTGCCTCAAGACCTTTGACCAGACCGGCCAGGGCCAGGCGGTCTACAACGGCCGCAAGACCACCCCCGGCCTGACTTTCGGCGGCACCAACGAACACTTCCTCACGGCCAATCAATTCACCATCGACCAGGGCCGAAACTTCACCGCCGACGACATCGAACTCGCCCGTCCGGTCATCATCATCGGCCAGGGCATCCTGAAAAAGCTCTTCGTGGCGGAAAGTCCCCTCGGCAAATTGATCAAGATCCGGGACCACACCTACACCGTCATCGGCACGTTTGCGGAGAAGGGCAGCCAGTTTGGCAACAGCCAGGATGACATCGGCATGGTCCCGATCACGCGTTACCTGAATGATTTTGGCAGTGAGCGGGTGTCGATCAACATCGCCACGCAGGCCGCCAACCAGGCGGTCTACAACGAGACGATCGAGAAGGCCATCACCGCCATGCGCATCGTGCGCCATCTCCAGCCCGAGGACGAAAACGATTTCGAGCTCTACTCCAACGACTCGCTCATTGCCGCTTTCGCCAAGGTGGCTGACGTGATCGCCGCCGGCTCGTTCGTCATCAGCGGCATCGCCCTCCTCGCGGCTGGCGTCGGCATCATGAACATCATGCTCGTCAGCGTGACCGAGCGCACGAAGGAGATCGGCATCCGGAAATCGATCGGCGCGCGCAAGAAAAACATCCTCACCCAGTTTCTCATCGAGGCCGTGGCCATTTCCCTCGCCGGCGGCTTGATGGGCATCCTCCTCGGTGTCGCCGGCGGCAACGGTGTGGCGCTGCTCCTCAAGGCTAGCATGGTGTTCCCCTGGAACTGGGCCCTGATCGGCGTGCTGGTCTGTTCCGGCATCGGCGTCGGTTTCGGTTTCTATCCGGCGTGGAAGGCCTCGTCGCTCGACCCGATCGAGGCGCTACGCTACGAGTAAGCTTGGCAGGGCGGAGGCGCCCGCTCAGATTTCGCGCGTGAGGTTGCAGTTCAAATCAAGTTACCGTCCGTCGGGCGACCAGGTCCGGGGTTTCTGGCCGGTGCAGCTGGCCACGGGAATGTCCGCGCAAGGCGAGACGGTCTGGATTCTCCGGGTCTTCTATCGCCGGTTGCTCATCGCCCTCGCCATCCTGTTGCTGGGCGGCTGGCTGCTCACGGCAACGGGCCTGTTTCTCTGGCTCAATCAGACGCCGCGCAACCAGGTGGCTTGGCTCGATCTCGCGGCGCCGTGGCGCTGGCCGGGATTGCGCGCCAAACGGGGCGATACCGCGATCCTGGCGGGCATGGACGAGCTCAAGGCCCGCGATTACACCAGTGCGTTCTACAGCCTCCGGGTCGGGCTCGCGCGATCGCCGCGCAATGCCGAGGGCCGGATCGCCCTGGCGCGACTGATGGCGGGCTACGAACCGGCCAAGGCGATGACCTTGCTCGAGGAGGGCATTCCCGTCTCCGGCGACGATCCCAAGTTTCTCACGGGTTTGCTGTCGTTGTATGCCGGGTTGCAGGTCCAGGCGCACGCGCTCGAAGTGGTCAACGGGCTCCTGCAAAACCGGACGGCGGCCCTTTCGTCCGAGTCGCGGTTTGTCCTGCAGCGCGCCCAGGTGGTCCTGTTGATGCAACTCGGGCGTTTGCCCGAAGCCGGACAGGTGTTGCAGGAAATCAATCCGCCCACCGCCGCCGTGGAACTGGCGGCCTGGCAGGCTTTGCAGATCGAATGGCTGGTCCGTTCCGGCCGGGCGGCGGACGCCCGGAAATTTTGCGACGAGCATCCCGCCGCCGGCCAGGCCGCGGGCGTCCGTTTGCGGCAGGAAGCCGAGATTGCGATCGCGCTCGGGGATGCGGACATGCTGCAAAGTCTGGTGCGACGGTTGAAAGCCGGCGCCCCCGAGGACCCCGCTGTATATCTGTTTTCCTTCCAGGCTTGGCACCGGATGAAGCGGCTCAGTTTCCGGGATGCCGCGGAGCAGGAATATTACCGGGTCTTTGGCGGCGATGACGGCGCGCTGCAGGCCCTGGCGGCCCTCGCGGTCAATCTCGACCTGCCGGAGGTCGTGTCCCGGGCGCAGCGGATGGCGGTGGCCGCCC
>Ga0066487_100243_pt1 | contig 16687 bp, 15 predicted proteins | sample LakWasM129_HOW14_2_FD_59588 | JGI IMG/M metagenome (GOLD analysis project Ga0066487, IMG submission 59588) | Freshwater sediment methanotrophic microbial communities from Lake Washington under simulated oxygen tension - Sediment Metagenome 129_HOW14 | ecosystem: Environmental > Aquatic >... | reverse complement strand
CACGCCCGGGGCGGGCGTCGGCGCCAGTTGCGCAAACGTGGCGGGCGCCGCGGCGAGCGCGAGGGCTAGCAGGAGCGCCGGGCCAGCAGACATCCGGCAAGCGCTCCGAATCGAACCAAGGTTTGATGAATTCATAGGGTGGGGGTTGGGGTTGAAGTCACCGACGGCGTGGCATGAGAAGCCGGCGCCCCCGGTTCAAATGACTTTCAGGCGTGGAAGGTAACAATTTTGGCATCGGATGTTCTACCTGTCGGAAGAAATGTTCTGCCCGGATAATAAGGTATTTCGGCAGCCGGCTTTTGGCGTGCTGCCCGAATGCGTTCCCATGGCATGTCGCCGGCGGATCTCCCGCCTCCGGTATCTGAGGCGTCGCGCCGAGGTTGACGACGTTCACACGCAACCGGAGACGCTGGAACGGTTCATCATCCGCCGAAAGGCGGCCCGCCCCGTCAATTGATGGGGTGTGGTCCCGGACGCGGACGATCGGTCTCCGAGGTTTCGTGCTCCACGCGGTATTCGCGGGGCGTGCACCCGCAGGCGCGCCGGAAGGCCTCGTTGAAGCGGCTGATGGAGTTGAAGCCCGAGCTGAAGGCGATCTCGACGATCTTCTGATCCGTCGTGGCCAGCAGGCGCTGCGCGTGCGAGACGCGGTGATGCGTCAGGTAATCGATGAGGGTCGTGCCAAAGGTTTTCTTGAACAGCCCCATCGCGTAGTTGGGATGCAAGCCGACCGCCTTCGAAACCTCGGCGACGGTGAGCGGCTCGGTGTAGCGCTGGGCGACGAGGCAGGCCATCTGCTCCACCTTGTTCAAGCCGCCCGCCTGCAGCGACAGGCGCTTGCTGCGGAGTTTTTGTTCCTTCGGCGACGGCAGGCTGCCGGCGAGCCGGCGCAGCCGCGCTTCCATTTCCAGCATCACGATGTCCCGGGCCTTCTCGTTGTCGCCCTGCAGATCGATCTCCCACTGGCTGAACAGCGCGACGTCAAATTCGGCCCGCTTCTGATTGGGTTCGCTGAGCACGGCGCCGCGCATCAGCGGCTGGGTCAACCGTTCGGGCAGATCGCACTGCAGGAACCACGACAGCGGGATGGTGGCCACGAAGTATTCGGTGGCTTCGTCGTAATCGATGATTTGGTGCGGAATGGCCGCCCAGAAGGCACTGAGCTGTCCGGCCTCGATCCGCACTTTTTGTCCGCCCAGCAGGTAAGTCACCCAACCGGCCTGCAGCATGTTCAACTCGATTTCATTATGGTGGTCCGGCCGTCGCATAGGCGAAGGGCTCCACCGCACGCAGGTAAAACCATAAGGCGTAAAATCCGGACGATTGGGGTCAAATTGCACCATGGATTAGAATACCGCAGGAAGTAGTTCAAATTTCGGTAGAAAGGTCACGAAAGATAACCTATGATTTCGCCTCCGGTCAATTGGGGCTGTTGCCACTTTCATCGTCACCGTAAGTGCCGCCTGTCCCATCGCCCGAGCCCTTCACTCATGAATACCCCTCCGCTTTCCCTCGGCGTCATTTTCGGCAACCGGGATTTCTTCCCCGACAAGCTCGTGCCCGAGGCGCGCGCCGACATCGAAAAGCTCTTCGGCGAACTGGGCATCGGCGCCGTCATGCTCGACCCGGCCGAGACCAAGCTCGGCGGCGTGGAGACGCACCACGACGCCCGCAAGTGCGCGGAGCTCTTCCGGAAAAACCGGGACCGCATCGCCGGCGTCCTCGTCTGTCTGCCCAACTTCGGCGACGAAAAGGGCGTGGCCGACGTGATGAAGCTCTCCGGCCTCAAGGTTCCGATCCTCGTCCAAGGCTACCCCGACGATCTCGACAAGCTCGATGTCATCCGTCGGCGCGACGCCTACTGCGGCAAGATTTCCGTCTGCAACAACCTGCACCAGGCCGGCCTCGCCTACAGCCTCACGACGAAGCATGTCGTTCATCCGCTCGACGCCTCCTTCCGCGCCGACCTGCTGGATTTCACCGCGGTCTGCCGCGTCGTGCAAGGTCTGCGCCAGGTCCGCATCGGCGCCGTCGGCGCCCGGCCCGGTGCCTTCAACACCGTCCGCTATTCCGAAAAAATCCTCGAGCGCAATGGCATCAGTGTCACCACCGTCGACCTCTCCGAAATCCTCGGTTCGGCGGCCAAGCTCGGCGAGAAGGACGCGCGCGTCACCGGCAAGATCGACGAGATCAAGGCCTACGCCAACGCCACCGCCGTCCCGCCGCCCAAGCTCGTGCAGATGGCCCGCCTCGGCGTCGTGCTCGACGACTTCGTCGCCGCGAACCACCTCGACGCCACCGCCATCCAGTGCTGGACCTCCCTGCAGGCCAACCACGGCTGCAACGTCTGCACCTCGATGAGCATGATGAGCGAAAACTTCCTGCCCAGCGCCTGCGAGGTCGACGTCACCGGCGTGCTCACCATGTATGCCATGCAGCTCGCCTCGAGTTCGCCCAGCGCCCTGGTCGATTGGAACAACAACTACGGAGCGGAGGACGACAAGTGCGTGCTCTTCCACTGCGGCAACTGGGCGAAATCCTTCCTGCCCGACATCAAGGTCCTCAACGCTCCCATCCTCGGCACCACGCTCGGGGTTGAGAACACCTGGGGCGCCCTCGACGGCCGCACGACCGCGCGTCCGCTCACCTTCGGTCGCATCACCACCGACGACTCCGCCGGCGTGATCCGCGCCTACGTCGGCCAGGGCCGGCTCACCGACGACAAACTGCAGACCTTCGGCAACCGCGCCGTCGCCCAGATCCCGCAGCTCCAGAAACTCATGCGCCATGTGTGCCGCGAGGGCTTCGAGCATCACGTCGTGATGAACGCCTCGCACACGGCCGCGATCCTGCAGGAGGCCTTCGAGCGCTACCTCGGCTGGTCGGTCTACCATCACGAGGCGCCGCAGGAGTGAACATGCCGACCGATCGCGACCTTGCGCTGAAAGCCTTCGCCCTGCGTCGGCGGATGCTGCGCCTCATCCACGATGCCGGCGCCGGCCACACCGGCGGCGGGTTGTCGTGCCTGGACATCCTCAACGTTCTCTATAACCGCGTCCTTCGCGTCACGCCCGAGACCGTCGCCGACCCGCGGCGCGACCGCTACGTGCAAAGCAAGGGTCACTGCGTCGAGGCGCTCTACGCCGTCATGGCCGATCGCGGCTACTTCCCGGACGCCGACCTCGACACGGTCTGCCACTACCAATCCTATTACGTCGGCCACCCGACACGAAAAGTTCGCGGCATGGAAATGAACACCGGCGCCCTCGGCCACGGCCTGCCGATCTGCCTCGGCATGGCGCTCGCCGCGAAGATGGATGGCGCCGCCTTCCGCGTTTTCACCCTGCTTGGCGACGGCGAACTCGCCGAGGGTTCCAACTGGGAGGCCGCCATGGCCGCCGCCCACTACAAATTGGACAACCTCACCGCCATCCTCGACCACAACACGCTCCAGATCACCGGCCACACGCGGGACGTCATGTCGAACGAACCCCTCGACGAAAAATGGCGCGCCTTCGGCTGGGAGGTCCGCACGGTCAACGGCCACGATTACGCCGAGCTGACCCAGGCACTCACCACGCCGTCGCCCGCGGACAAACCCCTTTTCATCATCGCCAACACCGTCAAGGGTAGGGGAGTCAGCTTCATGGAAAACGTCGGCAAGTGGCACCACGGCGTGCCCAGCGACCCCGAGCTCGCGCAAGCCCTCGCCGAACTCGACGCCGCCGAAAAGAAACTGAAGGAGGCCATCGCATGAGCGCGCCCGCCCCGTCCCTGTTCACGCCGGCCGCCAAGGCCATGGCGGGAAAACTCGGCCTCAAGAAAGGTCGCGCCAATCTCGAGGAGTTCGCCGACACGCTCCTTGCTCTCGCCACCGCCGATCGCAACATCGTCGCCGTCACCAGCGACTCCCGCGGCTCCGGCAAGCTCGCGCTGTTCGGCAAGGCGTTGCCCAAGCAGATCGTCGAGGTCGGTATCGCCGAGCAGAATCTCGTGGGCATCACCGCCGGCCTCGCCGCGTGCGGGAAGAAGGCCTTTGGCGTTTCGCCCGGTTGCTTCCTCACCGCCCGTTCGTTGGAGCAGATCAAGAACGACATCTGCTATTCCAATGTTCCCGGAGTGCTCGTCGGCATCAGCTCCGGCGTCAGCTACGGCGCGCTCGGCAGCACGCATCACTCGTTGCACGACCTCGCCGTCCTCCGCGCGATCAACAACCTCACGATCATCGTGCCGGCCGACAACTTCGAGACCCGCGAGGCCATCCGCTACGCCGCCCAAGCGACGCGCCCGGTCTTCGTCCGCTTCGGCAAGGCCGCCATGCACGATCTGCATCCGGCCGGCACCACCTTCGAGGCGGGCCGGGCGATCACCATGCGCGAGGGCCGGGATGTCGCCTTCATCGCCAACGGCGAGACGGTCGTCCACGCGCTGCTCGCTGCGGGGCAGCTCGCGGAGCAGGGTCTCACCGCCCGCGTTATCAGTTTGCACACCGTCAAGCCGCTCGACACCGCCGCCGTGCTCGCCGCCGGTCGCGAATGCCGCGCCGTCGTCACGGTCGAGGAACACCTGGTCAATGGCGGCGTCGGCGAGGCCGTGGCCGCCACCTTGCTCCAGGCCGGGCTCAGTCCGCGCTTCAAGATCGTCGGCATCCCCGATGAGGACACTGTCACCGGAGCGCAGGCCGACATCTTCCGACATTACGGCATCTCGATGGAAGGCCTGGCCGCGACGGCTCGCAGTCTGCTGTAGGAATCTGCTGGCAGGCGATCTCCCATGTCCCTCCACCTCGCCCTCGACCAAAGCACGTCCGCCACGAAGGCGCTGCTGTTTGACGCCAGTGGCCGCGCGCTCGACCGCGAGTCGCTCGAGCACAAGCAACATTATCCGCAACCCGGCTGGGTGGAGCACGACGCCGAGGAAATCTGGCAGAACACCCTCACCGTGCTCAAGGTTTTGGTCGGCCGCCAGAGCGCCCGGTTGGGCGAGATCACCGCGCTTTCGATCACGAACCAGCGCGAAACCATCGTTGTCTTCGACCGGGCCACCGGCCGGCCCCTGCACCGCGCCATCGTCTGGCAATGCCGGCGCGGCCATCCCTTTTGCGCGAGCCACGCCGAGGCCGGCCGCGAGCCGCTCGTGCACCGGAAAACCGGCCTCAAGCTCGACGCCTACTTCTCCGCCTCCAAGCTGCAATGGCTCGTGCGCCACGAGCCCGGGTTGCGCGCAAAACTCGCCGACGGCTCCGCCCTCATCGGCACGATCGACGCCTACCTCGTCTACCGCCTGACCGGCGGCCGGGTGTTCGCCACCGACTCCACCAACGCCAGCCGCACGCTGCTCTTCGATATCGAACGCCTGGCGTGGGACGAGGAACTCTGCGCCCTCTGGGAAGTGCCGCTGGGCGCCCTGCCGGAAGTGCGCGACAGTTCCGCTCACTTCGGGGACACCACACTCGACGGCCTGCTGGCCCGTCCGCTCCCGATTCGCGGCGTCATGGGCGACTCGCAGGCCTCGCTCTTCGCCCAGCGTTGTTTCACGCCCGGCGCGGCGAAGGTCACCTTCGGCACCGGTTCCTCGCTGTTGCTCAACATCGGCTCGTCGCCGCGCTTCTCGGCGAAAGGTGTCCTCACCGCGCTCGCGTGGACGCACGCCGGCGTGCCGACGTATGCGTTCGAAGGCATCATCATCTCCTCCGCCTCCACGCTCACCTGGCTGCGCGACCAGCTCGGCCTCGCTCCCGATGTCCCCGCGATCGAAGCGCTCGCCCGGGACGTCGCGGACAACGGCGGGGTTTATCTGGTGCCCGCCTTCACGGGTCTCGGCTTGCCGCATTGGAACGCCGCCGCGCGCGCCGCCATCACCGGCCTGAGCAGCCACAGCGACCGCCGGCATGTCGCGCGCGCCGCCTTCGAATCCATCGCCTATCAGATCCGGGACGCGCTGGAAGCCATGCGCGGGGAAGCCGGTGTGCCGCTCGTGGCGCTGCACGGCGACGGCGGCCCCACGGCCAGCAAGTTTTTGATGCAGTTCACGGCCGACATCACCGGCACCGAGTTGCGCGTCGCCGCGATGCCCGACTGCTCCGCGCTCGGCGCCGTCCTCGCCGGCCGGCTCGGGACGCATCCGTCGCTCCAGGCGATTGCCGACCTCCCGCGCGAGGAGACCGTCTACCGTCCGACGATGCGGCCGGCAGAGGTTACCCGCTGCTGCGCCGGCTGGCAGGCGGCCGTGCGCCAAGTGCTGGCCGGTTGAGCCGGCGCGGGTTCCCCTCGGAGGGTGTGCCGCGAAGACGACCAAAGGTCACTACGGATGCGACGAGCGAGTGAATCCTGGCGGAAAGTCAGCTCCGCGATGAGATTGCCACGTCGCCTTGGCACTCTCCGGGGTAAGTCGTAGCACAGATGGGGCACAAAATTCCGGCGTTTCGAGTCTGGTCGAGTCGCTCGCTGACATTCTGCAGCAATTGCAGCAGGTGGTTCCAAGCCACTGGCACGGATGGAGTAGGGCGCACCACGGCGCTCCATGCCAAATAACTGAAATGGCTGCCCGGGTAGGGATCGAACCTACGACCAAGTGATTAACAGTCACCTGCTCTGCCACTGAGCTACCGGGCAACGGTGCTCCCAAAGGAACGGCCAAAAAGAGACCGGCTAAAGGTCTTGTCAATCCCTGTCTCCTGTAAAAATGGGTGTTTTTACGAGGGGTGACAAAGTTTTGATTGCATCGGTGCAGCGCGCTCCATCAACTCAGCACCCTTTTCCATTACGCCTGCCTCCAATTCCGGGGTCACAGGGGGAACGAAACCATGAAAACCTATCAACTTACCGTCACGTCCCGCCAGGGCACAGGCCGCAGCGCCTCCCGGCGTTTGCGCAAAGCCGAGAAGATCCCCGCCATCCTCTACGGCAAGCACACGAAACCCGAGAATCTGGCCGTCGCCGCGCCGGAATTCGTCAAGCTCCTGAAGGAGATCTCCGGCCGCGCCACCCTCATCGAGCTCAAGCGCGATGCCGGCGCCACCGCCCTCTCGTTCCTTCAGGAAATCCAGCGTGATCCGATCACGGACCGCTACCTGCACATCGACCTTCACGAGGTGAAGGAGAACGAGAAGATGGTGATCAACGTCACCACGCACATCAGCGGCGAAGCCTACGGCGTCAAGACCGAGGGCGGCATCCTTGAGACCGCCGCGCACCGCCTTCGCATCCGTTGCTTGCCGAAGGATCTGCCCGCTTTCATCGAGGTGAACGTCACCGACCTGAAGGTCGGCGGCGCCATCCACGTCGGCGAACTCAAGGCCATCCCGGGCGTCGAGTTCCTGGACGACAAGAACCAGACCGTCGTGCTCTGCGTCGAGCCGCCGGCCGAGGAAGTCGCCGCCGTCGTCGCCGCCGCGCCTGTCGAGGGTGCCGCCCCCGTCGAGGGTGCCGCGCCTGCCGACGGTGCCGCCGCCCCGGCTGCTGCCGGTGCCGCCGCCAAGCCCGGCGATGCCAAGGCCGCCGCGCCCGCCAAGGGCGATGCGAAGGCCGCCGCTCCGGCCGCGGGCGCCAAGCCCGCTGCGCCCGCCAAGGGCGCCGCTCCGGCCAAGAAGTAATCCTTTCGCGCGGTCCGTTCGTTCGCGGACGGACCGCTTTGCACCCTGTTCTTTGAGTCATGTCCGTCACGCTGATCGCTGGACTGGGCAACCCCGGGCGCGAATACGCCGCCACCCGCCACAACCTCGGTTTTACCGTGGTTGATGCGCTGGCTGCCGCCGAGGGCCTGAAATGGGAGAAGGATTCCCACTTCAAGTCCGAGATCGCCCGCTGGGATGTCCGCCCGCGCGTCACGCGCCTGCTCGTCAAACCGCAGACCTTCATGAACGACAGCGGGACCGCCTTGCGCGCCATGCTCGACTTCCATCAGGCTTCGGTCGACTCGCTCATCGTCGTCTACGACGACCTGACGATCGACCTCGGCCGCGTGAAAGTCTCGGTCACCGGCAGTGCCGGCGGCCACAACGGCGTCGCCAGCCTGCTCGAGCACCTCGGCAGCGGATTCATCCGCTACCGGCTCGGCATCGGCGCCCCCCGCCCGGCGGAGATGGACATCAAAGACTTCGTGCTCGGAAAATTTACCACTGAACAAAACAACCTCATTGCCCAACAACTAAACACTTTCGTGGACGGCCTCCGCCTGCTAATCAACCGCGGGTATGCCGACGCCATGAACATCCTCAATCGCCGAGACCACCATGAGCCAGACCAAGCGTAATTACAAAGCCACCTTCATCATCGATAATCGCGGCAAGGAAGACTCCGTCGAGACCCTCATCGAGGGCGTGAAGAAGGAAATCGCCGCCGTGCACGGCGAAGTCACCGCCGTCGAGAACATCGGCCGCCGCGACTTCGTCCGCGTCACCGACGACAAGTTCCCCGCCGGCGTCTACGTCCAGGTGAACTTCTCCGCGCCGGCCTCGGCCCCCGCCCAGTTGCACGAGCGTCTGCGCCTCAACGACACCATCTACCGCGCGCTGGTCCAGAACGCCTGAGCGCGTCCTCCCGCCGCTTCCTCCCATGGCCAACCTCAACAAAGTGATGCTGATCGGCAACCTGACGCGCGATCCCGAGCTGCGGGTCACGCCGAAGGGCACCGCCATCTGCCAGTTCAGCCTGGCGGTGAACCGCAAGTTCCGCGACGAGTCCGGCGCCGATCGCGAGGAGGTCACCTACGTTGACATCGAGGCCTGGGGCAAGTCCGGCGAGAACATCGCCAAGTATTGCACCAAGGGCCGCCCGCTCTTCGTCGAAGGCCGCCTGCGCCTCGACCAGTGGGAGGACAAAACCACCAAGGAAAAACGCAGCCGCATGAAGGTGGTCTGCGACAACTTCCAGTTCCTCGGCAGCGGCCGCGCCGACGGTGGCGCACCCGCCGGCGGCGAAGGCGGCGAAACCCGCTATGCCTCGCCTGCGCCCCGCAGCGCCGCCAAGCCCGCCGCCCCCGCGGCCCAGGAAAATCTCGACGAAGACGTGCCGTTCTGAGCCGCGTCCGCCGCCCTCACTTAAACCAAATCATTCAACAACGTCCCGAACATGGCTAACAACGAAGTTCTCCTCCTCAAACCAGTCGACGGTCTCGGCGCCGAAGGCGACCAGGTCAAAGTCCGCGCCGGCTACGCGCGCAATTATCTTTTGCCTCAGGGCATGGCGATGCCGCTCACGCAGTCCAACCGCAAGCGCGTCGACGCCCTCAAGAAGGCGCGCGCCCTGCGCGAGGCCAAGGAGCTCGACGGCGCCCAGGCGCTGGCCAAGCAGATCGAGAAGGCCGGCATTGCCATCGCGGTGAAGACGGGCGAGGGCGGCAAGCTCTTCGGTGCCGTCACCGTGAACGACATTCACGAGAAGCTGACCGCCGCCGGCATCACCATCGAGAAGCGCCGCATCCACCTCGGCCAGCCGATCAAGACCCTCGGCAAGCACGAGGTGAAGATCAAGCTGCACGCCGACGTCAGCGTCGACCTCTCCTTCGACGTCGTCTCCGAGAACCCGATCGAGCCCGCCGCTTCGTAACGTCCCCCCGGCGTTCGAACTTTCCGACCGGACATGGCCCAGACGCCCGTTATCTCTCGGCGCGGCCAGCCATCGCCTGAGCAGACTCTCCCGTCGTCGCCGCCGGATCGCTCTCCGCCGCACAGCGCGGAGGCGGAGGAGCACGTCATCGCCTGCTGCCTGCTCGACGGCAGCGATACGATTGCGCGCTGCCTCGAGGCGCGCATCACCGCCGAATGCTTTTACACGCCGGCGAACCGGCTGCTCTACGAGGTCATCATCGAGCTCTACCAGAAAAGCCCGCCGGTCACCCTCGAGATGATCGCGGAGGAACTGAAGACCCGCCGTCAGCTCGAGGCGGTCGGCGGCTTCCCTTACCTGATGCAGGTGACGGGCAAGATCCCGACGACGGCGCATGCGGGCTATTTCATCGAGAAGGTGCGCGAGAAGCACCTGCTGCGCGAGTTGATCAAAGCGGCGACCGGCGCAGTCGAACAGGCTTACAGTTTCACGGGCGGACTTGAGGAGTTCGTCGACAAGATCGAGCAGGACCTGTTTGCCGTCACGCAGGACCGCGTCAGCGACAGCGCGAAGGAGATCAAGGAGTCCATCAAGGAGGCCAACACGGTCATCGCCAAGCTGCTCATGAAAAAGGGCGAGCTGACGGGCGTGACCTCGGGCTTCAAGGACCTCGACGCGATGACCTTCGGCTTCCAGCGGCAGGAAATGATCGTCATCGCCGCCCGTCCCTCGATGGGCAAGACCAGCTTCGCCCTGAACATCGCCGAGGCTGCGGCGCTGCCGAAGTCCGGCAAGTCCGAGCCGGTGGCCACCCTGATCTTTTCGCTCGAAATGAGCGCTTCCCAGCTTGCCCTGCGCATGCTCTGCGCGCGTTCGCGCGTGAACATGAAGCTGCTGCGCGACGGCTTGGTCGGCCGCGACGGCCGCGAGGTGAACGCGCTCGGCCAGGCGGCCGAGGAATTCAAGAAGGCGCCCATCCTCGTCGACGACTCGAGCGCCCTCACGATCATGGAAATGCGGGCCAAGGCCCGGCGCATCTACGCCCGGAAGAAACTGGGGTTGATCATCGTCGATTATCTCCAGCTTCTCAATGGCACCGACCCTCGCGCGCCGCGCGAGCAGCAGGTGGCGGAAGTTTCTCGCGGACTAAAGGCGATGGCGAAGGAACTAGACCTGCCCGTTCTTGTTCTAAGCCAGCTCAACCGCTCGTCGGAAAAGGAAAACCGCACGCCCCGCCTGTCGGACTTGCGCGAATCCGGCTCCATTGAGCAAGATGCCGACGTGGTGCTCATGCTGTCCCGCCCCAAAGATGCCGATGAAAAGTTCCAGACTGCCGCCAATGCGGCGGATTTAATCGTTGCCAAGCAACGTAACGGGCCGGTAGGTGATTTGAAACTAACTTTCCTTCAAGAAATTACGCGCTTTGAAAACTTCACTCCGTAACCCGCTTCTCCGGGTTCTGCTCGCCACCTTTTCCCTGTTTTTTGCCGTTCCGGGTTTGCTCGCGCAAACCTCTGCCAACGAACAGCAAGCTGCCGCCCCGGCCCCCCGCATCGGCACGATCACAATCAAGTTTGTGGGCATGGCCAACGTCAGCGAGCAAATCGTGCGCGCCAACATGGCCTTGCGCGAAGGCACCGAACTCGACGAGGCCCTGATCGATCGCGACATCCGTTCCCTCTACCGGACCGGGCTGTTCGAATTCATCGAAGCCAAGCGCGAGACCCTGCCTGGCAATGTGGTTAACCTCGTCATCGAGGTCACACCGAAGTTCCGCGTGCTCGGCATCACGTTCACCGGCAACAAGGCCTACAAGGAGCGCCGGCTGATGAAGGAGATCAAGTCGGTGCAGAACGGCGCCCTCGACGAACGCCAGGTCAAGGACGACACGCAAAAGCTCTACGAGTATTACCAGAAAAACGGCTACAACCAGGCTCAGGTAACCTACAGCATCGACCGCAACCGCAGCACCGGCTTCGGCACCGTGACCTTCAAAATCCGCGAAGGCGCGAAAGTGCGCATCGCGGCGATCAATTTCATCGGTAACGACCACGTCAAGCCGCGGCGTCTCCGGAAGGAAATGGAGACCTCCAAGTGGCACATGTTCTCCTGGCTGACCGGCGGCGGCCGGCTCAAGGACGACGAGTTCGACACCGATCTCGACAAACTGCGCGACTATTACAAGGAGCAGGGCTACCTCGACGTCGAGATCGCCGAGGACAAGATCACCTTCGATTATCCCAAGAAAGACCGCCTCGTCATCACTATCCGCGTCAACGAGGGCCGGCGCTACCACATCGGCGACATCACCTTCTCCGGAAACAAAATCTATCCGTCCCGCCTGCTGGCCTATCTGCCCAAGGAAAGAAAGGGCAACGTCTTCGTGCCCTCGAAATTGGACAAGGACGTCGAGGCCTTGCAGGACTTCTACGGTCGCGACGGCTATCTCGAGACCCGCGTGCGCCTGGTGCGCAAGCCCAACCTCCAGACCGGCAACATCGACATCGAATACCAGATCACCGAGAGCGAGAAGTTCCTCGTCGAATCCATCAACATCGAGGGCAACACCAAGACCAAGAGCATCGTCATCCTGCGCGAACTGGTGCTCGGTCCCGGTGACGTCTTCAGCTCCGTGCTGATGAAGATCAGCAAACTGCGTCTCGAGAACACCCGCTTCTTCGAGGACCCGGTCAACGTGACCGACGAGTCCACCAACATCCCCGGCCGCAAGAACCTGAAGATCGCCGTCGAGGAGGCCCGCACGGGCAACCTGACCTTTGGCGCGGGTTACAGTTCGCTGGAAAGCGCGGTCGTCTTCGCCGAGGTCACGCAGTCCAATTTCGATCTCTTCAACCGGCGCTCCTTCTTCCAGGGCGACGGCCAGAAATTCCGCCTCCGTTTCCAGATCGGCTCCCAGTCCAGCGAGGTCATCCTCGGCTTCGAGGAGCCCTGGCTGTTCGAGCGCGAATTGGGTTTCGGCTTCCAGCTCTACCGCACCACCTCGGATTACAACAGCTCCTACTACGAGGAAATCCGCACCGGCGCCGAGGTCCACCTGCGCAAGCGCCTCTTCAACTGGCTTGAGGGCCAGCTGAGCTACACCTACGAGGTCGTGGACATCGGCAACGTGTCGCCCAGCGCGCCGTTCCAGATTCTCGCCGCCGCCGGCAAGACCTCCACCTCCAAGATCGGCCTGTCCCTGACGGAGGACACCCGCGACAAGATCATCAACACCACCCGCGGCCATTACGCCAACCTCGGCCTGGAAGTGGCCGGCGGACCGCTGAGCGGCGACAACAACTATTACAAGCTCGAGTTCCGCGGCTCGAAGTTCTTCCCGCTGGCGGAATTCCAGGACCAGGTGCTCGCCGTCATCGGCCGCGCCGGCGTGGCCGAAAGCTTTGGCGACAGCGCCAAGCTGCTGACCCGCAACATCAACACCTTCGATTCGCTCGGCAATGCCATCACCGTCCCGATCAGCTATGTCCCCGACGTGCCGTTCTACGACCGCTTCTTCCTCGGCGGTCCGCAGACCCTGCGCGGTTACGAATTCCGCACCGTCGGCCCGAAGGATTCCACCGGCGAGCCCATCGGCGGCAAGACCTACGGCTTCGTCAGCCTCGAATACTCCTTCGACATCGTGAAACCCGTCCGCGCCGCGATCTTCTACGACGGCGGCTTCGTCAACAAGGACGCCTACGATTTCAGCCCGGTCGACTACAACGACAACTTCGGCTTCGGCCTGCGCCTCTTCGTGGCCGGCGCCCCGCTGAGCCTGGATTTCGGTATTCCCTTGACCGGTGACCGCTATAATAGAAAAGGCAGCCAGTTTAACTTTTCCTTCGGCACCCGCTTCTAACCACACCCCCCATCACATCCGCTATGAATAAGATGATCCGCACGCTCATATCTCTGGTCGCCTTTGGCGCCGGTTCCACGGCCTTGCTCGCGCAACCCGCCGTCAAACTGGTCGTCGTCGACATGGCCAAGATCTACGACAGTCACTACAAAACCGAGGAGGCCAATGCCAAGTTCCGCGACGCCGAGCAGAAGGCGCAGGAGCAGGTCGAGGAGCTCAACAAGCAGGGCCAGACCTTGGTCGACGAATACAAGGAACTCATCGAGCAGTCCAAGAACACCGTTTTGACCGCCGAGGCCCGCAGCAAGGCCGAAGCCGACGGCCAGAAGAAGCTCGAGGAGATCCAGCGCAAGCAGGCCGAAGTGCAGAATTTCCGCACCAACACCCAGCGCTCCCTCCAGCAGCGCATCAAGACCCACCGCGACCTCCTCCTCGAGGAAATCACGAAGGTCGTCAACGACATGGCCAAACTGCGCGGCGCCACCCTCGTGGTCGACAAGTCCGGTCCGACGCTCTTCGGCATCCCCAGCGTCCTTTATTCCGATCCGGGCTACGACATCACCGATGACGTCATCAAGGAAGTGAACAAGGACCGCCCGCCGGCGGCCCCCGCCGCCGCCGCGACGACGCCTGCCGTCACCGCTCCGGCCACGACGCCCGCGGCCGCGGCCCCCGCGGACCAGTTCAAGGTCCCGAACGTCACGCCGAAGAAGCCTTAAGGAAATCTTGCCAAGCCCTGTTCCAACGAACAGGGCTTTTTTGTGCCCACCAAGGTCGCCTACACTCCCGCGGAGATCGCCACTATCGTCGGTGCCGTGCGCACCGCCGGATCGACGTCGCTGCCGATCGGGGACATCGCCTCGCTTTCGACCGCGCGCGCCGGCGACCTTTCCTTCCTCGGCAACGCCAAATACCGCGCGCAGGTGCCGGATTCGCAGGCCTCGGCGCTGTTGCTGCCGTTGGACTATGCCGGCGAACCCAAGCCCGGGCAGGTATTCCTCTATGTGGAAAATCCATCCGTCGCGCTGGCACGTCTCTGTGCCCGCATCGAGCAGTCGCTTTGGCCCAAGCCTGCCCCCGGCGTCCATCCGAGTGCCGTCGTCGCGCCAACGGCACAAATCGATCTCGCCGCGCATGTCGGCCCGCTGTGTGTCATCGAGGATGGCGTGCAAATCGGTGCAGGTAGTGTCCTGCAAGCCTCGGTGTTCGTTGGCCGCGAAGCCCGCATCGGGGAGGGTTGCTGGGTCATGCCGGGCTGCGTGATCGCCTCCTATTGCACGCTCGCCAACCGCGTGCGGCTCCAGCCGGGCGTCGTCATCGGGTCGGATGGCTTCGGCTATGAATTTGTCCAGGGGCGCCACGAAAAGATCCCCCAGATCGGCTCCGTCGTCATCGGGGACGATGTCGAGATCGGCGCCAACTCCACGCTCGACCGCGCCCGGTTCAGCCGGACCGTCGTGGGGGAGGGCACCAAGATCGACAATCTGGTCCAGGTCGCCCACAACGTCGTCGTCGGCAAACATTGCATCCTCTGCTCGCAGGTGGGCATCTCCGGCAGCACGACCCTGGAGGATTACGTGATCTTGGGCGGCCAGGCCGGCGTGGGCGGGCACATCACCATCGGGAAGGGCAGCAAGGCCGGCGGCCAGACCGGCCTCGCTTACGACCTGCCCCCCGGCAGCTACGTCAACGGCACCCCGGCCATCCCCTACATGCTCGAACGCCGGCTGCAGGTCCTGCATCAGCGGCTCCCCGATCTCTTCAAGCGCGTCGAGGCGCTGGAAAAGCGCTAGAATATCCTTCCCGCTCGTTCCAATCTCCGTTACCACGCCACTGCATGAGGGACACCAAGCTCAAGATATTTTCCGGCTCTTCCAATCGCGCACTCGCAGAGGAAATCTGCCAGTGCATCGGCGTCCCGCTGGGCGACGCCACCGTCAACTGCTTCCCCGACGGCGAGTCGTTCGTGAAGATCAATGAGAATATCCGCGGCGCCGACATCTACATCGTCCAGTCGACCTGCCCGCCGACCAACCATCACCTGATGGAGCTGCTCATCATGATCGACGCCGCCAAGCGTGCGTCGACGCAGCGCATCACCGCCGTCATCCCGTTCTACGGCTACGCCCGGCAGGACCGCAAGGACCAGCCCCGTGTCCCCATCACCGCCAAGCTCGTGGCCAACCTCCTCATGTCGGCCGGCGCCAACCGCGTCCTCGCCATGGATCTCCACAGCCAGCAGATCCAGGGCTTCTTCGACATCCCGGTCGACCACCTCTTTGCCTCGCCGGTCTTCTTCCAGTATCTCAATACCAAACGCACCAACAACCTTGTCGTCTGCTCGCCCGATGTCGGCGGCATGAAGATGGCCGCCGCCTACGCCGACATCCTCGGCGCCTCGCTCGGCCTCGTGGCCAAGAAGCGCACCAGCGCCACCAAGGTCGAGGCCATCAACATCGTCGGCGAGGTCGCCGGCTGCGACGTGCTGCTGGTGGACGACATCACCGAGACCGCCGGCACCCTGACCGCCGCCGCCAAGATCCTCAAGGAACACGGTGCCCTCAGCATCCGCGCCGCCGTCAGCCATTGCGTCCTCAACGAGATCGCCTACGAGCGTCTGCGCGGCGGGATGATCGATGAGCTCATCACCACCAACTCCGTGCCCATCGAGACCCGCGGACTGCCCATCACCGTGCTCAGCATCGCGCCGCTCCTGGGCGAGGCCATTCTCCGCATCAATACCAACGAAAGCGTCACGAGCCTCTTTAAAATCAAGGGCTTCTAGGCCGGTGGCGGAACCGGCGGTTGCGACCGGTGTCCTTTCGTGCTCCTTTTCTCCATGAAATCCAAGTCGGTTGCCCTGCTCTTTGCTTTGCTCTCCACCATGCTCGGCCTCGGCGTCGGGCTCATCGCCGCCGAAAAAGCGGCCAAGTCCTCCGCCACGCCGGCCAAGAAGCCCGTGCTCAAGGTCGACACCTCGCCGATCACGGAGACCAAATCCGCCGTCGTCACCAGCTACGCCGACATCCTGGAAAACATCCGTCCGGCCGTCGTCTCGGTCTATTCGAGCAAGATCGTCCGCCAGCAGGTGCCCGAGTTCCTCCGCCAGTATGGCGTGCGCGGCGGCGAACAGAAGCAGGAGGGCCTCGGCTCCGGCGTCATCATTTCCTCCGACGGTTACATCATCACCAACAACCATGTGGTGGAGGGCGCCGACGAGCTGAAGGTGCTCCTCACCGACGACCGCGAACTCACGGCCAAGGTCATCGGCACCGATCCC
>Ga0066487_100242_pt1 | contig 16789 bp, 11 predicted proteins | sample LakWasM129_HOW14_2_FD_59588 | JGI IMG/M metagenome (GOLD analysis project Ga0066487, IMG submission 59588) | Freshwater sediment methanotrophic microbial communities from Lake Washington under simulated oxygen tension - Sediment Metagenome 129_HOW14 | ecosystem: Environmental > Aquatic >... | reverse complement strand
ACGGTGGCCGTCGATCTCGCGGGCCGGATTTTCGGCCAGCTGGCCGACACCAAGGTGCTCGTCGTCGGCGCCGGCGAGATCGGCCTCAAGACCGTGCAGGCCTTCCAGAGCCGCGGCGCCACCTCGATCACCGTCGCCAGCCGCACGCTCGCCAAGGCCGAAGAGGCCGCCGCTCTCGCCGGTGGCTGGGCCATGAGCATGACCGACCTGCCCGAGGCCGTGGCCACGTCCGACATCATCGCCAGTTCGACGTCCTCGCCGGATTTCATTCTGACCCGCGACCTGGTCGCCGCCGGCATGAAGCGCCGGCCCGCCCGGCCGTTGTTCCTCATCGACCTGGCCCTGCCGCGCGATATCGACCCGGCGACGGCGCAACTGTCGAACGTCTTCCTCTACAACCTCGACGACCTCGCCGAGATCGCGGAGGGCAATCTGGCCCAGCGCGAGGCCGAGGTGGCGAAGTGCCGCGCGATCCTCGCCGAGCGCACCGCGCAGTTGTGGCCGGCCGTCGCTCATTCGCTGAACCATCACGGCTGATACATGGAGGCGGGGTGCCCCCACCCCGCGGGGTATCATGCACCTGCCGCACTTACAGTCGTTCAGCAAACAACCGCTGCTGTTCATTACGACTTGCACCGCCGGCAGAAGGCCGTTGCTGGCCGGCCCCACACCGAAGGCGATACTTGAGGAGATATGGACAAAATCAGCCGCTATCGACGGCTGGTTCGTCGGGCACTTCCTTCTCGTGCCGGACCATGTTCATCTGTTCGTCATGCCCACCCTCGAGGCGAAGCCCATCGCAGCCTGGATGAAGAGCTGGAAATCCATCTCTTCCCGCCGGATCATCACGACGTGCCAAGCATCCGCGCCCATCTGGCAAGGCGACTATTTCGATCATTTTGTGCGATCGACCGCCGCTTACCGTGAGAAATGGGATTACGTTCAGAACAATCCCGTTCGCAAAAACCTTTGTGAACACAATGCGGATTGGCCGTATCAAGGCACCTTGCACGACTTGCAGCCTCAATTCGCGGGGTGAGGGCACCCCGCCTCCAATCTAGTTTTCACTTCAATTCGGACGCAGAAGACGCCCTCCTCCATCCGACTCACTTCCGCACCCGCGCCCGTTCCAGCGCCGCCTGCAATTCCGGCGGCTTGATCGGCTTGCTGATGTAGTCGTCCATACCGGCGGCCAGGCACGCCTCGCGATCGCCCTGCATGGCGTTCGCCGTCAGTGCGATGATCCATGGCCGCTCCTGCGCGTCGGGCCGCATTTGCCGGAGCCGGCGCGCCGCCTCCAGTCCGTCCATCTCCGGCATCTGCACGTCGAGGAGAATGATGTCGTAAGACTGGCGTTTCACGGCTTCCAGCACCTCCAGGCCGTCGGCCGCCAGATCGGCGCGGTAGCCGAGGTTCTGCAGCATGTGCAACGCGACCTTCTGATTCACGGCGTTGTCCTCGGCGAGCAGCAGCCGCACAGCGCGCATCGTCTTTGCCGGCGGGAGCGGATGCGCGGACACGGTCGCCCGCTTCGCCACCTCCGCCTCACGTCCACGCCAGAACAGGCGCGCAAACACATCGAGCAGCTGGGACGGCTTGAGGGGCTTGGTCAGACTGGCGGCAAAGAACCCCGCCGGATCCTCCTGCCGGCCCATCGAGGACAGCAGCACGAGGGGCAGTTCCTCCTTCGGGCGCAAGCGGCGGATTTCGGCGGCCAGCATCAAACCGTCCATCTCCGGCATCTGCATGTCCAGCACGCCCACGTCGAATTTCTCGCCGGCGCGCAACAGGGCGAGCGCATCGGCCGGCCGCTCGACCGCGTGGGGCGACATGCCCCAGTTGCGGGCCAGGTCGCAGAGGATGCGACGGCTGGTCGCGTTGTCGTCCACGATCAGCAGGCGGCGGTCCTCCACGTTGGGCCGCGAGCCGCCGGCATAGCGGCGCGGTTTGCTGGCGACCGGCTCGACCCGGATGGTGAAGCTGAAAGTCGAGCCGCGCCCCGGCTCGCTCTCCACCCACATCGAACCGCCCATCAGTTCGGCAAGCCGCTTGCTGATCACCAGCCCGAGGCCGGTGCCGCCGAACCGGCGCGTGGTGGAGGCATCCACCTGGCTGAACGACTGGAACAGCCGGTTCATAGCCTCCGACGGGATGCCGATGCCGGTGTCCGTCACGTTGAAGCGCAGCTCGACCGCCTCGCCAGTCGCGGACTGCACGCGCACCGAGAGCAGCACCTCGCCGGCGGAGGTGAATTTCAGGGCGTTGCCGAGCAAGTTGACGAGGATCTGCCGCAACCGGGTCGGGTCGCCGCGGATCGTGCCGGGCGTGCCGTCGGCGATTTCATAAAGCAGGTCGAGGTGCTTCTCCGTCGCGCGGGTGGCCATCAGGTCGAGCGTGCCCTCGATGCACTCGGGCAGGGAGAATTCCGTCTTCTCCAGGTCGAGCCGGCCCGACTCGATCTTGGAGAAGTCGAGGATGTCGTTGATGATCGTGAGCAGGGAATCACCGCTGATGCGGATGGTCTCGGCGTATTCCTTCTGCTCCGCGGTCAGCTGGGAATCGAGCAACAGGCTGGTCATGCCGATGACGCCGTTCATCGGCGTGCGGATCTCGTGGCTCATCATGGCGAGGAACTGGCTCTTGGCCACGCTGGCCTGCTCGGCCGCCTCCTTGGCCTCGCGCAACTCCTCCTCGCGCAGTTTTTTCTCCGTGATGTCCACAATGGTGCCGACTTCCTGCACGATGCGGCCGTCCTTCTCGCGGTAAACCTGCACCTCCAGCTGGCACCACACGGTGCGCCCGTCGCGGCGCAGGTAGCGTTTTTCGAGTGAATAGCGGTCGATCTCCCCGGCCCGCAGGCGGGCCGCCGCGGCCTCCTGCCGCGCCCAGTCGTCCGGATGCGTGATCGCCTGGTAAGCATCGTTCTGCATCGCCTCCTCGCGCGACAGGCCGGTGATGCGCAGGATGGCATCGTTGACGAACGTCTCCTTCCGGTCGCCGTGATAGACCCAGTTCACGCCGGTCGGCTGGGCGTTGAGGATGAAGCCATACAGCGCCTCGCGATGGGCGAGCTCGCGCTCTGCGTCCTTGAGTCCGGTGACATCCACCAGCGTCGTGACCTCCTGCACGCTGCCCGTGGTCGCATCTTTCATCAGGTGCATGCTGAGCACCGCCCAGACTGTGCGACCGTCGGGGTGCACATAGCGCTTCTCCATCGAGAAACTGTCCATCTCGCCCCGGTAGAGACGGTCCATGAGCTCCGCCTGCCGGGCCCGGTCGTCGGGATGGGTCGCCGCGACATAGCGCCCGGTCTCGGCGCTTTCGCGGGCCGGCACACCGGTGATTTTCTCGTGCGCCGGGTTGACGACGCGGGTCGTCGCGTCGCGGTTCGAGACCAGAGAAATGCCGACCGGCGTGTGCTCCAGCATGAAGCGCAGTTGCGCCTCCTTCGAAGCCAGCTCGGAGGCGATGCGCTTGCGCTCAGTGACATCCAGCATGATGGACATGAACCCGGTCACCTGGCCGCTGTCGTCGCGCAGCGGCTGCATCTCGAATTCGCACCAGAGTTCGCGGCCATCCTTGGCGTAGTTCAGCATCTCGCCGTGGAATTCCTCGCCGCGCTGCGCCGCGCGGGCCGCCGCGACCAGTTGGCGCGGATTCGTCTTCGGTCCACGCACCAGATGCGGACCGAAATGCCCCCGGGCTTCATCCACGGTGTAGCCGAACATGCGCGTGAAGCCCTCGTTGACCCAGGTCACGCGACCCTGCGCATCCGCCAGACCCACGGCGTTGGCGGTGCGGCTGGCGATCAGGGCCAGCTGGCGGGATTCGGCCTGCGCGCGCTGCAAATCCGCGGTGATGTCCTCCGCCAGAGCCAGCGCCTTGGTTCGCGCGCCGATCAGTGCCCAAGTCAGCAGCGTGCCCAGCAGGCTGATTCCCAAGCCGCCGCCGAGGAGGAACCAAGGCAGCAGGTGCGCGCCGGATTCATCAAAGAGAGGCAGCGTGCTCGTGACAATGGTCCAGCGCTGCCCGAACAGATCGAGCACCTGCGTCCGCCAGAAGGTCCGGCCGCGCATGTCCGCCACCGTCACCTTCCGGTTCACCGGGTCCGCGGTCAGATGTCCATCGGTATCGAAGAGCAGCGCCGCGGTCTGCGCCGTATCGCCTTCAAATATCTCGAGATCGATCTGCCCGTCGACGCTCTCGACGACCCCGCGCACGAGCTGGTCGATCCGCAAGGAGGCATAAACCCAGCCATGCAACGCCGCCGTCCGCTCCGCCGGCGCCACCGGATTGGAACCGCGGTTGAAGACCGGCAGGAGGAGCAGGAACCCCGGTATCTTCTTGTCCCCCTCGATGACCAGGATGCGGCGGCTCAACACGAGGCGGTCCTCGCGCATCGCTTCCTCGGCCGCGCTGCGGCGCGTGGTGCCCGAACCGATGTCGAGGCCGAGCGCCGCCCTGTTGTCCGCTTCGGGCTCGATGCGCGTGACGACATAGAGCCAGGGGTTGTTGCCATCCCGCTCGACTTTGAAATCCGGCACTCCCTCGGCGCGGACGTGCGCCTCCAGCGCCTCGATCCCGTCGCGGGAAATGCGCTCGACGAATCCCAGTCCGACCACGCCGGACTTGAAATAATCCCGCATCGAACCGACATACGCGGTCCATTCCGCGCGCGACACCTCTTCGCTCGCCACTTGGAGCGCCCGGGCGCCGCTGACCGCCTCCGCCGCCGTCTCGAAGCGGTTGCGCAGCGTGGAGAGCATGCGCTCGTTCAGCCGCTCGAACCGCGCCAGCTCCGTGCGCTGCACCTCATTCCGGACCACTCGCCAGGCGATCAAGGTCAAGAGCAGGCACACCGCCAGCACGATCCAAGGCAAAAACCGGCTGCGCCGTAAGCGCTTGGTGACGGCAGACTGCATAGTGATTCAGTAAAGCCCTCCCATCGGCCCAAACCAAACCCAATTTAGGGTTGATTCAGGCCCGGCCAGCCAGTTGCCGCAACAGCCAGTCCGCCGCCGTGCCCCGCGCCGGTCGGGCCAGCAATGCCCGCAGCCGGGCCGCGTGTGCGGCGGTCTGCTCCCGCCGCGCCGGATCATCGAGACACGCGCGCAACTGTTCCGCCAGCACGGCCGGCGTCGCCGCGCCCTGGATAAATTCGGGATACATCGGTTCGCCCAGCAGCAAATTGGCGATCCCGATATATTCCACCTTCACCAGCAAACGACCCAGCAAGTAGGTGAGCCGGTCCGTGCGATACGTGAGCGCGCCGGGGATGCCGGCGAGTGCGCAATGCATCGACATCGTGCCGCTGGCCGTCAGCACGGCTGCCGCCGCCACCGGCCCGCCGGCCTCCCCCGTCTGACGCAAAATGACATTCGCCGGCGGATTCGCCGCCTGCAGCACGGCGCGGATTTCCGGACTCGGATAAAGCACCATCGCATCGCGCTTCGTGCCCGACTCGCGAAACGCCTCCAGCAACACGGGGAAAATCCGCGCCACGACCTGCTTCCGACTGCCGGGCAAAAGCAGAACCGGCCCAGCCGGATCAAACGCCACCGGAGCCTCGTAGCCTGGCGAGACGAACGGATGACCGACGAATTCCACCGGCAGCGTCGTGTCGGCGTAGCACGCGGGCTCGAAGGGAAAGATCGCCGCGAGTCCGTCGAGGTGTCGCGACATCTGGATCCGCCGTCCCGGCCGCGATGCCCAGATCTGCGGGCTGATGTAGTAGAGCGCCTGGGTCGGCCCGCCGGCCTTCGCGGAAAATCCGCGGTCATACATGCCTTGGGCGATGCGCAGATTCAGGCCGGACGAGTCGACGAAACACACCGCCCGCGGCCGGTGCACGCCCACCCAGCGGACGATCTCGGCGATGAGGGCGCGGTAGTGGGAGATTTTCGAAAGCACCGCGAAGCCCATGGTGGAACCGGCCGTGAGATCGCGCAGCAACTGCGCGCCGGCGGCGGCCAGGCACGGTCCGCCAAGGGCGCAGACCTTGAGTGCAGGTTCCTGCGCCAGCAGGCCGCGCAGCATCCGCGCCGCGTGCTCGTCACCCGAGTGTTCGCCCGCGACAATCAGCAGATCGACGGTGCCGGTGGCCGGAGCAGGCAGCAGATCAGACATGACCGGCACCTCCCGGCTTACTCTCTGTGGGCGGGGTGCCCTCACCCCGCTGGTTGTTGTTTTCGCAGATCATGTCTCGCGGGGTGGGGGCACCCCGCCCACAAATACTGGATTCTTCGCTGCGCTCAGAATGACACGCTTCGGCAAACCATTTCGTGTCTTTCGTGTGTTTCGTGGTGCCCATCACTTCTGCGCCTTGCGGATCTGGTCCGTGATCGTGATCGCCACTTCGAGCGCCGATTTGCCGAGGGCGCCGCCGACCTTGGGCTGTTTCGCCTCGCGCACGCTCTCGATGAAGTGCGCCAGTTCGATGGCGAGCGGTTCGCCCTTCTCGATCGGGATTTCGTTCACCGGGATGGAACTGGCGTCACCGGCCTTCGCGAGGCCGATCTTCAGCTTCACCCCGTAGGCGATGATGTCGCTCTTCTTCACGAGATGGCCCTTTTGGTTCATGAAATCGAGCGAGAGATAGGCGTTGTCCTGGAAGACGCGGATCTCGCGGTTCTTCTTCAGGCTCATGCGCGAGGCACTGAGGTTGGCCACGCAGCCGTTCTCGAACTCGATGCGGGCGTTGGCGATGTCCTCGGTCTTCGACAGCACGTTGATGCCGACGCTGTCGATCTTGCGGATGGGCGACTTCACGAGCGCGAGCACGATGCCGATGTCGTGGATCATCAGGTCGAGCACGACGCCCACCTCGGTGCCGCGGGTCTGGTAGGGTGCGAGCCGTTCGGTGGTGATGTATTGCGGCCGGCCGGTGTGTTTTTCCAAATAGCTCATCACCGGGTTGAAGTGTTCGATGTGACCGACCTGCACGAGACAGTTGTGCTGCCGGGCGGCGGCGAGCACCTGCTCGGCTTCCTCAAGGTTCGCGCACAGCGGCTTCTCGATGAGCAGATGACAGCCCTTGGCCAGCAGCGGCAGCGCCACGAGCGCATGCTTGTCGGTCGGCACCACGACGCTGATGGCGTCGCACGCCTCGCCGAGTTCCTCGATGGTGGCGAAGCGCCGGCAGTTGTGTCTCGCGCAGATCTCGGCGGCGCGGGCGTCGCTGGTCTCGAAAATGCCCGTCAGTTCCGCGTGCGGCAGCGTGGCGTAGATGCGGGCGTGATGCTGGCCGAGTGAACCGACACCGGCGACGCCGCACTTGATCTTGGGGTTAGCCATTGGCTGATAGGTTTGGTTAAGAGGCAATAAACTCTTTGACGAGAGCGATGCCACATTAGTTTTCACGGATCGAAAGTCCGTCCAGATACGAAAAGGTCAGTTTTTCTTTGAGGGAAATCAAGAGCGTCAGAGTGTTTCTGATAAAGACCTCGGTGCTTTCAATATCATCACCTTTAGCCCATTCGATCGAATAGCCCCCTTCTTTGAGAGTCTCGAACAACGGATAAAGATGATACCATCTACTACTGGCGAACAAGCCAGTGCGGGGTTTGATATCGATGAAAAAATCCCCGCGATCCGTGGTAAACCTCACGGAGAAACAATCGGCCCGTTCATACACAGCACTCAGATTCCCAAACGATTCTGAATGCAACTTCGAGCTCACCAGCTGATAGCCCAGTTCTCTCATCACCTTATCAACCACAGGGAAATATTTCGTAGAAGACATTCCCAAAACTCCGTCAGCCTAACATTGCTGGTTCAAAACGCCCTTCGTGCAATGTGAGCGCCCGGCCGGCTTTTTTCGCGTGGGCGGGATTGTGCGTCACGAGGACCAGCGCGGCGCGCTCCTCGGCGCAGACACCGAGCAGGAGGTTGATGACTTCGTCACCGGTGCGCTCGTCGAGGTTGCCGGTGGGCTCGTCGGCGAGGATGACCGCGGGGCGATTCATCAACGCCCGGGCCACGGCCACGCGCTGGCGCTCGCCGCCGGACAGATGCGCCGGCAGATGATGTCCGCGCTCGGCCAGGCCGACGCGTTTGAGCAACGCTGCGGCACGCGCGCGCTCCGCCGGTCCGGCACCGCCGACCATGCGCGCCGCCATCAGCACGTTGCCGAAGGCGTCGAGCTCCGGGATGAGATAATAGGACTGGAAAACCATGCCGAGGAACCGGCCGCGTCGTGCCGTGAGCTCGCCGAGACTGAGCTTGTGCGCGGCCTCGTTCCCCCAAACCAGTTCGCCCGCATCGGGCCGGTCGAGTCCGGCGAGGATGTTGAGCAGGGTGCTCTTGCCCGAGCCGGATTCGCCGCGCACACTGACGCTCTCGCCGGCGCTGATGGAGAGATCGACGCCCCGCAGCACCTCGAGCGTGCGGTCGCCGCTCGGATAGGTCTTGCGCAGGCCGGAGGCGCTGAGGACGACTTCAGCCACGGGAAATACCTCCAATCGATTTAGCCACAAAAAGCACAAAAGGGTCCGTCCTGTCCCACAAATCCACCGTGCGCCTATAGGCGCCTTGCGAATCTGATTCGCCGCGAATTTTTGTGTTTTTTGTGGCCATAAAAAAGCCCTCACTCACTGCGCAAAGCCTCCACGGGTTTAAGCCGGGCCGCCCGCCACGCGGGGATCAGCCCGGCAAGCGTCGAGGCCAGCACGGAGAACACGATGATGATGATGACATCCTTCGTCTCGGTGTAGGCCGGCAGGTTGCTGAACTGGTAGAACTTCTCGAACACATCCCGGCCCATGGTCGCACCGGCGATGAGTTGCACGATGGCGTTGCGGTAGTGCAGCAGGCCGAAGCCGAGCGCCATGCCTGCGACGGTGCCGCCCAAGCCGATGAGCATACCTTGGGCGCAGAAACAGGCCGCGACGTGCCGGGCCTTGCCACCCATGGCACCGAGCAGGCCGATCTCGCGGGTCTTGCGCACGACCGTAACGAGCAGCGAACTGGTGATGGAAAACGCCGCCACCACGATGATGAAAGTGAGCAGGAAGAAGATCATGTTCCGCTCGAAGGCGATCACCGCCTGGAAATCGGCGTTGGCTTCGAACCACGTGAGCGCGCGCGTGCCGGACGGCAGCGACGCATTGATCCGCGCGGCGACGGCGTCGGGATCGGCGCCGGGTTCGAGCCGGACGCTGTAACCGTGCACGGTCCGTCCGAGCCCGTAGAGATCCTGCATCAGCCGCAGCGAGCACAGCACCGTGGAACTGTCGAGCTGCTGGTGCCCGATGTGGAAGATGCCGGCGACGCGTGCGGTGCGGGGCAGCAGCACCTCGTTGTTCTTCATCCGCTCCATCATCAGCGGCGTGTAAAGGCTGACGTTGTCCCCCACCGTGACGCCCAGCATGTTGGCCAAGATCGAACTGAGAATGACCGAGTCGTCATCCAGATCCGCCAGGGAACCGGCCGTGATATAGCGGTCGAGCGGGATGACCTGCTTCATCCGTTCGTAATCGAAACCCTGGACCGAAGGGAATGCCGGCCGGCCCTGATACTCGATCATGACGACGCCGGCAGCATACGGCGCGGAGGCCGTCACCTCGGGCGACTTGGCCAGCGCCGCCGCCACCGCAGCGGCAACGGGCGCGCCAATGGGCGCGGAGCTGCGGATCTGGATCTCGCCCTGCGTGTCGATGATCATCTGCCGGATCTGGTGGCCGAAGCCGCCCATGACGCTCGTCGAAACCAGCATCAGCGCCACGCCCAGCCCAACGCCCATCACGGAGATCAGCGTGAAGAACGGCAACCGCCGCCCCGACGGGAAGAGCTGCTTCAGGGCGAGATAGATCGGCCAAAACATAAGACTGGATTAGCCACAAAAAAAGCAACAGGACACAAAAAGACGGGATCCTATTTTTGTGCTTCTTGTGGCCATTGCCTCACTTGGCTTCAGAAGGCCGCAGCGACGGGAACAGGATCACGTCGCGGATGCTCTCGGCCCCCGTAAGCAGGATGCAGAGCCGGTCGATGCCGACGCCCATGCCGCCGGCGGGCGGCATGCCGTGCTCGAGTGCGAGCAGGAAATCGTTGTCGAGCTTCTGCTGGTCCTCGCCGACCTGTTTCTCGAACATCTCGCGCTGCACGAACGGATCGTTCTGCTCCGAGTAGGCCGGCGCCACCTCCATGCCGCCGATGCACAGCTCGAACACGTCGATCAGGCCGGCGTCCTGCAGGTTGATCTTGGCCAGCGGGCACAGCTCCTTCGGCAGGTGCGTGACGAAGGTCGGCTGGATGAGCGTGGGCTCGATCTTCTTGGAAAAAATCTCGTTCACGATCTCGAAGGTCTCCCAGCCCGAGTGGATTTCCAGCCCGAGCTTTTCCGCGGCGGCGGTCGCGGCGGCCTTGTAGCCGTCGGTGCCGCGCAGGGCGCTGAGCTGGGAGCCGACGGCCTCGTCGATCAGGTCGAAGTAGCGCGCCTCGCGCCATTCGCCGGCGAAATTGATCATCTGCCCGCTGGCGGCGTGCTTGATCTCGGAGGTGCCGAGGACGTTCTTGCACACGTCGTCAAAAATCGCCCGGATGAGCCGCATCATGCCGCGAAAATCCGAATACGCCTGGTAGACCTCGAGCATGGTGAACTCGGGGTTGTGCTTCCGGGAAACGCCCTCGTTGCGGAAGATGCGCCCGATCTCGAACACGCGGTCGTAGCCGCCGACGAGCAGACGCTTGAGTCGCAATTCGAGGGCGATGCGCAGGAAGAAGTCCGCGCCGAGCGCGTTGTGGTGCGTGACGAAGGGCCGCGCGGCGGCGCCGCCGGCCACGCCTTCGAGCACCGGCGTTTCCACCTCGATGAACTTCTGCCCGGCCAGCGTGGCGCGGACGCTGGCGACGATCCGGCTGCGCAGCATGAGGCGGGCGCGGGACTCGGCGTTGACGATGAGATCGAGGTAGCGCTGGCGGTAAACCTGCTCGGCGTCAGTCAGGCCGTGCCATTTCTCGGGGAGCGGGCGCAGCGCCTTGGACACGAGCGTGAAGGCGTCCACGCGCACGGTGATTTCGCCGGTCTTGGTTTTGAAGAGCATGCCGCTGACGCCAATGATGTCGCCGAGATCGAGCGACTTCTTGAACACGCCGTAGCGCTCCTCGCCGAGCACATCGCGGCGGAAGTAGAGCTGGATCTGGCCCTGTTGGTCCTGGATTTTGACAAAAGAGCTTCCGCCCTGCACCCGGAACGTGACCAGGCGGCCGGCGACGGAGACCGCGACTGTGTTGTCCTGCCCTTCGACATGGAGCGCCTTGGCGTCCTGCGAAAAGTGGGTCTGCTCGGCGTTCGCGCGGAACGGGTCGAAGCCGGCCGCGCGCATATCCTGCAGCTTCTTGAGCCGCACGGCATACTGGTCGTGGGAAATGTCCTCTGGGATGTCGCTCATGGAACGGCGCAGACTTAGGAGCCCGGGCGACCGGGGCAAATGGAAAGTGGGCGGAGTTCGGGCGGTTTTGCAGAAGTTTGACCACTAAAATGGATTCATCAACGGATGAATCCTACAACGACCAGCTCCGACTGATCGTCTCCGCCACTGGGTTTCGGGGGCCGGCTCATCGCCGGCAGTTTTTCCGGTCTGCGATCAGCAGACCCCTATCATTGACCGGAGCCGATGAGGCGGAGGGCTCCTCGAAAGTTTCGCCCGTTGGCGAAACTCATTAGTGGTTCCCAAAACCACAGGGGGATGGGCTTAACGGCAACCGACTGAAAGCAGCGCGGCCCGAATTTGTTTCAATGCCTCATCCCCATCCACCAACGATGACCGTCCAGCCAAATACTCAGCCCGGCGTTCCTGCACGGCATGCAAATGGGCCTGCTCAATCTGCGGATCGAGCGACGTGACCAGACTCTCGACCAACTTCTCAGCCAGTTGCTCCCGCTCGGCTTCAGGCAGGCGGAGAGCTTCATCCAAGACTTGCCGGGCATTCGAAGTCATGAGCAACAGGTCATCCCGCTACCTCTTGAAGTCAAGGTTGCACCCGCCTCGGAATTGGATGATAGTAGACCTCCCATGAACCCATCCGATGCCGTCCTTGCACCCAATACCCTCGACTGGGGTCGCACGAGCTACGCGGCGGGCTGGCAGCAGCAGGAGACCCTGGTCACGCAGCACATCGCCGGTGAGATCGGCGACACCCTCGTCTTCACCGAACACGACCCGGTGTTCACCATGGGCGTGCGGCGCGGCGCCGAGGCCAACCTGATCTGGGACGAGGCCGAGCTGCAGCGCCGCGGCATCGCGGTCGTGACGACCAACCGCGGGGGCGACATCACCTATCACGGCCCGGGCCAGATCGTCGGTTACCCGATCATCAGCCTCGCCCCGCGCAAGGACCTGCACGCCTACCTCCGCTTTCTCGAGCAGGTCATGATCAACACGGTCGGCACCTTCGGCCTGGCCGCCGCCCGCAACCCGGGCAAGACCGGCATCTGGCTCGGCCCGCGCAAGATCGCCGCCATCGGTGTGGGCGTGAAACGCTGGATCACCTTCCATGGTTTCGCGCTCAATGTGAACACCGACCTCACGCCGTTCACCGGCATCGTCCCCTGCGGCATCACCGCGGACGAAGGCACCGTAACCTCCATGCACCTCGAACTCGGTCATGAACTGGACCTAACCGAGGTGAAGCGGGTGCTCGCCGCCGAATTCTGGCGGATGCTGCCCGAGTTTTTCTCGCCTGCCAAACACGCCTATTACCCGCAATAAGGGGCCCTTCAGTCCTATCCCCTCGCCGGCCGCAGCAGAAAACTCGCTTGTGATTCGCGTTCATTCGTGTGCATTCGCGGGCACCTTCATGCAATGACGACCGCCCTCCGCAAACCCGACTGGCTCCGCGCCAAGCTGCCCTCCGGCCCGGCCTACCAGGCCACGCGCCGCCTCGTGAACGACAACAAGCTCCACACCGTCTGCCAGAGCGCGCAATGCCCCAACATCGGCGAGTGCTGGTCGCGCGGCACCGCCACGGTCATGATCCTGGGCAACATCTGCACGCGCTCCTGCAATTTCTGCGCGATCCAGACCGGCCGCCCGACGGAGTTCGACCTCGGCGAGCCCGCCCGCGTGGCCGACGCCGTCGCCCGCATGGGCCTGCGCCACTGCGTCATCACCTCCGTCGCCCGCGACGATCTGAAGGACGGCGGCGCGAGCGTCTGGGCCGCCACCATCCGCGCCACGAAATACAAAAACCCGCAATGCGCCGTCGAGGTGCTCGTGCCGGATTTCAAGGGCCACCTCGACCAGGTTGACATCGTCCTCGATGCCAAGCCCGACATCTTCAACCACAACGTCGAGACCGTCGAGCGCCTGCAAAAGCCCGTGCGCGTGCAGGCCCGCTACGACCGCAGCCGCTCCGTGCTCCGCCACGCCAAGAGCCGCGGCTTCACCACCAAGACCGGCATCATGCTCGGCCTCGGCGAGACGCAGGACGAGATCGCCCAATGCCTGCGCGACATCGCGAGCGACAAGACGGACATTCTCACCATCGGCCAATACCTTCAGCCCACGCCGCAGCATTGGAAGATCGACCGCTGGGCTCCGCCGGAGGAGTTCGCGCACTGGAAGAAATTCGCCCTCGAGGCCGGCCTCGGCACCGTCGAGTCCGGTCCGCTCGTCCGCTCCAGCTACCACGCCGACGAACAGTCGTTGAAATACACCGGCGTCGAGCACCTGAACACGAATCCGACGCTGGCGTCAGTTTGATCGTTGACGCACGCCGGTCCCGGCCTGCGCACCGCCAATGGCGGAATTGGTCTGGTGGATTGTCATTCCCTGCAAAGGCCTCCTTTGCATGAAAGCACCGCTCCTGTCCCTGCCCTGCACGTTAATCCTGCTCCTGGCTGCCGTCGTGAACGTCAACGGCGCCGCGGACTACTCCACGCCCTACGTGTTCACCACCCTGGCTGGCGTCTCCTCGATCGGCAGCGCCGATGGCGCGGGCGCCGCCGCCCGCTTCTACAGCCCAAAGGACATCGCCACCGACTCGGCGGGAAACATATTTGTCGTCGACGAAGGCAACCACACCATCCGCAAGATCTCCACGGCCGGCGTGGTCACGACCTTCGCCGGCACAGCCGGCCTCCCGGGCAGCGCCGATGGCACGGGGACCGCCGCCCGTTTCGACAGCCCGCAGGACATCGTCGCGGACGCCGCCGACAACCTCTACATCACCGACACCGGCAACCACACCATCCGCAAGATCACCCCGGCCGGCGTCGTCACCACCCTCGCCGGACTGGCCGGCGTGACGGGCAACGCCGACGGCACGGGCGCCGCCGCCCGCTTCGATCGCCCACGCAAGGCCGCCCTGGATGCCGCCGGCAACCTCTACGTCACCGAGGCCGGCAACCGCGCGGTCCGCAGGATCACGCCCGCGGGCGTCGTCACCACCTTCGCCACCGGCGTTTGGTTCCCGGAAACGGGCGACATCGACGCCGCGCTGCCCGTGGCCTATGGCGCCATCGCGGTGGACTCCGCCAACAACGTCTATGTTTCGCGGTATGAAACTCGCACCGAGCAGACCCACGCCGTGAACTGGACGGACAACTACTTCCAGTATGTCGGATTTGTGACCCGCATCGCCCCGGACGGCACCCGCACGAACCTGTGGCAGACCTCCGACTACCACTACTTCGGCGGTCGCATAACCCGCGGCGGCGCCAGCTCGCTCGCGTTCGACGCCGACGGCCGGCTCGTGGTCGCCGGCGGCTACAACATCTTCCGGTATTCGCCCGCCGACAGCACGTTCACCACGGTCGCTGGTGACGGCACGATCGGCGGCAGCGACGGCCCGGCCGCCACTGCCAAATTTGGTTTCCCGCTAGCCCTCGTCTACGACCGCAGCGGCACGCTCTACATCGCCGACACCGGTAACAACGACGTCCGCAAGCTCAGCGCCACCGGCACGGTGTCAACGCTCGCGGGCCTGGCGTTGGAAAATGCGACCACGGCGCTCGACGGCACGGGCGCCGCCGCCCGTTTCACCACGCCGACCGGCACCGCCGTCGATGCCAGCGGCAACCTCTACGTCGCCGACACCGCCAGCCACTGCATCCGGAAGATCACGTCCGCCGGTGCCGTCACCACCCTCGCCGGTGCACCAGGCGAATCCGGCTCCGCCGACGGCACCGGCACAGCCGCCCGTTTCTCCATGCCGACCGGGATCGCCGTGGATGCGGCCGGAGCGGTGTTTGTCGTCGACTCCGGCAACCACACGATCCGGCGTATCTCGCCGATCGGCGAGGTCAGCACCTTCGCCGGCACCGCCGGAGTCTACGGCCATCAGGACGGCCAGGGCGCCGCCGCGGAGTTCTGGTTTCCGCGCGGTATTGCGGCGGACGCGGCTGGCAACCTCTTCGTCACCGACACTTCCAACGAAATCATCCGGAAAATCACCTCCACCGGCGACGTGACCACCCTTGCCGGCACCGCCCTCGAAACCGGAAGTGCCGACGGCACCGGCAGCAGCGCCCGCTTCACCTCCCCCTACGGCATCACCGTCGATGCCGGCGGCATCGTTTATGTGACCGAACCTCCGGACGGTCCCGCCATCGCCCGGATCCGCAAAATCACGCCGACCGGCAGCGTCAGCACGTTCGCCGGCGCGGAACATGGCTACGTTGACGGTAGCGCCACATCCGCCCGCTTTCACAACCCCTACAGCCTGGCCGCGGACGCCGCCGGCAATCTGTTCGTCGCCGAATCCTACAACCAAACCGTGCGCAAGGTGACGCCGCAAGGGGCAGTGACCACGGTCGCCGGACTGGCGGAAGCACCCGGCAGCACGGACGGCACCGGCCGCGAGGCCCGGTTCTATTTCCCGCAGGGCATCGCAGTGGACACGAACGGCACTCTCTATGTGAGCAGCGGGACGACCGTCCGCAAAGGACTGCTCGCCACCGGGCCGGTCATCACCGCCCAACCCCAGAGCCAGACCGTGGCGTCCGGCAACAATGTCACCTTCACCGTGACGGCCGGCGGCAATCCTACCCCCACGTATCAATGGTATGTGGGTAGCACCGCTCTTAGCGGCGCCACCAGCAGCACGCTCGCCCTTTCCGCCGTGCGCACCTCCGACGCCGGCGATTACACCGTCGTGGTGACCAACGCCCTCGGCTCCGTCACCAGCAGCAAGGCCACGCTCACCGTCACGATCGCCCCGGTCACGACGCCGCCCACTCCATCCGGTGGCGGTGGCGGCGCGATTGAGGGCTGGTTTCTTGTGGCCCTGCTCGCGCTGGGTTTCGGGCGCCGACTGTCCAAACCTCCTGCCCGCTAGCGGATTTGGCCGGTTCGATTGTCATTCAGGAGAACAGGCCAATCCTCCCATGACATCCCTCTTTCTCCGGCAATGTGTCCGGCTCGTTTTGCTCTGCGCGGCAACACTATCCGTCCATGCCGCCTCGAACTACGCCACGCCTTACAGTTTCACCACCCTGGCCGGTCTTTCGAGCATTGGCAGTGATGATGGTCCGGACCAGATTGCGCGGTTTTTCGGCCCAGCGGGTTTGTCGGTTGATACCCATGGCAACATCTACCTCGCTGACCACGAGAACAACACCATCCGCAAGATCACAGCCGATGGCACTGTCTCAACGCTCGCCGGCACGCCCGGCTTGCGGGGCAGTCTGGACGGCAATGGTGGCGAGGCGCTGTTCATCAACCCCGAGGACACTGCCGTCGATGCCACCGGCAACGTTTACGTCGCGGACAAGATCAACAGTGTGATCCGCAAGATCACTCCCGAGGGTGTGGTCATGACCCTCGCGGGATCGCCCGGAAAAACCGGT
>Ga0066487_100236_pt1 | contig 17095 bp, 13 predicted proteins | sample LakWasM129_HOW14_2_FD_59588 | JGI IMG/M metagenome (GOLD analysis project Ga0066487, IMG submission 59588) | Freshwater sediment methanotrophic microbial communities from Lake Washington under simulated oxygen tension - Sediment Metagenome 129_HOW14 | ecosystem: Environmental > Aquatic >... | reverse complement strand
TCACCGGCAAGATCAATTTCCGCCAGAAGGGTTCGGCCATGGTCTTCCCCGAGGTCAAGGTCACCGAGCCGCGCAAGCCGGCCATCTTCATCGACGCGGAGGACACCGGCGTGGCGCTCCAGGGCGACACCGTCGTCGTGCGGCTGCGTTCCCCCAAGGAGCGCGACTTCCCCCATTTCCTGAAACCCGGCGAACAGGCCGGCCGCGTGATCGAGATTCTCACGCGCGGCGCCGCCACCTTCACCGGCACACTGCAGCGCGGCCGCACCTACTTCTACGTCGTGTCCGACGATCCGCGCATGGGGCGCGACATCATCGTCGATGATCCCGTGAAATCGCCACTCCGGCCGCCGCCGCAGGTCGGCGACAAGGTCGTCGTGCGGCTGAACGAGTGGAACGACCGCCAGCACAATCCCGACGGCGTCATCGTCGAGCGCCTCGGCCGCACCTTCGAGCCTCGCGCCGAACTGGCCGCGATCTACCACAAATACAATCTCACACCCGTCTTCCCCGACGAGGTGCTCCGCGAAGCCGCCGCCCTGCCCGCCGCGGTTGGTCCCGCCGACTTGGCCGGCCGCCGCGATTACCGCAAGATTCCGACCTTCACCATCGATCCCGACGACGCGAAGGACTTCGACGACGCCCTTTCCATCGAGTATCTCGACCACGGCGACATCCGCATCGGCGTGCACATCGCCGATGTCAGCCACTACGTGAAACCCGGCACCGCCCTCGACCGCGAGGCACAGCAGCGCGGCAACTCCACCTACCTCGTCGGCACCGTCGTCCCGATGCTGCCGGAAAAACTCTCGAACGGCCTCTGCTCGCTCGTCGAGGCGCAGGACCGCGTGACCAAGGCCGTGTTGCTCACCTTCGGCGCCAACGGCCGGCTCAAACAAACCGCCTTCGCCAACACCGTCATCCGCAGCACCAAGCGCCTCACCTACAAGCAGGCGTTTGCGCTCATGTTCGAGGATGACCTCAACCAGATCCGCCAGCTTCCCTTGCCCGCCGCCCACCAGACCGGTTCGACCGGGCGCGCGCTGAGCGAACTCCCGCAGGACGAACTTCTCGAACTACAGAAATGGGTGCGCGAGCTCTGGACCATCGGGGCCAAGATCCGCCGTGAGCGCATGCGCGCCGGCAGTCTCGACCTCGACATGCCCGAAACCAAGATCTTCGTCGACGCCGAGGGTTACGCCGACCGCATCGAACTCATCCACAACGACGAGAGCCACCAGCTCATCGAGGAGTTCATGCTGATGGCCAACGAAGCCGTCGCCCACCTCACCCGCTCGCATCACCTCCCCTCGCTCTACCGGGTGCATGACGATCCCGACGAGGCCAAGCTGAACGACTACCGGCAGTTCCTTTCGACCTTCAACATCAAGGTCAGCGATCTCGCGAATCGCGACGAGGTCGTCCGCCTGCTGACCCTGCTCAAAGACCATCCGCAGGGCTACATCCTCCGCACGCAGTTGCTCCGCTCGATGAGCAAGGCCTGCTATCGCGCCTCGCCCGACGGCCACTACGGACTCAACAAGAAAGACTACACGCACTTCACCTCGCCCATCCGGCGTTACTCCGATCTCGTGGTGCACCGCGTCTTCGACGCCTACCTCGCCAAGCACGAGGGCGGCCATGGCAGCCAGGTCAGCTACCGCATCGCGCAGATCGACAGCTTGGCCGAACACCTCAGCCTCACCGAGATCAACAGCACGGAAGCCGAACGCGATTCCGTGAAGGTGAAGCTCATGGAATATTTCGAACGCGAGTCGGAGAAAAAGAAGAAGACCGTGTTCACCGCCGTCATCACCGACGTGCGCAACCACGGTTTCTTCATCGAGGTCGCCGAGGCCGGCGCGTTCGGCATGGTGCCGATCTCGTCGCTGCGGGACGACTTCTACGTGCTCAACGGCGCCGGCACGGCCTTCATCGGCCGCAAGACCAAGCGCAAGTTCGAGCTCGGCCACAAGGTGCAAGTCGTCGTGATGAAGGTCGACCGCCAGAAGCGCCTGATCGACTTCACCGTGCCGTGAGCAGGATTGAAGACGCAATCAAACGGAATGACTGGGCGCGAGCGCGACAATTTATTCGCGCCGCCCTGCGCCAGAACCCTGATTCTCATTGGCTCATCACGCGCTTGGCGCTCACCTACTACGAGCAGGGCGACTATAAGCGATCTCTCGCTCTTGAACAACGCGCCTATAAGATTGCACCCAATTGCCCCCTCGTGCTTTGGGACATGGCCGGCAGTTGGGAAATGCTAAAGCGTTACACGGAAGCCAGCACAATCTACCGCCGCCTGCTGCGACGGGGCGTCAATGCGGTGGCATTTGGAGTTTGTGGAGAGGGGGTTGCCTGGGCTCGGGGCTTGCTCGCGGATTGCTGGTATCGCCTCGCTCGCTGCCATAGGAAACAAGGCCGAAGGGCGCATTCAATCAGTTGCTACAAAAAGCATCTTGCCATGCGCGGGCCTGGATGCCGTTCAATCTACCCAATCCATGAGGTTCGTCGCGAACTCGCTTTGTCGGCGGCAAAGAAATAACCTCGGCTCTTGCCTGCCGGGCAGGGACTGACCGAACCGCCGCTTGCAACGGCCAACACGTTGGCTTTGTTTTCAGCCGCATGAAACACTACGACTTCGCCGACAAGTTCCGCGCGCTCTACGAGAAGGCCGTGAAGCTTTACGCTGCCGGGCAGACTGATAAGGCCGCTTATTTCACTGCGTCAGAGCAAACCTTCCTCGCCGCCAACGGGATCAGCGTGCAAGCGATGTATGACTACGCCGAGGACCACAACAACTATGGCGAACCCGGCTACGACCGCGCCCTGGCCATCGAGACGGTGCGCCGCGACTACTTCCTCAACGTCCAGCAGGGCAAGCCCTCGACCAAGGTCCTCGATGTGGACGCCATGCCCGCCAAGACCGACGCCGTGAAGGGCATCGAGTGGCTGCCGCGCATTATTCCGAAGGCGAAGGCCAAGCTCCGCGGCGAACTCCCGGCCAGCCTGATGTATTCCTGCGGCGGCGACCGAAATTTCTTCAAACAGCACAACATCCATCCGGCGGAATTCCTGACCCTCGTCTGGCGCAACCTCGACAACGACCGCGCCATCGTCGACTGGGTCGTGCACCGCAGCGCGGCGAAGTGATTTGCTAATGGAGCGGAGCCCGGCGCCGCTGTCGGATCTGGGACCGCCACTGGTCGCCACCCGCCTCCAGCATAAGGTTAATTATTTAACCGGGGTGCGAGTTGACGCTTCCCGCGATCCCGGCACTTTACGCGGCGGAACATACCCATGCCCGCCTACACCCTGAAAGTAAATGGGCAGACCCACAAAGTGGAGGCCGCCGCCGACACTCCGCTGCTGTGGATCCTGCGCGACCATCTCGACCTCGTCGGCACCAAATACGGCTGTGGCATCGGCCAGTGCGGCGCCTGCACGGTGCACCTCAACGGTGTGCCGATGCGCTCCTGCCAGTTGCTGGTCTCGACCGTCGTCGGGGCGGCGATCACCACGATTGAAGGACTCGACCCGGCCGGCAGCCATCCGCTCCAGCAGGCCTGGTGCGAGCACGATGTTCCGCAATGCGGTTACTGCCAGTCCGGTCAGATCATGACGGCCGCCGCGTTTCTCCAGAACAATCCCTCGCCCACCGACGAGGAAATCGACGGCGCCATGGCCGGCAATCTCTGCCGTTGCGGCACCTACGCCCGCATCCACGCGGCCGTGAAGGACGCCGCCGCAGCGATGCGGCAAGGAGGCCGGAAATGAATCCCACCACGGCCACCATAACCCGGCGCGATTTCATCCGCGTCTCCGCGCTCGCAGGTGGCGGTTTTGTCCTGAGCCTCGCCCTGCCCGCGAAAGCCTGGGGCCAGGCCTTGGACGACACCACCAAAGCGTTCACCCCGAATCCGTTCATCACGATCACCCCCGAGGGCGTCGTCACCATCCTCGCGAAAAATCCGGAGATTGGCCAGGGGGTCAAAACCTCCCTGCCGATGATCGTGGCCGAGGAACTCGATGTGGATTTCTCGACGGTCGTCGTCGCTCAGGCCGGCTTGCGCAGCGACGTGGGCGCCCAGTTCGCCGGCGGCAGCCGCTCCACGCCCAACAACTACCAGCTGCTCCGACGCGCCGGCGCCACCGCCCGCGCGATGCTCGTCGCGGCCGCCGCGCAAACCTGGCAGGTCCGCCCCGAGGAACTGAAAACGGAACACGGCAAGGTCATCCATCCCGCCACCGGTCGCGTCCTCACCTACGGGCAACTCGCCGCCAAGGCCGCGACGCTGCCACTTCCCGACGAAAATTCGATCAAGTTGAAGAGCGAGGACGAATTCAAGGTGCTCGGCTCGCGCATCGGCGGCGTTGACAATCCTCTCATTGTGACCGGCCAACCGCTGTTCGGCATCGATCAGAAACTGCCGGGCATGGTTTACGCCGCTTACGAGAAATGTCCGGTGTTCGGCGGCCCGGTCGTCAGCGCCAATACCGAACGCCTCAAGGCCCTGCCGGGTGTGCTCGACGCGTTCGTCATCGCGGGCACCGACAACAGCAGCGGCCTGCTGCCGGGCGTGGCGATCGTGGCCACCTCCACCTGGGCCGCGTTTGCCGCCAAGCGCCAGTTGCAGGTCGTCTGGGATGAAAGCGCGGGCGACGGTCACTCCACGGAGGCCTACGCCGCCAAGGCCGTCGAACTCGCCCAGACCACCGGCACCACTCTCAAGAACGACGGCGACGTTACCGCCGCATTTGCCTCCGCAGCCAAAGTGGTTGCGAGCGCGTATTCCTATCCCTTCCTCAACCACGCGCCGCTCGAGCCGCAGGGCTGCACCGCATGGGCGCGCAACGACGGCATCGAGTTCTGGACGACTTCCCAGACTCCTGGTTCAGGCCAGGATCTGGTCGCGAAGACCCTGAATCTCCCGAAGGACAAACTGAAGGTGAACATGGTTCGAGCCGGCGGTGGCTTTGGCCGCCGGCTCGCCAACGACTACATGGTCGAGGCCGCGGCCATCGCGCTCCGCACCAACGGCGCGCCCGTCAAACTCACGTGGACGCGCGAGGACGACATGCGGCACGACTGTTACCATCGCCCCGGCGGCTTCCATTTTCTCAAGGGCGCCGTGGATGCACAGGGCAAACTCTCCGCGTGGCACAATCATTTCGTCACGTTTGGCTACAAGAGCGCCGACAAGCCCTCGTCCAGCGCCGGCCTGAGCCCGGACGAACTGCCCGCGCGGTTCGTTCCCAACTACCGGCTGGACCAGTCGATCATCCCCACGATCATTCCCACGGGACCGATGCGCGCCCCGGGCAGCAACGGACTGGCGTTCGTGATGCAGAGCTTCATCGACGAACTGGCGCATGCCGCCGGCCGCGACCCGGTGGAATTCCGGCTCGAATTGCTCGGACCGGACCGGATGGTTCCGCCCAGCGAAGGTCAGCGCAGCGCAGCCTACGATGCCACCCGGATGAAAGGCGTCGTCCGGCTGGCGGCGGAAAAATCCGGCTGGGGGAAAACGCTGCCCAAGGGTGAAGGCATGGGGATCGCGTTTCATTTCAGTCATTCCGGTTACGCGGCGATGGTCGCCGAGGTGGCCGTCGCCCCCGATGGCACGCTCAAGGTGCGCGCGGTCACCGCCGCCCTCGATGTCGGCCCGATCATCAACCTGAGCGGCGCCGAGAACCAGATCCAGGGCTCCATCGTGGACGGCATCAGCGTGGCATGGCTGCAGGAACTCACCTACGACCGCGGCCGCACGGTGCAGGCCAACTTCGATACCTACCCGCTGCTGCGCTCGACGGAGACTCCGGCCATGGCGGTGCATTTTATCCAGAGCAAGAATCCGCCGACCGGGCTCGGCGAGCCCGGCTATCCGGTCGTGCCACCCGCGCTCTGCAACGCCATCTTCGCGGCCACGGGTAAACGAATCCGGCAGCTGCCGATCACGAAGAACGACCTGCGCTGGGCGTGAGGCCCGCCCGGCGGTGCTTCACGGCGACCGCAGTGCTTTCAGCTTTCGCATGTCGATGACGAGATCGTAGCTTTTGTCCGCCGGCTCGTCCGCCCCGGACGTGAACGTGTAGCCCGTCCCCTTGGGCATCTTGCTCCCAAAGCGGTCCCGGATGGCGGCCTTGAACATCTCCTTTGACGTCCAACTCGAATCCGACGAAAGGTTGCCGAATTCGTCCGCGAACATGCGCTCGGTCGCGCGATCATCCAATCGCGGAGTGACAAGAAACACCTTGGTCTCGGCCTTGAAATTCGTCCGCATGACGGCGTTGTGCACCATTTCCCATTCGTATCCTTGTGGTTCGGCGATCAGGCCGAAGGAATTACGATGCGCCGTCAGCGCCGCGATCACGACCAGCAAACCCAGCCCCGCGTAGTAGACGGGCAGCTTGATCCGCTCCGCCGTGCGCAGCGACCGGAAGGCATAGGCCAGCAGCACCAACACCAACCCGGACAGGGCGAAGAGCGTGCGATAGCCGATCGATCGCTCCGCGGCGACGAAGCTGACCGTGTGCGCCAGAAACGGCAGGGCCAAGGCGCAGACCAGCCACTTCTTTTTCGCCGTAGCGTCGGCGGCCCCCACCGTCCGGTAAGCGTATCCAATCACCGCCAGCACGGCAGCAACGGCCGGCCAGAAAACGAGCGCCCCGACATTGAAGGTGTCTCGCAGGGCGTAAAGCGCCAGGGCGTTGGGCAACGGCTGCCAGAAAAACCAGCCGAGTTTGGTCGCGGGATTGGTTTCCAGCTTCATCCGCGCCGACTCGTGAAAAACCCCGTTCGCAAACATCATCTGCACGAGCAGATAGCTGACGGCGATGCCGACCAGCATCGCGGCCAGATGGATCACACTCCAGCGCATGTCTGTCAGCGGCTCGCGCCCGGTGCGCACCAGCAACACGGCGGCGATTGGCACCACGGCAAAAAAGGCGTCCGACTGGTAGATCAGGCCGGCGAGACAGTAAATCAGGCACCCGCCCAGCAGCGCCACGATGCGCTTCATTCCGCCGCGCTCCAATTCGGTCTCGATGGCCGAGAAGCCGGCCACGGACAGGAGCAAGGCCAGCACGTGCGGCCAGCACGCGGCCCAACTGGCCACGACCTGCGCCGCGGGCAACAGGACTACGCCCAGACCGATGACCGCCGCCTCGATTTCCGACCAACCCGACTGGTAAAGCTGACGCCACAGCGCCAGACCGAGCAGCGTGAGCAAGGCCACCGAGGTGAAGCGGAGCAGCGGCAGCCCGGTGACTTCCGCCACTTCGCCAAACGTGGTCTCCAGCAACGCACCGTAAAGGGGCCGGCCCTGCGAGGCGGTGAACCGCACCAGCTTGCTCGTTTCCTCCTTCGCTTCGCGCAGGTGGGAATAGTCGTCCCGCATGCCATATTCATGGAAGATCGTCTGCCAGTAGACCGCCAGGGGCGTCAGGAGCAGAACATAGAGGCAGATGCGCGTGCGAATCATCAGAGGGACATCTCTTGTTGGGCCGTTTCTGTCTTATGGCCAAGAAAACGTCCATATCGTTCAAGCCAATCATCAATTTTTACGAGATAATAGTCGGGGTCGTAGTTCGAACTGACCACGTCGTAGCTGGCCAGCGGCTGAGCCCGCTGCCAGTCCGAGGTCTGGCCCTTGGCCTTCGGGCCGATGAAATAGCTTACGCGCTCGCCCATGCGCGGCCGTGGATTCATGCGCAACGCCACTTCGGCCGCGGCGCGGCGCGGCTTGCCCCCACCGGCCACCCACTGCTCGTAAGCTTCGGGATTCTGGCTCAGCGTTTCCGATTTGGCCAGATCGGCCACAGGTTGCTCGCGGGCGGCGATCCGTTTCCGCAGGTTCGTGATCTCCGCCAGCGGTGACTCGGTGGAAACTCCCAACAGAAATGCGATCAGTTCGTCGCCCAAGCGCTTCAAAAACGGCTCGATGCCCCGGGAACGCAGCGCCGAACCGCGCAGCGTGACCTCGCCCTTGGACGCGAGGGCGTAGTTCTTCGCCTTGTAACAGAACATCGCGTCGTAGGTCCCGTCGAACTCCAGCTCGATGCCCGCGGGAAGAATGCGCGCCACCAGCTCCAGTAACTCCTCCGGTCGGGAGAAGTATTTTTCGGTCGAGAGATAGATGCCGTCCGTGTCCGCCTCGAGGATCACGCAGCCATGTTTCTGAAACTCCTCGATCAAGGCCTGCAGCAGCTCGCGGCCGCGGCGTGTGACCTCCGCCGCCAGTTCGCCATCGCCGAAGCGCGCGCCGGAAAACCCGAGATAGCCGTAAAAGGAGTTGATGAGGATCTTGAAGGTCGCCTGCCGGGCCTGCGCCTCGTCGCGTTCCGCCGCCGTGGGCGCATTCCGGGCGAGCTGCTTGTATTTCAACCGGTATTCGCGCAACTGCCGGAGCAGCGGGATGAACACGCCGAGATTGTCGCTCTTCGGATTGCGTCCCATCTGCAGCAGCAGGCTCGGATAGAGCGAAGCCACGTCGAAATGCAGCACCTGCCGGAACACGCCTTCCTGGAAACTCCGCGTGAACCCGCCCTCGAACGGCGCGATGTCGATCGGCGCGGGACAGCTGGCCCGCGCGTGGTAGTATTCCTCGAGGAAAAGCAGGTCGATCTTGCCGGCCGTGCCGCGCAGGGCCGCCTCCTGCAACAGGAGTGGAAACGCGCGCGCCTGCTCAAAGTAGGTCGGCAGCAGCACCTCGGCGAGGCCTTTGGTTTCGCGCAAATCATCGGCCAGATAGGCGAGAAACTCCTCCCGGTTCTGCCGGAAGACATGCTGGATCTGCGCCCCGTCGATGTAGGTCCGCCCTTCCCCCGACTCGGGCGTGATGCCGAAGTAAACCGCGGCGTCCTTCAGACCATACGCCGTCATCTCGCGCGCCGTGATGTCGTAGAGCTGCACGAGCAGGTAGGTGTCGATGACCGCCCGGCCGGGCATGTCGCAGCGCGGGAAATCAATCCAGCGCTCGGCGACCTTCATCCGGCTGTTGCGGAATTCGGCCGGGTGGTCGAACCGCCCCCACGCGCACGGCACCTTGAGGCGCTTCGAACGGATGCGCAGGTAATCGAGATCGAACTTGAAGAGGTTGTGCCCCTCGACGACGTCGGGATCCATTTCCCGCAGCATATCGTTAAACGCGAGCAGCAGGCGCTTCTCCCCCGCGTCGGTCTCCTCGCCCAGGGTGAGCAGTTCCCGCCGCCCGCCGCATTGCAGCCCGATGGCGAGGACCCGGTCGCCGGCGTTGCGGGCGTCGCTGAACGCGCCGGGCTCGGTCGCGCCGGTTTCAATGTCGAGCTGGCAGCGGCGCAAATCGGCGAAATGCATGTTCGCATACAGCCGCGCACGCTTCTGCAGCAGCCACTGGCTCTCGTAGGGCTTGAGCACATCCACGGCCGCTCCGTCGCGCACATTCTTGAAGAATACTTCGAAGACGCCCAATGAATCCACGTGGGCCAGCCAATGGAAAACCCCGTCCCCTTTCAGCCGCTCCAGTTGCACGCCCTCGTGGGGCGTCTCCGAGCCCAGCCAGGCAAACGGTTTGAACTCCTCCACCCGCTCGGCCCGTCCGCCCTCCGCCGTGGCCACACTGACATGGGCTCGGCCGTCGTCACCGATCCAGAGGCCGCAGAGTGTTTCTACAGTTGTCATCCTTGACGGAGCGAAGGGTCCCGAACGATGGACGTCAACGGCGCGCTGCGGATTCGCCCGAGGTCTCCTCCGCCCCGGCTTGCGGAAGCCACGGCGACCTCGCGGTGGGAACCTCAGAACGGCCGGAAGTAGACCATGGTCAGCGCGGTCAGCAGCAGCACCAGGGCGATCACGCTCAGCATTCCACGCAGATGCGCCCGGCGGTAAACAATCCCCGACAGCGCGGAGACGCCCAGCCAGCAGAACAGCTTCACAATGACCCAGCCGGACGAAAACGGGATCTTGTTCAGCGCCAGCATGGCGAAGCCGCTGGCGAGCATCAGCAGGGCGGCGATGCCCGTGATCATCAGGGTGCGCTTGCGGTTCGCCGGATCGGGATTACCGAAGGCCAGAAAGGTTTGGACGGTCAGCACGAGCAGCGAAAAAACGTGCAGCACCGAGTAATAAGGGAGTCGTTCCATAATGCGTGGGTTGAAAATAGTGACACCCCATATGTGCCGTGCACTCCGAGGCTCATGTCCTTTTTAAGTTAAAGGTGGGCACCACCCGACTGACCTCTGCCTTCCGGTTTACGGCCTGGCATCAGTCCGCCTGTCGGCGGTTCCCAAATTATAGCAAAGGCAAAGAGCGTTAATGGAGCACCTCGAACACTACAGGGTGTCGCTCAGGAAGCTACCCCTCACCTCCCCGCCGTCAAATGCGAACCGCCCGTTTCTCAAAACCATTTTGGCGTCATTCTGAGCGGAGCGAAGTATCCAGGCCTCAAGATCAATCTGCTGCTTCGCCGCGTTCAGGATGACAGACCGGCGGACAAACACGTTTACTCCATCACCGTCGGATCAAGGTGTTGCACGATGAGTTCCTGCAGCGTCGCCAGGAAAACATAGGCCGCAAAGGCCTTCCGCTGCGTCTCGGGCATGTCATCGTGCGGCACTTCGTTGCTCTCGAGCGCCTCGTCACCGAGCGGCTCCAGGTGCTTCGCGCGGAGGCGCAGTCGCACGGCCGAGCAGGCGCGAAGGATCGCCTCGCTGTTGGTCGGATCGAGCGGCACGACTCCCGTCAGAAAGAAATCGCTGCCGAACAACCCGAGGAAAACCCCGATGTCGCTGTTCTGCCCTTCGAGCAGCTCGCGTGTCCAGCCGGCAGCGAACTCCTCATCGTGGTCGGGCACCGGTGCCGTTACCGCCAGTATCGGCCGGAGATCATCCGCGGCGTCCTTGATGACGTCCAGCAGCGGGGCAACCGCCTCCAGGTTCAGTTTGACCTCAACGCGCTTCATGTTGCGTCAGCTTGAGAGCGTAATCGATGCCATCGGGGCGGAATTACCAGCCGAATCATGCTGCCTCATCGGCCTCGATCACGGCGGTCAGATGCCACTGTTGCAAGGTAAAGACGTAGGCCTCGGCCTGCTCGCGCACGCCCGACCAGACAACGGAGCGCCCCTCTTCGTGGACTTCAAGCATGTGCTTGCGCGCGGTCATTTCGTCAAAACCGAAGACCTTTTTGAAAACCATGACCACATAGGACATCAGGTTCACCGGATCGTTCAGCACCACGACATGCCAGAGATCCGCCAACTGCTGCTGCGTGGCGGTGGCGTGGGCGGGCTTCTGACGGGTTCTGGTTTCGGCAACAATCATGCCTGCGTGGCGGCCGAGCGCACCGCCTGGGTCAGCGTGCTTTCGGCCTCGGCAATGGCAACCTTACTCACGTCTTTGGACGTGCGCCATTTCATTTCGAAAATCCCCTCCTTCAGCCCGCGGCCGCCCACGGTCAGGCGCAGCGGCAGGCCGATCAGGTCGGCGTCCTTGAACTTCACGCCCGGCCGCTCGGCGCGGTCGTCGATGAGCACGTCCGCTCCGGCCGCCTCGGCGATGCCGGCGAGCTTTTTGCACAAGTCGGAGGCCGCCGCATCCTGCGGGTCGAGGTTGACCACGAGCACTTGCCAAGGCGCGACGTGCCAAGGCCAGACAATGCCGTCGGTGTCGTTGCTCTGTTCGATGACCGCCTGCAGCGTGCGGCTGATGCCGATGCCGTAGCAGCCCATCACCATCGGGTGGGATTGCTTCTGGTCATCGGTGTAAACCGCGCCGAATTTCTCCGAATACTTCGTGCCAAGCAGGAAGACGTGGCCGACCTCGATCGCGCGGGCGATCTTGAGCGGCCGGCCGGATTTTGGATCGGGTTCGCCGGCGCGCACCGTGCGGAAGTCGCCCCATTGGGTGACCAGCAGGTCGCGCGCGACATTCACGTTGCGCAGGTGGAAGCCGTCCTTGTTGGCGCCGGTCGTGCCGTTGCCCACAAGGCGGATCGCGTGATCGGCAAAGATACCGGCCAGCGCGCCGGGATTCTTGATCGTGCCCTTCACCGTGCCAAGGCTGCCGGGCTTCGCGCCCATGACCGGTTCGATCTCCTCGGGCGTGGCAGGCCGCCAGAGCTGGAAGCCGAGCGCGCCGAGTTTCGCCTCCTCGAGGTCGTCGCAACCGCGGAGGATCACGAGGAACGGCTTGCCGTCGCCCATGTAGACGAGGGTCTTGAATTGCTTGTCGGGGGCGACGTTGTAGGGCGCGGCCGCGAGCGCGGCGATGGTCACGATGCCCGGCGTGGCGAATTCCTCGAGCGCGCCGGCCGGCGCCGCGTCGGCGAGATCCTTCGGCACGATGCCGCTGGTGGCCTTCTCGCGGTTCGCGGAATAGCCACTCTCCTCGCAATAGACGATGTCGTCGTCGCCTACCGGCGCCGGCACCATGAATTCGTGCGAAAAGCTGCCGCCCATCACGCCGGTGTCGGCCTCGACCGGGATCGTCTTCAGGCCGCAGCGCGAGAAGAACGCCGTGTAGGCGCGCTTCATCTTGTTGTAGCTCTCGATCGCGCCCGCATCGGTCGCGTCGAAGCTGTAGGCGTCCTTCATGATGAACTCGCGCGCCCGCATCAGGCCGTAGCGCGGCCGGATCTCATTCCGGAACTTGGTCCCGATCTGGTAGAAGTTCTTCGGCAGGTCGCGGTAACTGGTGATCTCGTTCTTCACCAGCGGGGTGATGATCTCCTCATGCGTGGGCCCGAGGACGAACTCCGGTTCCTTGGCGCGGCCCTTGCCGGCGCCGGCATGATCGACGCGATACATGATCTCGCGCGCGGCGTTCCAACGCGGACCGTCCTGCCAGTTTTCCGCCGGGTGGATGAAGGGCATCGACAGCTCGATGGCGCCCTCGCGGTCCATTTCCTCGCGGCAGATCTGGCTGATCTTCTGCGCGACCCGCAGGCCGGCGGGCATGAACGTGTAGAGGCCGCCGCCGAGCTTGCGCACCAGACCGGCGCGCAGGAGGAGCTTGTGCGAGGCGATCTCGGCGTCCGCCGGGCTCTCCTTGAGGGTGGGAATGAAAGTCTGCGACCAATATTTCATGCAGGCCGCACGAGAACAACTCCCCCATGGTGGCGCAAATGTATTTGCGCCGCCCCCGTTTCGCCCGCGATAAAGGCCCGGATGAGCGCCCCGTCCCACCGCCCGCCGCCCAAGCCCTGGCCCATGAAATACATCGTGGCGGCGATCGTCGTCTTCGTCGTCGGCTACACCGTGGTGAACATCTACTTTCGCAAACCGGGCCCGGGCTACCGGCCTTATCAGGATGCGCAGGATCGGGCCACGACCGCCCGGCTGCTGGCCGCAGGCTGGCACAAGATGCCGGTCTCCTTGCGCCGTCCCGCCGAGTCCCCTGCCACCGACGGAACCCCGGCTGCCATCACGCGGGATTTTCCCGGTCTGGGCGCTGACCTGGAATCCAAGTTTGCCGAGAAGCCACGGCTGTTCGCCACCATTGACCGCGTTGTTTCACCGGCGGCGGTCAACCGCGGCGACGAATACACCGCCTATTTCACCGCCAGCCTGGCGAGCCTGAAGGAGGAAATGGGCGAACTCGCGCTCTACCGCCGGGACAAGGAACTCGTGTTCATCCCCATTACCGAGTCCCTGCCGGGCAAGGAACTGCGCAGCCGTTGGAACGACTCGAACTACTGCGCGGGCTTCTCGACCGCCGATCTTGCCCCCGGCCGCTATGAAGCGCGCATCGTCGCGAAAGGCCGCGCCGCCACATGGAGTTTCACGGTGAAGTGAATCTCAGACCTTCTTCGTTATGATCTTCGAGTTGCGGCCGCTTTCCTCGTAGGCCTTGAGGCGGGACTCGGGCAGCGCATCCTTGTCGGCTTCTTCGAAACCGACGACCGAGGTGAAAAACGAGAAGGCCTGCGTGGAGAGCGCGACGACCGTCGTCGCGCCGCGCTCCTTGGCCATCATGCAGGCGTAATCGACCATCTTCTTGCCGATCCCGCGGTGATGGTAGAACGGCATGACGTAGAGCGACCCGACCTCGGCGAACTTCGGCTTGTCGGCGTAGAACTGCAGCGAGACGCAGGCGATGATGTTCTCGTCGATCTCAAAGACGTAGAACTGCTCGATGTTTTTCTCGATGGCCGCCTGGGTGCGGTAGAGCAGTTCCTCGCGCTTCACCGCCTGCCGGGTGAGATTGTAGATGGCGCGGACGTCGCGCTTCGTGGCCTGCCGGATCTGCTGGTATTCGTTGCCGTGGATGAGCGTGCCGACGCCCTCGTTGGAGAAAATCTCGTTGAGCAGACCGTCCATCAGCCGGCCGTCGAGCAGATGGATGCGGGGCGTGCCGGTCTCCACGGCCTTGACGGCGTGCGCGGCGGTGCTGCGCATCGGCTCGTTGATGGAGTCGGGCTTGCTTTCGAGGATGCCGCGGAGCGTGGCGGCGGCGATCTGGTGCTGGAGCTTGCCGTTGATCTCGAGGCCCTCGTGCGGCGTGAGGTAGATGATCTTGGTCGCGTTGAGCGCCTCGGCCAGCTCGGCGGCGAGCAGGTCGGAGTTGATGCGCAACGGACGGCCATCCCGGTCGAAGCCGATGGGGTTGAGCACGGGAATGACCTGCGACTCGATCAACTGCGTGAGAAATTCCTTGTCCACCCGGTCCACCCGGCCGGTGAACTGGTGATCGACGCCCTTGATGATACCGAGCGGCACCGCGCGAATGGCGTTGGTCAGCGCCGCCTTCAGGCCGTTCTGGGTGAGCCCTTCGATCACGAGGTGCGTGACGCGGGAGGAGGCGCGGATGGCGAGATCGAGCGTGGCGGCGTCGGCCGCGCCCGTGCCCGCGACGTCGGTGATCGGGATGTTGCGAGTCTTGGACAGCGCCTCGATCTGATGGCCGATGCCGTGGACAATGATGATCTTGATGCCGAGACTGCGCAGCACGGCGATGTCCGTGAGGATGTTCGCGAAATTCTCGTCGGCAACGATGATGCCGTCCGCGGCGATGACAAAGGTCTGGCCCTGAAAACGGGGAACGTATTTCAGAATGCCGCGCAGATCGGTGGGCTTGATGTCGGAGCCGGTGCTCATGTTCGGTGGAGCGCCTTAATCAGGCATCTCGCCGCGCTCGTCAATGGGGATTGCGGGCCGAAGCAGGCCGGACAAGCGGAAGCGCTCACGCCTTCAGCTCGACGATCACCTGGATCTCCACCGTCGTGCCCTTCGGCAGACCGGCGGCGGCGACCGCGGCGCGTGCGTGCTTGCCGGCATCGCCGTAGACTTTTCCGAACAGTTCCGACGCGCCGTTGATGACCGCCGGGCTGTCGGCGAAACCGCTGACGGCATTGACGAAACCGGTCACGAGCACGAACTGCTTCACGCTGTCGAGGCTGCCGGTGGCGGCCTTGATGTTGGCGAGCGTGTTGAGGGCGCAGATTTTCGCCGCCTCGTAGCCGGCTGCGACGGTCTGCTCCTTGCCGACCTGGCCCACGTGGGTCATCTGGCCGTTGAACGAGGCGATGGTGCCGGCGAGATACAGCAGGTTGCCCGTGCGCACGAACGGCACGTAGCTGCCGGCGACGGCCGGCGGATTGGGAAGCGTGAGGCCGAGTTCGGCGAGTTTGGTTTCGATGCTCATAGGATTAGTTTTGGGGGATGAATTCAAACGTCGCCACATCGCTCACGGCAACCGGCTTGTCGAGGACGCCGACTTCCTGCAGGAGCTTGATCTGCTTTTCCAGGCGCGCCGCCGTCAGCTGGCCGGTCTGTTCGCCTTTGGCGGGATCGCCGAGCACCAGGCGGTATTCGTTCATGGCCTTGATGCTGTAGGCCATGAATTCCGGCGTGAGATCGTTGCGCTTGGCTGCCAGCAGCTTGTTCGCCGGCGTGGGGTCGCCCGTCAGATAATCCAGCCAACCGTGGATGCTCGCGCGGACGAACTTGCCGACGATATCCGGATGCTTCGCGAGGAATTCCCGGCCGGTGAACATCACCCGGTAAGGCTCGTAAGTGTCGCTCGCAATGAGCAGCGCACCGACGTTTGCTCCCCGCTGGCGGGCGAAATACGGCTCGTTGGTCACGAAACACTGCTGGACGAATTCCTTGTTGTTCATGAACCGCGCGAGGTCGCCCACCAGCGGCATGAGGTTGAACTTCACGCCGACCTTCTTGCGCAGCACCTCAATCCAAGTAGAGCCGGCGCCGGCCATCAGCGTCTTCCCCTCCAGGTCGCGCAGACTTTTGATCGGATGCTCGGCGTGGAAAAGAATGCCCTGCGGATCGCGCTGCATTTCGGCGCCGACCATCTTGATCGGCACACCGCGCGCGATGGCCACGATCACGTCGTCGCCATTCGTCATGCCGAGGTCGGCGCGGCCGACGGCAACAGTCGTCATGACCTGCGCGTTGGGGCCGCCCGGCAAAATCTCGACGTCGAGGCCCTCGGCCGCGTAGTAGCCCTTCGCCAGTGCCTGGTAGTAGCCGCCATGTTCGGGCTGAGGATACCAATCGGTTTGGAAGCGCACCTTGACGAGCGCCGGAGCGGCGGGCACGGCGGCTTCGGTCTTCTTTCCGCAGCCGACCAACAGGGCGGTCAGCGCGATGAAAAGCGGCAGGATGAGTTTGCGTGGGTTCATATCAGTGGTCGTGGCGGTCGAAGGATTCGTGCCACTTGTGCAGCACGGCCCAGTTGAGCCAGGCAACCGCGGCCACGAAGATGAAGCCTAGCAGGCAGCTGGTCAACGCCGTGGCGAACAGTGCCGGTATCTTGATCTGGGTGTTGTAACGGTAGACCAGAAATCCCAGCCCGCCCGTGCCGCCGGCGGAATTGCCCACCATGTATTCGCCAAAGATCGCGCCGATCGGCGCCAGCGTCGCGGCGATGCGCAGGCCGGCCAAGTAGTAAGGCATGGCCGACGGCACGCGCAGCTGCAGCATCTCCTGCAACCGGCTGGCGTTGCACATCCGGAAAAGCGCGACATGGTTCATGTCCGTCGAGAGCAGGCCCTGCGTCATGTTCGCCACGATGGGGAAATAGCTGATCAGCCACGTCACGGTGATGATGCCCGGCAGGCCTGGGCCGGCCCAGAGCACGATGATCGGCGTCAGGA
>Ga0066487_100233_pt1 | contig 17227 bp, 15 predicted proteins | sample LakWasM129_HOW14_2_FD_59588 | JGI IMG/M metagenome (GOLD analysis project Ga0066487, IMG submission 59588) | Freshwater sediment methanotrophic microbial communities from Lake Washington under simulated oxygen tension - Sediment Metagenome 129_HOW14 | ecosystem: Environmental > Aquatic >... | reverse complement strand
GACTACGCCCTGTGCGTCGTCATCGCGGCCAAAGGCTACCCTGACACCTACCCCAAAGGCGACATCATCACCTTCCCCGCGCAACTGCCGTCGCAGACCGCGATCATCCACGCCGGCACTGCGAAGAACGCCGCCGGACAGATCGTGACGAACGGCGGTCGCGTGCTCGGCGTCACCGCGCTGGCCCCGACGCTCCCCGAGGCCGCCGCGCGCGCCTACGCCGCTTGCGAAAGCATCCAGTGTGCATCCAAGTATTTCCGCCGCGACATCGGCGCCCGCCAGCTGAACCGCAAATGAAGAACATTCTCCGTCTGTCCGCCGTCGTCTGGCTTCTAACCTGTGTTGCGCTCCGCGCCACCGAGCTGACCGACCTCGGCCAAGGCCTGGCCTACCTGCGCATTCATTCACTGACCGAAGCGAGCTCCGCCTTGGAGAAGACCGTGTCCAACACCCGCGCCCTCGTGCTCGACCTGCGCTATGCCACCGCAACCGACGGCTCGATCGCCGCTCTGAAGTCCGCCCTCGCGGCCCGGCCGGCGGAATCGGAATTGTTTGTGCTCGTCAGTCCCGCGACGCCGGCGGCTTTCGCGCCGGCTCTCGGTTCGGCCCTGACGCTCGGCGCCCCGGGTTCCGCGCCCGAGCCCAAGGTCGTCGTGCAAACCGACGCCGCCACCGACCGCCACGCCTACGACGCCTTCGATGCAGGCACGCCCGTGGCAGACCTGATTTCCGGCAAGATCGAGAAGGAACGTTACGACGAAGCGACCCTCGTCGAGGATTTCAACAATGGCGACCGCAACGCTGAGCCCCCGCCTGGGCCTGATCCGACCGCGGCCAAGCCCGCCGATTCCGCCCAGGCATCGCGCCTGATCGACCGGGTGCTGCAGCGCGCGGTGCATCTGCATCGGGCCCTGCTGGCCTTGCGCGGGTGATTTGACGCCACGTCGCTCCCGAGCATGGTGCGGTTTCCTGTCTTGGCGGCGCACCGTCCACTGTTTACTGCTCAATAACTGATGTCCGAACCCGGTCACATCCTCCTTGTTTGCACTGGCAACATCTGCCGCAGCCCGATGGCGGAGGGATTGCTCAAGCACGCCCTCGCCGGCCAGCCCGGCCCGCTCGCGTCGCTCCAGGTCCTCTCCGCCGGTGTGGCCACGCGCGTCGGCGAGCCCGTGTCGGAAAATTCCGTCATCGCCCTCAAGAAAGTCGGCATCGACATCAGCGGCCAGCGCAGCCGGCCCATCACCCAGGAATTGCTCGATAACGCCCTCGTGGTCTTCGGGATGACCGAGTCGCATCGCGCGCTGATCCAATACCGGGCGGCGCCCGTGCCGAAGCACCTTTACCTCTTCCGCGAGTTCCTGCCGCCGCCGGCGGAAAAGGAGATCGGCGACCCCTACGGCGGCCCGCTCAAGGTCTACGAGGCCTGCCGCGACGAGCTGGTCGAGGCCATCCCCAGCGTGCTCGATTTTCTTAAGACACTTGTGCCCCAAAAATAGTCTTTCCCCCGCCCCCCGCTCCCTCCTCCCTGCTATTATGTCACTCAACGCCACTCCGCTCCCGCAACTCGATCCCGCCGTCTACGCCGCCATCCAGGGCGAATTCAACCGCCAGGCCCACCACATCGAACTGATCGCCTCGGAGAATTTCACCTACCCCGCGGTCATGGCGGCGCAGGGCAGCGTGCTGACCAACAAATACGCCGAGGGCTACCCAGCCAAGCGCTGGTATGGTGGCTGCGAGTTCGTCGACCAGGTCGAGGTTCTCGCCATCGAGCGCGCCAAGAAGATTTTCAACGCCGAGCACGCCAACGTGCAGCCGCACTCCGGCTCGCAGGCCAACTTCGCCGTCTACACCGCCGTGCTCCAGCCGGGCGACAAGATCCTCGGCATGAACCTCAGCCATGGCGGCCACCTGACCCACGGCAACCCCGCCAACTTCTCGGGCAAGCTCTACAACTTCTGCCAGTATGGCGTCCGCGAGGACAACGGTCTCATCGACTACGACGAACTCGCCGCCGTCGCCCTCCGCGAAAAGCCCAAGATGATCACCGTGGGCGCCTCGGCCTATTCGCGCATCATCGACTTCGCCCGCATGGGCGAGATCGCCCGCTCCGTCGGCGCCCTGCTCTTCGCCGACATCGCGCACATCGCCGGCCTCGTCGCCTCGGGCCATCACCCGTCGCCGTTCCCGCACGCCGATTTCGTCACGACCACCACGCACAAGACCCTGCGCGGCCCGCGCGGCGGCCTCACCATGTGCAAGGCGGCCCACGCCAAAGCCATCGACTCCGCCGTGTTCCCCGGCGGCCAGGGCGGCCCGCTCATGCACGTCATCGCCGCCAAGGCCGTGTGCTTCGGCGAGGCGCTGAAACCCGAGTTCAAGGATTACAGCGCGCAGGTCATCAAGAACGCCCAGGCGCTCGCCGCCGGCATGATCAAGCGTGGCTACAACATCGTTTCGGGCGGCACGGACAACCACCTCATGCTCGTCGACCTCCGCGCCAAGCTGCCGAACCTCACCGGCAAGGTTTCGCAGGAGACGCTCGATAAGGCCAACATCACCTGCAACAAGAACACCGTGCCCTTCGAGACTCGTTCGCCCTTCCAGGCCTCGGGCATCCGCCTCGGTTCGCCGGCCATGACGACCCGCGGCATGAAGGAAGCCGAGATGGAGGAAATTGCCGGCCTGATCGACGGCGTGCTCGTCGCCATCGGCACTCCGGAGGAGGCTTCCGTCCTCGCCGCGACGAAGGAGAAGGTCGTCAAGCTGACCGACCGCTTCCCGCTGCCGTATAAACTGTAGGGTCGGCGCTTGTCGCCGGGCCGTGGCCTGCCGGCAAGCGGCAGCCCTACAATTTCGCCATGCGCCTCGACCGGCTCAAGACCTTCGCCCTCGCCTTGCCGCAGACCACCGTGGTCAAGCAGTGGGGCGAGTGCCTCGTCTTCAAGGTCGCGGGCAAGATGTTTCTCCTGATCGCACTCGACGGCGGGACGATCGACGGCGTCATCTTCAAGTGCACGCCGGAGGAATTCGACGAGCTGACGGACATCGACGGCATCGGCCAGGCCCCGTATTGCGCCAAGCGGATGTGGGTGCGCGTCTCCGACCTCGCCGCCCTGCCGGAAACCGAATTGCAGGCCCGCATCCGCCGGAGCTTTGACCTCGTGGTGGCGAAACTGCCCAAGAAGATCCAGGCGGAGTTGCGGCAGGATTAGCCGGTCTGGGGTGGTTTCATCAAAAGCTGTTAATCCCGCCGGCGGGCCGAAACAGGCTTTGCGCACACCCGGCTTTCCCTCCAACGTGCCGCCTTCATCTTCCCGTGCGCCCCTCCGCCACCCATCCCGCCTTTAGCTTCCCGGCCGCCGCCTGTCTTTTGCTCGCCGCCCTCTGCCTCCTGTTCACAGCCGGCTGCGTCTCCACCTCGCACCGGGCGCCGGGCCGGACGTTCCTGGAGACCAAAAGCGTCGTCCTGCCCGCGCGCCTCATTTCCAACTTTTTCGTCGTCGAGTCCAAATGGGATGACGGTCGCACCTACCGGTTTGTCATCGACACCGGCTCCACCGCCACGCTCGTCACGCCCGACCTCGCGAAACGTTACGGCCTGAAGCAAAAGAAGCCGGCGCCGGCCAAGGTGCCGGTGCGCTCAGCCAATGGCGGCCAGATCGAGCTGGATCCGATCACGCTAGGCAAAGTGTCGCTGGGCGAGGCCAGCTTTGAACGCGTGCCCGCTCTCGTATTCGACCTCTCCGCGCTGTCCGACCATCTCGGCGTCCACATCGACGGCATCATCGGCTTCCCGATTTTTCGCAACACGCTGCTGACCCTCGATTATCCGGGCGAACAGCTGATCATCGCCCCTTCCCCGGTTTACCTGCCGCCGCCCAAACCGGCGCCGCGCACCTCCGTGATCGCCTTCAACGGCGAGCAGAACACCCCGCTCATTCCGGTCCAGCTGGGGACGGAATCCTTCATCGTGCTCATCGACACCGGCAGCGACGGCAGCCTCAGCCTCAACCCGGCGGGCCTCCACCCGCGTTTCCTCAACGGTCCGCGCCCCGGCACCCTCATCTCCTCTCTGCAGGGCGACCGCCAGCAGCTCACCGGCCGGCTGAACCAGAACCTGCTCGTCGGCAGCCACGTGGTCGAGCAACCCATCGTCGATCTCTCCGACCAGCTCTCGTCCCTCGGCGGGGAATTCCTGAAAAACTTCACCATCACCTTCGACCAGCGCCGCAAACAGGTGACCTTTGTCCGCCACACCGACGGCCCCGTGACCATGGGACCGCGCCTGAGCACCGGCCTGGCCTTCTCCCGTTCCCCGGTCTACTGGCGCGTGCTGACGGTCATCCCCGACACGCCCACCGCCGGCCTCGGCGTGCAATCCGGCGACCTCTGCGTCCGCATCAACGGCGAGCCCGTGGACAAATGGACCTTCGACCGCTACGCCGCGCTCCTGAAAACCGCCGCAAAAATCACCTACACATTCATCACCGGCACCAAGGAGACCGACCTCGAGGTGCCCGTCTTCCCACTGGTGCCCTAACCCGGCACGCGCGGCGGGTTTGACCCCTCAATCGCGCAGGAAGAACTCGGCTTTCACCGGCCCCAGGAGAAGCAGCCCGCCCGGGATGACTTGCCAGGCGCTGAGCGCGCCGAACCGGCCGCCTTCGGAACTGAACTCGATCGGTTCGACCATCGCGATGGTCTCGACGCCAGCGAGAATCATCAAAGCGGCCAGTATTGCCGCCAGGCACAAGGCGTGCCTCGATCTTCTCTTTTCGCAGATGTCATTGCCGGACATGCCGGCACTGTAGCGAATCGATCCGTTCCAATTCTACGGGCCTGTTTCCAGCCCACGACCGGCACGGTTCAGGACTTCTTGAGCAGGAACGCCCCGGCGCCGTCGTGACCGTCGATCCACGGGAAGGCACGCACGCTGCGCTCAAGCTTCCAAGCCCCGCCGGCGCGGCTCGCGAAGAACGCCTTGATGACGCTCTCGTTCTCCGCGGCGTCGATGCTGCACGTGCTGTAGACCAGCCGGCCACCCTCCTTCACCAGCCGCGCCGCCGCATGGAGCAACGCGAGTTGTTGCTCGGAGTGCCGGGCGAAGTCGCCATCCTGCAACCGCCACTTCACGTCGATGCGGTGGCGCATGACCCCGGTGTTCGAACACGGCGCGTCGAGCAGCACGGCGTCGTAGCTCTCGGGCAGGTTGAGGTTCCGGTAGAAAACCGTGTTCACCTTGGCGAGGTCCGCCTCGACCATGGCCACCTCGACGCCCTTCGGCGCCCGGGCGAGGTTTTCCCTCAAACGCACGAGCCGGATGTCGGTCTTGCTCGGCTCGGCGGGCTCGTCCAGCGCGACCACTTTGCCCGATTTCATGGTGTCGGCGATGAACAGGCTCTTGCCGCCGGGTGCGGCACAGGCGTCGAGGATCGTCTCGCCGGCCTGCGGTGCCAACAGCTCGATGCACAACCGGGTGGAAGGGTCCTGCAGATAAAGCGCACCTTCATTGGCCAGCCGGCGCACCTCGTCCCACTGGCCGGCCTTCACTTCAAAAAATCCGGTCCACTTCATCGGCGCCAGGAACTCGGGCACCGGTGCCTCGGTCCGCCACCGCGCGTAAACCGGCGCGGGCTGCTGGTTCCATTCGAGCAGTTTCCGGGTCGCCTCCGCGCCGTATTGGGTCGTCCAGCGCGCCACCAGCCATTCAGGATGCGCCAGCTCGGTCGCCAGATCCGCGGGCTTTTCGGCCAGCCGTGCCGCCATCTTGCGCATGACGGCGTTGACCAACCCGGCCTCCTTGGCGCTGGCCACGGTCTTGGCCCGTTCGACGGCGTGATGGATGACTTTGGCCGTGATTCCCGTGTCGCCGCTACCGGCGTTTTGCTCCAACAGTTCAAACCCCGACACCTGCAGCAGCGCCCGCACTTTGGTGCGCGGCGGGTGCGTCATGAGACCGTTGAGCGCGGCCTCCAACCGGCTCGACCAGCGGACCACGCCATAGAAAAGATGCTGCGCCCGCGCACGTTCCTGTCCGGTCAGGGCTGATGGAAGTCCTTCCAGCAACGTGTCCACGCGCTCGGAGCGCGCCAGCCAGCGCTCGGCCAGGCCGACCGCGGCCACCCAGCCGTTCGGCGCGAATTTGCCCGCTTCCGCGGCTATTTTTAAACCCTGTTTGACATCGTGCTGCATTGTCCCCTCTACTAATTGGTTCACCGACTCGATACGCAATTATGAATTCCGAAGCCATCTCCGCGACCATTGCCAAACACTCCGCCCTCAAGGCGTCCAAGGCCAAATTGGAGGCGATGGAACCGGGCGCCTACGTCGTCCACCGCAGCTGGGGTTTCGGCCAGATCAAGGAATACGACGAGTCGGACATGAAGCTGGTCATCGATTTCAAGGGCAAGAAGAGCCACCGCATGGACCCGGCCTTCTGTGTCAGCAGCATGGAAGTCCTTCCGGCCAAGCACATCCTCGCCCGCAAGGAAACCGAGCCCGCCAAGATCAAGACCCTCATCGAGGATGATCCCGTCCAGCTCGTCATCGACACCCTTTCCGCCTACCCGAACAAGGCCGCCAGCGCCATCGAGCTCGAAATCGTCCTCAACCAGGTCGTCGGCGAGGAGAAGTTCAAACGCTGGTTCTCCAACGTCAAAAAGCAGCTCATCAAGGACCCGCGCATCGGCGTCCCCGCCAAGAAGACCGAGGCCTACATCGTCCGCGACGAACCCGTGTCCGCCGAGTCGGAGATCATGGAGGAGTTCACCAACACCCGCTCCGCCCGCCGCCGCATCGCCCTCGCCGAGGATCTCCTCGCCGCCTCCGTCAAGGACGAGGCCAAGGCCTCCATCGCCCAGGTCCTCGCCGGCATCACCGAGGCCGTCCGCGACAGCAACCAGCTCGACGCCTCCGAGCGCCTCTACGGCGCCTTCGTCCGCGACGAGCTCGCCAAGATTCTCGGCCACGACATCGCCAGCGTCTCCCCCAGCCAGCCCGAGCTGATCAAGGAAGTCCGCGGCCTCTCCGCCATCGCCGAGAAGATCCCCGTCCACTTCCAGGCGCGCTTCCTCGACCTCGTTAAGGAGACGCATCCCCTCGAGTGGCGCGAGATCCTCTTCGCCCTCCTCAAGACCTCGCAGGGCAAGTTCACCACCGAGTGCATCAATTTCCTGATGGAAAACGGCCAGGCCGACGAACTCGCCGCCGCCCTCAAGCGCTGGAAGACCGAGCAGAATCTCCGCGCCCCGGTCCTCCTCTGGATCATCAAGAACCGCCACTCGAAGAAATTCTCCAAGCTCCTCAACGAGCTCGTCACCCCCCGCCTCCTCGGCGCCATCTTCTTCGCCATCGACTACGAGGCGCTGCAGTCCGCCGGCACCCGCCGCATCCCGCTCGGCGAAGTCCTCAGCGACGATCCCGAACTCATCTCCGACCTCCTCTCCACCGCCGACACCGAGACGGCCCGCGACCTCGCGAACAGCCTCCTGCTCAACCAGGGCTTCGAGGAACTCACGAAGAAGTCGCTCCTCGCCCGCTTCATCAAGCTCTTCCCCTCCCTCCAGTCCCTCGTCTCCGGCGAAAGCGAGACCAAGGACGAGCAGTTCCTCGTCTCCCGCGAGAGCTACGAGCGCAAGCGCATCGAATACGAGGAAATCGTCTCCAAGCGCATCCCCGAGAACTCCAAGGCCATCTCCGTCGCCCGCGAGCACGGCGATCTCAAGGAAAACTCCGAGTTCAAGATGGCCAAGCAGGACCAGTCCGTCCTCATGGGCCAGAAGGCGCAGCTCGAGCGCGACCTCGCCCGCGCCCGCATCACCGATTTCGCCGAGGCCAGCACCGACTCGATCAGCGTCGGCACCATCGTCGACCTCCGCGATGTCGCCACCGGCAAGGCCGTCCGCTACTCCGTGCTCGGGGCCTGGGACAGCGATCCGGACAACCACCGCATCGCCTACAAGACCCCGCTCGGCCAGGCCCTCATGGGCAAGAAGGTCGGCGAACACGTGAAGCTCAAGATCGGCACCACCAACCACGAGTTCCAGATCGCCGGCATCACCCGCTACATCGACAGCAAGGTCTGATCCCTCTCTTGGAGGCGGGGTGCCCTCACCCCGCAACTCTCCGGCCGCGCCCCCCCGCGCGGCCTTTTTATTTTCCCGCCCTGCAGTGACCACCTCCCTGCTCTTGTAAACCCACCCGATTGTCTCCATAGGGTTGCGCGTCGTGAACGCCTCCTGGGAAAACCTGAAAATCCTGTCCGATTCCACGCGGCTGCGCGTCCTCTCCCTGCTCCTGAAGGAAGAGCTCTCCGTCGCCGAACTCCAGGAAATCCTCGGCATGGCCCAGTCACGCATCTCCTCCCAGCTCGCGCTGCTGCGCCAGGCCGGCTTCGTCAACGACCGCCGCGAAGGCAAGAAGGCCTTTTATTCCCTCCGCGCCGGCCTGCCGCCGCGCTCGCTCACTTTGCTCAAGGCCGCCTGCGAATCCGTCGCCGACCTGCCCGAGCTCGCCGAAGACCGCTCCAACCTCGACCGCTGCCTGCAAAAGCGCCGGCAGATCTCCGAGCAATATTTCAACCTGATCGCCGGCCGTCTCGGCAAGAACCACTGCCCGGGCCGCTCGTGGGAGGCCATCGGCCACCTCGCGCTCCGGCTCGTGCCCGCCATCACCGTGGCCGACCTCGGCGCCGGCGAGGGCCTCCTCTCCCAGCTCATCGCCCACCGCGCCGAGCGCGTGTGGTGCATCGACAACTCCCCGAAGATGGTCGAAGTCGGCACCGAGCTGGCGAAGAAGAACAGCCTCGCCAACCTCACCTACAAGCTCGGCGACATCGAGTCGGTGCCGTTGCCCGACAAATCCGTCGACCTCGCCATTCTTTCGCAGGCCCTGCACCACGCCAACCATCCGCAGACCGCCGTCAACGAAGCCTACCGCATCCTGAAGCCCGGCGGTCAGCTCCTCGTCCTCGATCTCAAGGAGCACGATTTTGAAAAAGCCCACGAACTCTACGGCGACCTCTGGCTCGGCTTCAAGGAAAGCGCCCTCCACGGCTTTCTGAAGGAAGCCGGCTTCACCAAGGTCGAGGTCACGACCGTCTCCCGCGAGGAGCACGAGCCCCACTTCGAAACCCTCCTCGCCAGCGGGCTGAAGGCCGGCAAGTAACCGCACCCCCGGAGGACCAGGCTTCCGCGGGACCGCTGGCCGCTCACTCCACCTGCATGCGTTCGTTGTAGAACGCCTCGATCATCGCGTAGGTCTTTTTCGGGTCGGTCTGGACCAGCGCGTCCTCGGCCAGTTTCCGGGCATCGCTCAGCTTCATGGCCCGGATCAGGTATTTCACCGCGGGGAGCAGCGTGGGCGTCATGCTCAGTTCGTCGACCCCGAGGCCGAGCAGCAGCGGCACATAGATGGGGTCGCCCGCCATCTCGCCGCAGACGCTGACCTTGATCTTCCGCGCGTGGCCGGCGTCGACCACCTGCTTCAACACCCGCAGCACCGCCGGATGCGACGGATCGTAGAGGTGCGCGATGCGGTTGTTGCCGCGGTCGATCGCCAGCATGTATTGGATGAGATCGTTGGTGCCGATGCTGAAGAAGTCGCACTTGCCGGCCAGCAGGTCGCTGGCGAGGGCCGCGCTGGGAATCTCGATCATCGTGCCAACCCGCATGGCCGGATCGAAGGCCAGACCGCGCGCCTTGAGTTCAGCGCGGGCCTCGTCCAGCAGCGCGTTGGCCCGGTCCAGCTCGTCCGTGCCGCTGATCATGGGATACATGAGCTCCACCGCACCGTGCGCGCTGGCCCGCAGGATGGCGCGGAGCTGGTCTTTGAACATCGCCGAGTTCTCCAGACTCACACGGATGGCACGGAAACCCATGAAGGGGTTCGCCTCCGGCCCGATCAGGTGCGGGTCGCCGGGGAGCGGTTTGTCGCCGCCGACATCGAGCGTGCGGATGGTCACAGGTGCGGGCGCCAGGCCGGAAACAATCTCGCGGTAGGCCGCGTATTGCTGGTCCTCGGTCGGCAGGCGCGTGGAGCTGAGGAAGAGAAACTCCGTGCGGTAGAGCCCGACCCCGGCTCCGCGGTATTGCTTCACCAGGGCGGCCTCGTCCGGCTTCTCGATGTTGGCACGCAGGGTCACCGCCACCCCGTCGAGCGTCTCGGCCGCGAGCTCGTTGACCGTCATCAGCCGGGACTCGAACGAGGCCTTGGCCTTCTGGATCTTGCCGTAGCGGAAAAGCGTCTGCTCGGTCGGGTTGACGATGACCACGCCGTCGTAACCATCCACCATCACCCAGTCCCCGTTCTTCACCTGCGTGGTGAGGTCGCGCACGCCGACGACCGCCGGTATGTTCATCGAACGCGCCACGATCACGGCATGACTGGTGTGGCTGCCGGCGTCGGTCACGATGCTCAGGGCGGAGCTGCGATCGATGCCGGCCGCCTCGGACGGCGAGATGTCGTGCGCCACGATGATGCGCTGCTCGACGAGTTCCGTCAGGCTGCTCGCCGCCTGGCCGAGCAGGATGTGCAGCACGCGCTTGGTGACATCCTTGATGTCGGCCGCGCGCTCGCGCAGGTATTCGTCATCGATCTCGGAGAATGCCTTGATGTAGCGCTCCGCGACGGCGTTGAAGCACGTCTCGATATTCAATCCCGTCTTCTGAAAATCCCGGATCGTCTCGCCGATCAGCGCCTGGTCCTCGAGCACCATCAGGTGCGCGTCGAAGATCAACGCCTCCTCCTCGCCGAGGTTTTTGGTCACCTGCTCCTGAATCTTCGCGATTTGCTGGCGGGTGGCGATCAGCGCCTGCTCGAACCGTGCGATCTCCGCCACGCGCTTGTCCGGATCGACCGTGTAGCGCGGGATTTCCAACTCGCTCTGCAGGTAGAGAAAGACCTGGCCATATGCGATTCCTTTGGATGCGGCTATGCCCTGGATGGTGAGTTCGCTTTTGACCGAGGAATCCATTGGCAGGGGGCTGCGCGAATTAACCAACCCCCGTGCGGTGCGGTCAATGCGGAACTATATCAACCGCACTTCCCGGACGAATGCCGCCGGGCCCCAGCTCTCCCGGATTAGGGCCAATACGGGCCCCGTCACGAAATCGTCACCCAGTAGCGCAAAACAGGCGCTGCCGCTGCCGCTCATCCGCGTCGCCAGGCCGAATTCCCCGTGTAATCTCTCCAGCAGGACCGGCAGCGCGACGAATTTATCAAAAGCCACACCCTCCATATTGTTGAACAAAAGCCCCTCGGCCGGCGCGCTGCCTTGCCGCCAGGCGGAGAGCCGGGCCTCGGCCTCGGTGGCCGGCAAATAGTCGCTGCCGCGTGCCGCCATCCGGCCATAGGCCCAGGCCGTGTTGATGGCGAAACCGGGCTTGAACAGCAGCACCCGCCGGCCGCGGATACGTTCGGTCACCGTCTTGGGTAGGCCCTCGACCAGCTCCCCTCGCCCGCGCATGACGACTGGCGCGTTTTTCATAAACAGGGTGCAATCGGAGCCCAGGGTCGCCGCGATGGCCGACAGTTCGCTCTCAGCGAGCCGCCCTCCCGCAAGCTGGTTCAGCGCTCGTAGCGCCGCCACCGCATTGCTGCTGCCGCCCCCGAGGCCCGCCCCCAACGGGATGCGCTTGGTGAGCTTGAACGCTGCTCTTTCTTTCCATCCGGTCGCCGCAACAAAAGCGTGGGCGGCCTTGAGCACCAGATTGCTGTCGTCCACCGGCACCCCTGGCATATCGCACGCCAAGGTAAAGCCCGTGCCGCCCGCCTCGGCCACCAGCTCGTCGCCGAAATCCAGTGGCGCGACCACCGACACCAGATCATGGAAACCGTCGGCCCGCCGTCCGGTGACAGCGAGGTAAAGATTGATCTTGGCCGGACTGAAAATGGAAACGCCCATGGACTTTTCCCCACTAATGCCCGTTAATGCCCGACAATCCTAGGAAAATTCCTCCGTCATTTCTCTCTTTGATAAAGGTTCATTAGTGTTCATTAGTGGTTCCTCTCAACATGTCTTGCGACCTGATCCTGGCTCTTGATGTCCCCACGCGCGAAGAGGCCGCGCCGATCCTCCGCCATTTGCGCGGGCACCTGCGCTGGGTGAAGATCGGCCTGCAGATGTTCACCGCCTACGGCCCCAACTACGTGCGCGAGGTCGCCGGCATGGGTTTCGACGTCTTTCTCGACCTCAAACTCCACGACATCCCGAACACCGTCGCCAAGGCCGTCGAATCGCTCGCCCCGCTGCCCATCCGCATGCTCACGCTGCACACCGCCGGCGGCGGCGAGATGATGCGCGCGGCCCGCGCCGCCCAGCAAAAACACAATCCCGACCTGCTCCTGCTCGGCGTCACCGTCCTCACCTCGATGGACACCGCCGGCCTCAACGAAATCGGCGTGACCGCCGCCGCCGCCGACCAGGTCGCCCGCCTGGGCAAGCTCGCCGCCGACTCCGGCCTGCGCGGACTCGTCTGCTCGCCCCTCGAGGTCGCCATGCTCCGTCGGCAGCTGCCCGCCGACATGCAGCTTATCACGCCGGGCATCCGCCCGGCGAGCGAGGCCGCCTCCGACGACCAGAAACGCGTGATGACCCCCGCTGATGCCGCGAAAGCCGGTTCGACTTACATCGTCGTCGGGCGTCCCATTCTCAAGGCCCCCGATCCCGCCGCCGCCGCCCGCGCGATCCTCGCGGAATTGGCCGGCTCCTAGCTCCATGCTCCCCGCTCCACGCTTAACCTCATGAGCCGCACCGCCGCCATTCTTCTCGCCGCCGGCAGCAGCCGCCGTATGGACGGCTCCGTGACCGACAAGATTCTCGCCCCGCTCGGCGATAAACCGGTCTTCGCCCACTCTGCCGCCACCTTTTTGCGCAGCGGCGTCGTCGACACCTTCATCGTCACCTACCGCGACCAGGCCCAGATGGTCGAACTCTCCGCCTACGCCCCCACGCCCACGCTCTTCGTGCCCGGCGGCGGCGAGCGCCAGGATTCGGTCGCCGCGGCGCTGGCCGAGCTGCCCGACGACGTCGGCTACGTCTTCATTCACGACTGCGCCCGGCCGCTCGTGCGCGTCGAGCAACTGGTCGCCCTGCACAAGATCGTGCGGCGCGAAAACGCCGTCGTGCTGGCGCACCGCGTGACCGACACCATCAAGGAACACAGCGGCGAAGGCCGGCTCCGCACGCTCAACCGCAAGCATCTCTGGGCGATGGAGACCCCGCAGGTTTTCTCGCGGAAACTGATCTGCCGCGCCTATGCGCGGGTCGCCGAGCGCAAGCTCACCATCACCGACGACGCCGCCGCGGTCGAACTGCTGAAGCACCCCATCGCGCTCCTGGAAAATCCGCACGCCAACCCGAAGCTCACGACCCCGGCGGACCTGCCCTATCTGGAATTCCTGCTCGCCCGCACGGAATCTTGACCCTCGTTGCTGGCATGAACCTCCGCATCGGCCACGGCTACGACATCCACCGCACGGTCCCCGGCCGGAAACTCGTGCTCGGCGGCGTGACCTTCGCCACCGACTTCGGCCTCGACGGCCATTCCGACGCCGACGCGCTGACCCATGCGATCTGCGACGCCCTCCTTGGAGCCGCGGGCCTGCCCGACATCGGCCACCAGTTCCCCAACACCGATCCGGCCTTCAAGAACGCCGACTCCCAGGTGCTCCTCCAACGCGTCATTGCCGCCCTGCGCGAGCGCGGCTGGGCTCCGGTCAATGTCGACGCCACGCTCATCGCCGAAAAACCGAAGATCGCCCCGCACCTCGCCGCCATGAAGGCCGCCCTCGCCCGCTCCACCGGCCTCCCCGTGGACGCCATCGGCCTGAAGGCCACGACCAACGAAGGCTCCGACGACATCGGCCGTGGCCTCGCCATCGCCGCGCACGCCGTGGCCTTGATTCAGAAGCTGTAGGAGCGGCTTTATGCCGCGATTCATGAGCATGCCCGCCAACGCCTCTCGTTCTGGATTCTTCACTGCGCTCAGAATAACACGTTCCGGGTTTTTGTGCTTTTTGTGCTTTTTGTGGCCATTCATTCCGGGCTGCGCGAAGCGCGAGACCCCGGCCGAATCGGCCATTCGCGACCAAATCCTCCTGCGAGGCCTGAGCGCCGATCCGGCCGAACTCGACCCGCACGTCATCACCGGACTCCCCGAGATCAATGTGGTGTCGACACTCTTCGAGGGCCTCGTCGGCGAAGATCCCGTCGACCTTCACCCGGTGCCCGGCGTGGCGGAGAGCTGGGAGGTTTCGCCCGACGCGCTCACCTATACCTTTCACCTGCGCGCCAACGCCCGCTGGTCCAACGGCGAACCGGTCACGGCGCAGGACTTCGCCCACTCCATCCGTCGCGTGCTCACGCCATCGCTGGGCGCCGACTACGCCACGATGCTCTACCTGCTGGCCAACGCCGAGGCTTACCACAAGGGCGGGCTGACGGACTTCGCGCAGGTCGGTGTCCAGACGCCCGACGCCCGCACCCTCCGGCTCGTGCTCGCCCATCCGGCGCCGTATTTTGTTTCGCTGCTCACCCATCCCGCGTGGTTTCCAGTTTACCTGCCCGCGCTGGAAAAGACCGGCTCGCCCTACCAGCGTGGCAACCCATGGACGCGACCGGGCAGCCTCGTCGGCAACGGCCCTTTCACGCTGAAGGAGTGGAAGCGCGGCGAAGTGATTGTCGTCGAAAAATCCCCGACCTACTGGGACGCGTCCACGGTGCGGCTCCGCGCGATTCATTTTCATCCCGCCGCGGATGTGGAGAGCGAGGAACGGGCCTTTCGCGCCGGCCAGCTGCACCTCACCGAGGCGCTCCCGGTCAGCAAGGTCGACACCTACCGGCGCGAACAACCCGGCGTCCTGCAGATCGGGGCGTTCCTCGACACCTATTTCTACCGGCTGAACACGACCCGACCCGGCCTCGACAATATCAAGGTGCGGCAGGCGCTCGCCCTCGCCATCGATCGCACCGGCATCGTCGAAAAAATCACCCGCGGCGGCCAGCAACCCGCGCATTCGTTCACGCCGCCCGGGATCGCCGGCTATGAGCCGCCCGACTCGCTTCGAACCAAGAATGACGAGGCACGCCGGCTCCTGACCGAGGCGGGCTTTCCCGGCGGCAAGGGCCTGCCGCCGCTGGAGATCATGATCAACAGTTCGGGCAACCACCGGGCCATCGCCGAGGCGATCCAGGAGATGTGGCGCCGCGAACTCGGCGTCGACGTCCGCGTCAACAACATGGAACAGGCCACGCTGCTCGCCAACCGCCGCACCCTCGACTACTCGGTCATGCGCGGCGAATGGGCGGCCGACTACCTCGACCCCAAAACCTTCCTCGATGTCTTCCGCTCCGACTCGAACAACAACCACACGGGCTGGAAGAACCCCGCCTACGACGCCCTGCTCGCCGAGGCCGACCGCACCGCCGATCCAGCCGCGCGCCGCGGACTGATGCGTCGGGCCGAAACCATCCTGCTGCAGGAAGCGCCCATCATTCCGATCTATTACTACACAAGCGTGCGACTCGTCTCCCCCGCCGTGCACGGCTGGCATCCGACCCTGCTCGACCGGCATCCTTACAAGAATATCTGGCTGGGCCCTTGAGTATGCTTAGCCACAAAAGGCGCAAAAACCGCAAAAGTGGAACCGGCGCATCCATCGGTTTTTTGTGCCTTCTGTGCCTTTTGTGGCCATTCCTCCCGTCCTGCTCCAAGCGCGACGCCGCGCCCCCCCCGGATGTCCTCCGCGTCAGCCAGCGCAACGAACCCGCCACGCTCGATCCGCATCTCGCGACGCTGCCCGACGAATTTTTCATCATCCGGGCGCTCAGCGAGGGCCTGCTCGTCCCCGCGCCCGACGGCGGCGCGCCGCTCCCGGCGGTCGCCGCCCGCTACGCGGTTTCGCCTGACGGACTCACCTACACCTTTGAACTGCGCCCCGACGCCCAATGGTCCAACGGCGACCCGGTCAAGGCCGCCGACTTCGTCTATTCCATCCACCGCGCGCTCTCGCCCCGACTGGCGGCGCCGAAGGCCGCCCTGTTTTTTCCGCTGAAAAACGCCCAGGCGTTCTATGCCGGCCGCGAGAAGGATTTTTCCACCGTGGGGGCACGTGCCCTCGGCGAGCTCCGGCTAGAGCTCACGCTGGAGGAACCGGCCGCGGATTTCCCGGCGCTGGTGGCCAGCGGACCGTGGATTCCCGTGCACCCCGCCACGATCGAAAAATACGGGCGCATGGACCGGCGCGGCACCGACTGGACGCGGCCCGGACACTTCGTCGGCAACGGCCCCTTCGTCCTCACCGCCTGGAAACCAAACGAGGAGATCGTCGTCCGGCGTAACCAGGCCTGGCGCGATGCCGCCCACGTCGGTCTGCGCGAGATCCGTTTCCTGGCCTTCGACAACGGCGACAGCGAGGAACGCGCCTTCCGCGCCGGCCAGCTCGATGTCACACTCGCCGTGCCGTTCAGCAAGCTCGCCACCTACCGGACCGACGAGCCGGCGCTCCTGCACACCACGCCGCTGCATGAGACGCGCTACCTCGCCCTGAACACCCAACGGGCGCCGCTGGACAAGGAGTCGGTGCGCCGCGCGCTCGGCCTCGCCATCGACCGCACGGCGCTGGTGGAAAAAGTGCTCCTGGGCGGGCAGCAGCCGGCCTACTCGTTCGTGCCGCCCGGCCTCGGCGGCTACCGCCCCCAATGGCGGGTCGAGGAAAACGCCGAGGAGGCGCGCCGGCTGATGCGCGAAGCCGGTTACCCCGGTGGCCACGGTTTTCCCCGGCTGGAAATGACGACGTGGGTCAACACCCCCGTGCTCGAGGCCATCCAGCAAATGTGGCGGAGCGAACTCGGCATCGAGGTCACCATCGCGCAACGCGAGGCGCGCACGCACCTCGCCGCGCTGGCCGCGGGCAACTACGACATCGCCCTCGTGACCGCCATTCCCGACTACAACGGTGCCTCGGACCTGTTCACCCAGCTGACCGGCGGGGATCCCGGCAACTACCCGCATTGGAGCAGCGTGGAGTTCGACCGGCTGGTGGCCGAAGCCGGCCGTTCCAGTTCGGCGGCCCTGCGTCTCGCCGGCTACCAGCAAGCGGAGAAGATCCTCCTGATCGAAATGCCGCTCATCCCGCTGTATTTCAACACCCAGAATTTCCTGCTTCAACCCCGCGTGCACCACTGGCGCGCGGACCGGCTCTGGACACGGTTCTATCCCGA
>Ga0066487_100232_pt1 | contig 17343 bp, 20 predicted proteins | sample LakWasM129_HOW14_2_FD_59588 | JGI IMG/M metagenome (GOLD analysis project Ga0066487, IMG submission 59588) | Freshwater sediment methanotrophic microbial communities from Lake Washington under simulated oxygen tension - Sediment Metagenome 129_HOW14 | ecosystem: Environmental > Aquatic >... | reverse complement strand
CGCCTCTGTGCTTGGCTCGGCCAAGATCGCCGACGACTTCAACGTGAAGAACGAGGTCTACAAGGAGCATCAGGACGTCGCGAGCTACATCGATGCGTCCCTCATGCTTGAGGCCGCCAAGAAATAATCCCGTCACCGGGCGTCCGCCTTGCCGAACGCTGACGCCTTGCCACCCAAGCTGATGTCACGGGAACCCTGGTTCGCCGTCCTGCGCCCGCTCTCCGGACGGCGGCGCGCCGGCCTGTGGTTCGTTTCCTTCCTCTGGCCGTTGCTGCTGTGGAGCGCGGTCAGTTATGTCCCGTTCCTCTGGCATCCGATGATTCATGTCACCGCCCCGGGCGACGTGACTTGGTTCCGACCGGACATGTTGATCGACCGGCATGAGTTTGCCCGGGAATCCGAAAAGATCCTCGCCGCCGGCGGCAGGGCGCCCGAGGGGTATCGCGCCAATCCGATCTACCTGCCGGCGCCGCATTGCGTCGCCCGGGCGCTCTACACGGCGTTCATCACCAAGCCTGTCCTGCGCGGCGACACCTGGTTGCACGAAAGCCTGTGGCTGAGCATCCAGACCATCTTCTGGGGCTTCGTCATTTCCTCCGCCGTCGGCGTGCCGCTGGGCATCCTGTGCGGTTCCTATGCGGCGCTGTCCCGCGTGACCGAGCCGCTGGTGGATTTTATCCGTTACATGCCCGCGCCGGCCTTCGGGGCGCTGATGGTTGCCATCTTCGGCATCTACCAGGAACCCAAGATCGCGATCATCTTCATCGGCACCTTTTTCCAGCAGGTGCTCGTGGTCGCCAACACCGTGCGCAAGGTCGATCCGGCCCTCATCGAGGCCGCCCAGACGCTGGGGGCCAACCGCCGCAAGCTGGTCTGGCGCGTCATCGTGCCGGCCAGCCTGCCCGACCTCTACAACGACCTTCGCATCCTGCTCGGCTGGGCTTGGACCTACCTGATCGTGGCCGAAGTGGTGGGCATCAGTTCCGGCATCACGTTTTTCATCAACCAGCAGGCGAAGTATCGGAATTTCGACAACGTCTACGCGGCGATTCTCATCATCGGATTCATCGGGTTGTTGACCGACCAGATCCTCGCCTTCGTCGGCCAGCGGCTCTTTGTCTGGCGCAGCGGCCGGGCCAGCCGGCTGCGGACGCTGGCGGGCCGCCTTTTTGCCGGACGCTATGTGCTGCTTTTCCCCGAAGAACCCGAAGGAGACAACACATGACCCCCGCGGCCGATTTGCCCGATTATCGCTCGCAGTCGCCGGCCGTGGCGGAGCGCTTCCGCCGCATCAAGGAGCGTCCGGTCGTGCTCGAAATCGATCATCTCGGACGCCGGTTCGAGGGACAGCACGGTCCGGTCACGGCGCTGCGCGACATTTCCCTGCGGATTCACCGGCGGGAACTGGTGTGCGTCATCGGCCCGTCCGGCTGCGGCAAATCCACGCTGATCCGCATTGTCGCCGGATTGGATGCGCCCACCACCGGCCGGATGCTCGTGGATGGCAAGGAGACCAGCGGTCCGTGTCCGGAACGCGGCATGGTGTTCCAAGGCTACACCTTGTTTCCGTGGCTCACCGTCAAACGCAATGTGATGTTCGGCCTGGAAATGGAAGGCATGGGCCCGGATCAGGCCGAGGCCGAGGCGCGCCAGTGGATCAGCCTCGTCGGGCTGGACCGGTTCGCCGAGAGCTACCCGCATCAGCTTTCCGGCGGCATGAAACAACGCGTCGCCATCGCTCGCGCGTTGGCGCCCAATCCCCGCGTGCTGCTCATGGACGAGCCCTTCGGGGCGCTCGACGCCCAGACCCGCGCGCAGATGCAGGCCCACCTCCTCGAAATCTGGCGCAATGTCGACGTCACCATCCTCTTCATCACCCACGATCTCGACGAAGCCATCTTCCTCGCCGACCGCATCGTCGTGCTCAAGGCCAACCCCGGCGAGATCCAGGAGATCATCGAGGTTCCCGTGCCCCGTCCGCGCTCGCTTGCGCAGGTCAGCTCGCCGGAATTTCTGGCCACCCGCCGCCGGCTCGACGAACTTATCCATCCGCCAGTCACCGAGCCAGCCGAACACCTGCCCATCATCCGGCTGACACAGGCGGGAGACGATGTGGAATGACCGCGCCGGCCGCTTTGACCGTGACTTTCCCGCTCTCATCCAACAGAACGCCCCATCATGCCTCGCAAGGAAACCGTCGCCCGTTTCAGCGTCTCATTGCCGGCCGATTTGCTCGACGAACTCGATCAGATGGTCGGCCGCCGCGGTTTTCAGAGCCGCTCACAGGCCATCGCGGCGCTTGCCCGGGAGGGCCTCGTGGATTTCCAGACGGAACTCGGCACCAAGAGCATGGCCGGCACCATCAATCTCGTCTACGACCACCGGAAGCGGAACCTTCAGTCCCGGCTGATGGCCATCCAGCACAAGTATTACGTGATGATCGTGACCAGCCAGCACGTGCATCTGGAACATCACCACTATCTGGAGGTGCTGCTGGTGCAGGGGCCGCCGCGCGAGCTCCGCAAGCTCACCGACGAACTCGCCACCTGCAAAGGGGTGAAATATTGCAAGTTGCAGCTGGCCGCCGAGGCTCTGCCGCCGCTGCTGTAGCCGTATTTCTCCCGATTCGCGGCGCCCGCTATTTCTGGCACAGAATTGGCTTGGCGAGACGGTATTACTAACAGATAAAAACGTAACACTCGTTTTCGCATGCCATCCTCCGCCCTCTACACCGTCACCCTCAGCCACGCCGGCATGTGGTCCGGCGTTATTTCCCGCGGGAAGACCCTGCGCCTGACCGACCTGGAGGGCGGGGCGAACGCCGGGATGCTGCTCTACAACGCCGACCTTACCGTCGAGCGCTACAACATGCCCGACACGCTCAAGGGGCAGCACATCTTTCATGTGCGGCACCCTTACTGTCTGCACTCTGACATGGGCCGGGTGCTGGCCTCGATCACGGCGGACACCGTCGGCTGGCACGACACGGCCTGCGGTTGTTCCGACGCCCGTCTGGTCGCTGAAAAATACGGCGAGAAATCCTATCAAACCGCCCGCAACGAATTTTTCCGCAACGGCCGCGAGTGCTTCCTCATCGAACTGGCGAAGTGGGGTCTGGGCGAACGCGACCTCGTGCCCAACCTGAATCTCTTCAGCAAGGTGGTCGCCGACGACACCGGCCGGCTGTCGTTCGTGCCCGGTCACTCGCCCGCGGGCAGCCACGTCGAGCTGCGGCTGGAGATGAACACGCTCGTGGTGCTTAACACCTGCCAGCATCCGCTCGACCCCGATCCGCAGTATCACCCGCGCTCCGTCCGGCTGGAGGTCTTCGCCACGCCTTTGGCTTCCGCTGACGATGCCTGCCGCAACTCCCGACCGGAGAATGTCCGCGCCTTCCTCAACACCGAGAACTACCACGCGCTGCGCGCCTGATCCCATGTCCCTCGTCGAAAGCCAGCTCCTTCCCGCCCATGCCGTCTATCGCCAGATCGTCGGCGCCGGCGACCATTGGTCACGCGTGATCAAGCGCGGCCAGATCTTCCGCCTCGTCGACCTCGAGGGCAATCAGGCGGCCGACACGCTCTTCTACGACGCCCACGACCCGGCCAGCCGCTACAGCGCCTCAGACACGGTCCGGCGCCAGTCCGCGCTCTACCTCACCACCGGCACGCAGCTCATCTCCACCCGGGGCGACGTGCTCCTCACCATCGTCGCCGACACCTGCGGCCGGCACGACACGCTCGGCGGTGCCTGCTCGCGCGAAAGCAACACCATGCGCTATGCCCTGGAAAAAGAGCCCATGCACGCCTGCCGCGACAGCTTCATCCGCGGCGCGCAGGAGTGCGGCTGCGGCCTCGGCAAGCGCGACATCACCTGCAACATCAACTTCTTCATGAACGTGCCCGTCACGCCCGACGGCCGGCTCACGTTCGAGGACGGCGTTTCGGGTCCGGGTCGCTATGTGGAAATGCGGGCCGAGCGCGATGTGCTCGCCCTGATCTCCAACTGCCCGCAGCTGAACAATCCCTGCAACGCCTACAACCCGACGCCGATCGAGGTGCTGGTCTGGAATCCCTGACGCATGTTCACCAAGGTTCTCATCGCCAATCGGGGTGCCATCGCCTGCCGGATCATCCGCACGCTGCGGCGCATGGGCACCAAGTCCGTCGCCGTCTACTCGGAGGCGGACGTCGGTTCGCTGCATGTTGCCCAGGCGGATGAGGCCGTGCTCATCGGGCCCGCACCGGCGGCGCAGAGTTACCTTGTCGCCGACAAGATCATCGCTGCCGCCAAAGCGACCGGCGCGGAGGCCATTCATCCGGGCTACGGTTTCCTGAGCGAAAATCCCGGATTTGCGGAGGCCTGTGCGGCCGCCGGACTGGTTTTCATCGGGCCCAAACCGGACCAGATGCGCCGCTTCGGTCTCAAACATACTGCGCGGGAAATCGCCCGGGAGCAGGGCGTGCCGCTTCTGCCGGGAACGCCCTTGTTGGCCAACGCCGACGACGCCGTGCGGGAAGCGGCGCGCATCGGCTATCCGGTCATGCTCAAGAGCACGGCGGGCGGTGGCGGCATCGGCATGCAGCTCATCTGGAAGGAGGCGGACCTGCCGGCGGCCTTTGCCACGGTGGACCGGCTCAGCCGGAGCAATTTCAAGGAGAGCGGCCTTTACCTGGAAAAATACGTCGAGCGCGCCCGGCACATCGAGGTGCAGATTTTCGGCGACGGCCGCGGCCACGTCGTTGCCCTCGGCGAGCGCGAGTGCTCCATTCAGCGGCGCAACCAGAAGATCATCGAGGAGACCCCCGCACCGCGCCTGGCGGGAAAGGTCCGCGCCCGCCTGCTCGATTGCGCCGAGAAACTCGGCCGCGCGGCGGGCTACGAATCGGCGGGCACGGTCGAATTCGTCTTCGACGATGCCACGGGTGAATTCTACTTTCTCGAGGTCAACACGCGCCTGCAGGTCGAGCACGGTGTGACGGAGGAGGTTACCGGCATCGATCTGGTCGAATGGATGGTCCGTCAGGCGGCGGGCGAGCTCGATCTGGCGGGCTTTCAGCGCCGATCCAACGGCGCGTCCATCCAGGTCCGCCTCTACTCCGAAGATCCAGGGAAAAACTTCCAGCCGGCCACCGGCCTCCTGACGGAGATGATCTTCCCGCGCGGCATCCGGATTGAAACCTGGGTGGAGCGCGGCAGCGAGGTCAGCCCGTATTACGATCCGATGCTGGCAAAAATCATTGTGCGCGGCGCCGACCGGGCCGAGGCGCTCGGCCGGCTGCAGCAGGCGCTCGCCGACACCCAGGTCTCCGGCCTGGAGACCAATCTTCTATATCTCCGCCAGATCGTCGCCTCGAAGGGCTTTGCCGCTGGCAAGGTGACCACGCGCTTTCTGGAGAAACTGCCTTACGCGGCGCCGACGATAGAGGTCCTCAGCGGCGGCACGCAGACGACGGTGCAGGATTATCCCGGTCGCCTTGGCCATTGGGACGTCGGGGTGCCGCCCTCGGGACCGATGGATGCCCTGGCTTTCCGGCTCGCCAACCGTTTGGTGGGGAATCCGCCCTCGGCGGCCGGTCTCGAAATCACGCTCACCGGTCCGGAACTGCGCTTCAACACCGACGCCGTCATCGCGCTGACCGGGGCGAGCCTGGACGTGACACTGGACGGCGAAGCCATCGCATTCTGGCGCGCCGTGCGCGTCAAACGTGGCGCGGTGCTACGCCTCGGCGACATCGCCGGCGCCGGCATGCGCACCTACCTGGCCGTGCGCCACGGGTTCGACGTGCCGGATTATCTCGGCAGCAAGAGCACGTTCACCCTCGGTCTCTTCGGCGGGCACGCCGGTCGCGCGCTGCGCACCGGTGATGTGCTGCGCATCAATCCCGGTCCGGTGTTTGGCGACGCGGACCCGCAGGCACTGCTCCGGTTGCCGGCCGCGCTGGTGCCGACTTATGCCCGCGAGTGGGAGATCGCCGTCCTCTACGGCCCGCATGGCGCGCCGGATTTTTTCCAGCCCGAGGACATCGCCGACCTGTTCTCCGCCAGTTACGAAGTCCATTTCAATTCGGCGCGCACCGGGGTGCGTTTGATCGGCCCGAAACCGCGCTGGGCACGCGCTGACGGGGGCGAGGCCGGCCTGCATCCGTCGAACATCCACGACAACGCCTATGCCGTCGGCACGATCGATTTCACGGGCGACATGCCCATCATCCTCGGACCCGACGGCCCCAGCCTCGGCGGCTTCGTCTGTCCGGCGACGATCACCGCCGCCGATCTGTGGAAGATCGGCCAGCTCCGGCCGGGCGACAAGGTCCGATTCCGACCGGTGACAGCGGCGGAAGCGCGCTGGCGCGAATCGGCGCAGGAGGCCGAAATCGAGACGTTCCGGCCGGTGAAGCCCGCCCGCAAGGTCCGCCCGGCGGACCTGCCGACCGAACCGGCGGTGTTGCATCGCACGGCGGAGAAGCCCGGCGTTCCGGTTGTCTGTTACCGGCGTTCGGGCGACAAATACCTGTTGGTGGAATACGGGCCGCTCGTGCTCGACCTCACGCTGCGTTTCCGGGTGCACGCCCTCATGCAGTGGCTGCAGGAGAACCACACGCCCGGCCTGCTGGATCTCACCCCCGGCATCCGCTCGCTCCAGATCCATTACGACAGCCGGGTGCTGCCGCTGGAGCGACTGATGGAAACCCTGTTGGCCGCCGAGGCGCACCTGCCGGCCACCGATGATATGGAAGTGCCTACGCGCGTCGTGCACCTGCCGCTTTCGTGGGAGGATGAGTCCACCTTGCTCGCCATCCGCAAATATATGCAAACCGTCCGGAAGGACGCACCGTGGTGCCCGAGCAACATCGAGTTCATCCGCCGCATCAACGGACTCGATTCCGTGGATGACGTGAAACGCATCGCTTTCGACGCCAGCTATCTCGTTTTGGGCCTTGGCGACGTCTACCTCGGCGCGCCGGTGGCCACCCCGATCGATCCCCGGCACCGGCTCGTCACCACCAAATACAATCCCGCGCGCACTTGGACGCCGGAAAACGCCGTCGGCATCGGCGGCGCCTACCTGTGCGTCTACGGCATGGAAGGCCCCGGCGGTTACCAGTTCATCGGCCGCACCGTGCAGATGTGGAACCGCTGGCGGCAGACCGCCGATTTCACCGATGGCAAACCTTGGCTGCTGCGTTTCTTCGACCAGATCCGGTTCTACGAAGTCGGGGCGAAGGAACTGCTCCAATTTCGCGAGGATTTCCCGCGCGGCCGCTTCAAACTGCGGATCGAGGAGGAAACGTTCCGGCTGCGGGACTATCAAAAATTTCTGGCCGACAACGCCGGCGCGATCACCGCCTTCAAAACGGGACAGCAAGCCGCCTTCGAGGCGGAGCGCCACCGCTGGGCGGAATCCGGCCAGCTCAACTTCTCCGCCGACGCCGAGGCGGCCAGCGCCACGGCCGAGCGCGCCGCGCTGCCCTCCGGACACAAGGCCGTCATCGCGCACGTGCCGGGGAATGTCTGGAAAATCAACGTGCACGCCGGCCAGCAGGTGACCCGGGATCAGCCGCTCGTCATCCTCGAATCGATGAAAATGGAGATTTCAGTCTTCCCCACGGAATCCGGTGAAGTGACTGAAGTGCTCTGCGCCGAAGGCCGGCCCGTGCAAGCCGGCGACACTCTGGCCGTAATCAAAACCACCGCCTGATATGCAAACCCTCAATCTGCCGGAAGTGCTGGATCAGATCGAAGCCCGCGGCCGGGACGCCGTGTGGATTTCCCGCCTGCCGCGCGCGGCGGTGATGGCGGCGCACGCCAAGGCGGCCGGCCCGCTGGCGGGTGCCACTTTTGCCATCAAGGACAACATCGACCTCGCCGGTCTGCCGACGACCGCGGCCTGCCCGGAATACTCCTACACGCCGGCAGTCTCGGCCCCGGTGGTGCAGCGACTGATCGATGCGGGGGCGATTCCGCTCGGCAAAACCAATCTCGACCAGTTCGCCACTGGGTTGGTGGGCGTGCGTTCGCCCTACGGGGTGCCGGTGAATCCCTACGGCGCCGCGTATCTTCCGGGCGGTTCCAGTGCGGGTTCGGCCGTCGCCGTGGCGGCGGGGCTGTGCAATTTCTCCCTTGGCACCGACACCGCCGGATCGGGGCGCGTGCCGGCGGCGTTCAACAATCTCGTCGGGCTCAAGCCCACGCGCGGCCTGCTGAGCACGCGCGGGGTGGTGCCGGCGTGCCGGACGCTCGACTGCGTTTCGATTTTCACGCGCACCGTCGCGGACGCCGCCGAGGTGCTCGCGGTGGCCGCGGCTTTCGATCCGGAGGATCCCTACAGCCGTCCGGCCGCACCGCCGGTGGCGGACGAAAGCTGGCCGCCGCGCATTGGTGTGCCGCGGGCGGACCAGCTGGAGTTTTTCGGCAATCAGGATGCGGCGAAACTGTTCGCGCGCTCCGTGACGCGCTGGCGCGAGCTGGGGGCCACGGTCGTCGAGGTGGACTTCGCGTCGTTTCTTGAAGCCGCGCGGCTGCTCTATGAGGGGCCGTGGGTGGCCGAGCGCTATGCCGCCATTCGTGACTTTATCGAGCAAAGGCCCGCCGCGCTGCATCCGGTGACGCGCCGGATCATCGAGGGCGCGAAGCCGCTCACCGCGGTGGCGGCCTTCGAGGCGACCTACAGGCTTGCAGCCTTGCGACGCCGGACCGAGGCGGTCTGTGCGGATATCGACGTGTTGCTCACGCCGACCGCCGGCACGATCTACTCGGTGGCGGAAGTCGAGGCCGACCCGATCCGGCTGAACAGCAATCTCGGCACCTACACCAATTACATGAACCTGCTCGATCTGTGCGGCATCGCCGTGCCGGCGGGGTTCCTGCCGAACGGAATGCCATGGGGCGTGACGCTTGTTGCCCCGGCCTTTTGCGACGACCGGCTCCTGCGCCTCGGGGCAAAATTCCTCGGCGAGCCGTCGCCAAAACGCGCGCTTACGCCGGCCGGACCGGGAGTGAAGCTCGCCGTGTGCGGGGCGCATTTGCGCGGTCTGCCGTTGAACTGGCAGCTCACCGGCCTTGGCGGTCGCCTCGTTCGCGCCACCCGAACGGCACCGCAATACCGGTTCTTTGCCTTGCCGGGCACGGTTCCGCCCAAACCCGGATTGGTGCAAGTGCTCGAAGGCGGCGCGGCGATCGAGGTCGAGGTGTGGGAGTTGCCGGTCGATGCCTACGGGCGGTTCGTTGCCGCGATTCCTGCGCCGCTCGGCATCGGCACGCTCTGGCTGGAGGATGGCGAGGCGGTGCAGGGATTTCTGTGCGAAACGTTCGCGACGGCGGGTGCGCGCGACATCACCACGCTGGGCGGTTGGCGGGCGTATTTGAAAAGCTTGGGATGAAAGCTCACTTGCCAAGACCCGCCCGCTGACGCCAGCTTGGGGTTTCCAATCGCATGTTGCATCCCGTCCAGGCTCCGTTGGCCTCACCCGATCCGGCGTTGCCCGAGGTGGCGGTGCGGGTCGACCGGCTCAAGCTGGCCAAGCGACTCTGGCGCGGCGTGGCGGATGACGGCGTGGAATTTGGCTTTGAACTCGAGTCCCCGCTCGCGGACGGAGCCACGGTCTGGCAGGGAGCTGCCGCCCGCTATGTCATCCGGCAGGATGCCGAGCCCGTGATTGAAATTCCGCTCGATGTCGCCCCCTCGGCCGCCGCCGGTCTGGGCTGGGCCATTGGCAATCTGCATCTCGAACTTTCCGCCGAGCCGACCCGGCTGCTGGCGCCGGACGATCCGGCGGTGCGGCAGTTGCTCGACCGGCTGGCGGTGCCTTACCGGACCGCGACGGCGGTGTTTCGGCCCGGACGTTTCGCCCGCGGCAACCAACAAAGCCATGACCTCGGACCCGGTCACAAGCATTGAGGCCGGGTGGGTCGTCGGTCTGTTGCAGACGGGCGATTCGTTTTACCCCACGGGCAGCTATGCGCATTCGTTCGGCCTGGAAGGCCTCGTACAGGAAGGTGTCGTGCGCGACCGGGCTTCATTGCGCCAATTCATGCTGCTGGCGGTGCGGCCGGCCTTGCAGCACATGGAGCTGCCGCTCGCGGCGCATGCCTGGCGGGCCCTGGCCGGGCCGGATTGGGCGCGGGTGGGGGAGATCAGCATCCTGGCGCACGCGTTCAAGACGGCGCACGAGGCCCGCCAGGCCGCCGAGAACATCGGCCGCCAGCGGGTCGAGTTCATGAACGCGCTCCGGCCTGATTCACTGGCGGCCGTTTTTCTGGAACACGCCGCCGCCGAAGGCTGGCCCTTTTCGCCTCCGGTGGCAGCGGCGTTGGAGGGCCGGGTGCTCGGCGCGCCGCTTCCAGCAGTGCTCGCGGGGGTCTATTATTCCAGCATGGTGTCGTTGCTGGCGGCGGCAATGAAGCTGCTCCGGCTTGGGCAGAATGGCGCGCAGACGTTGCTCACCGAGATGCTCACCGCCGCGCCGGACGTCATTGCGGCGGCGGGTGCAATGCCGCTGGAGGAAGCCGGCTGGTTCAACCCGTGGCTCGACATCGCCGCCGCCCGGCACGAACGCGCCGACGGCCGGTTGTTCATTTCCTGACCATGTCCACCTCACGTCCTCCCCGCATCGGCATCGGCGGCCCGGTTGGGTCCGGCAAGACGATGCTTTGCCTGAAACTCTGCCTGCGCCTGCGCGAACGCTACTCGATGGCGGTCGTCACGAACGATATCTACACGCTCGAAGATGCGCAGTTCCTGACCCGCAGCGGCGCATTGCCCGCAGAGCGGATCGCGGGCGTCGAGACCGGCGGTTGCCCGCACACAGCCATCCGGGACGACACAACGATGAACGAGCAGGCGGTGCGGGCGATGGAGGCGAAGTTTCCCGACCTGCAGCTCACGCTGGTCGAGAGCGGCGGCGACAATCTGTCCGCCACGTTTTCGCCGGAGCTGGTGGACGCGTTCATTTACGTGATCGACGTGGCCGAGGGGGACAAGATCCCTCGCAAGGGCGGCCCGGCCATCCGGTTCAGCGACCTGATGATCATCAACAAAATCGACCTCGCGCCGCTGGTGGGGGCCGACCTCGGCGTCATGGAGCGCGATGCCAAGGCCCAGCGCGGGGCGCGACCGTTTGTATTCTGCGATCTCAAGCGCGAGCACAACCTCGACCAGGTGATCGCGTGGATCGAGCGCGAGGTGCTGTTCGCGCAGAAGGCGGGAGGTAGTGCGGTGCTTTAGCCCGCACGTGAAATCCTGCGCGGGCTGAAGCACCGCGCTACTGCGATGAGCACATTCTCCGGAAATCTATCCTTGTGCGCCGAAGCGCGCCCCGACGGGCGCACGGTTCTGGCGGGGCAGTCGTTTCGCGCGCCCTACCATGTGAGCAAGCCGTATTGGGACGAGGCCGCGCGGACGCTGTTGGTGCAGGTGGTCAATCCCACGGCGGGAATCCTGGCCGGGGACCGGCTCGAATCGGACATCGCCGTCGGCGAACGCGCCGCCCTCCTGGTGACGACCCCGAGTGCGAGCCGGATCTTTCAAATGAAGGAGGGCACGGCGGAGTGCCGGCAGCATTTCCAGGTCAGACCGGGCGGCTGGCTTGAAGTGATGCCCGAGCCGCTCGTGCCGCATCGCGGCAGCCACTACCGGCAGATCACCCGGATCGAAGTCGAACCCGGGGGGGGACTGTTCTTTGCCGATCTGCTGGTTTCCGGCCGCGTCGGGCACGGCGAATCATGGGAATGGAGCCGGCTCGAACTGGCTATCGACGTGCGGGTCGGGGGCGAACTCGTCCTGCGGGAGCGGCTGGATCAAAGCGGCACCGAGTTGCAGGCCTTGGCCGGGCTGGCGGGCGCGGCGCCGGGCGCCTGTTTTGCCAATGCCGTGCTCATCGCGGAGGAGCGCAGCACCGATGAGTCGTGGCAGGCCCCCGTGGCGGCGTTGCACGGCGATGGGCTATGGGTGGGGCTCAGCCGGTTGCGGCGCGGTGGCTGGAATCTGAAAATCGTGGCACCCGGACCCGTCCAGTTGCGGCAAGCGTTGCAGTCGATCCGCGGAATTCTGGCCGGGTTCTTTCCGCGGCTCGCCTGCGATCCGCGGAAACTATGACGGTTGGCTTAACGGCGGTCAGCTGGCTGGCGGCGGACCAGAGAATGCTTCGTCTGGCGTGAACGGAGAAAATGCCAGCCGGTCCAGGCGATCACTCCCACCAGCAGAAAGCAGAGGATGGTGGCCGCCGGGTGAGCGGCAAGGTGGTCGAAATCCCAAGTGAGTTCGGAGCCGTCGTGGCCGGGATGGGCTTGGGCCAGCACCGGCAGCGCGAAGGCCGCGAGGGCGAGAAGGCGGGTCGGTTTCATGAAGATAAGGCAGCAGTTAGCGCGCCAACGGGCAACTCCATCATGTGTCACACCCGGATTCAAACCGCGTTCTCGCGGTGTTCTCCGGTGCGGATGCGGAGAGCATCGGCCAGGGGAACAACGAGAATCTTGCCATCGCCAATCTTACCCGTGCGCGCCGCATGGGTAAGCGCGGTCACGGTGGCAGCGGTCAGGCTGGAAGGCACGGCAACCTCTATTTATACTTTGGGGAGGAAATCCAGGTGGTATTCACTGCCCCGATAGACTTCGGACTGCCCCCTTTGCCGTCCGAATCCCCGGACCTCGGAGACGGTGAGGCCGTCGATGCCGAGCTCGGCCAGGGCTTCCTTCAGCTGTTCCAACTTGAACGGCTCGATGATGGCGACGATCAGTTTCATGGCTTGCCCGCAAGCGGGAGAGGGGCGAGCACGGCTCGTGCCAGTCCCCGGAGCCGCCCACCTACCAACTGGAAATAAAAAAGCCGCACCAAAGAAGGTGCGGCTCGGAAGGCTGGAAGCCTAGTTATTTGACCGCGGTCAGCGGGGGCGGCGGAGGGGTGGCGATGGAGCTGTCGTTGAGCTTCTTCGCGACCATTTCCATCATGCGCTGGATTTCCAACTCGGCGGTGCGGCGGTTGATCTTGGCTTGTTCGACGCGCTTGGAGAGTTCGAGGGTCTCGCGATTGAGGTTCTCGCGGTCCGTGCGGCCCTGGGAGATCTGGAGCTCGAGCGCGGCGACTTCCTTGGCGAGCTTGTCGGACTCGTTGGAGTATTTCGCGGTCTCGTCCTTGAGGGCCTTGATGGCGTCATCATAGTCCTTCTGCTTCTTTTGCTCCTTGGCGAGATCGGCGGCTTCGCGCTCCTCCTGGCGCTTTTTGGCCTCGGCGGTCGCCTTGTCCTCGATGATTTTCTTGCGGGCGGCTTCCTCGGCCTTGACCTTGGCGACTTCCTCCTGGCGCTGATCTTCCTTGGCCTTCATTTCCTTGAGAGCGCCGTTGTAGAAGAAGCCGAAGAGGATCAGCAGAACGGCGGGAACGATAAGATATGACTTGTTCATGTGGTGCTTAAATCGGTCGGTTTAGCCTTTCTTGGCGGCGGCGGCAGCGGCGGCAGCGGCGGCGGCCCGGGCGGCTTCGGCTGCGGTGATCTTGTCGAGCAGGGCGTAGTAATATTGCACGTTCGATTCGGCCTGCTTCACGTAGGTCTTCAGGAAGGCTTCCTCGTCGGTCCGGCGTTTCTTTTCGTCGGCCACCTTTTCGGTGGCGGCCTTCACTTCCTCGAGATCCTTCTTCAGGCGGCTGACCTGGTCGCGGAGTTTGTTGCGCTCGTCGAAGGCCTTTACGCGCTGGTCCTCGGATTCCTGGCGGGCGACGCGCTTGGCCTCCTCGGCGGCCTCGCGGGCTTCGCGCTCTTTCTTGCGGCGGGCCTGCGTCTCGACGGCGTTTTGGATGGCCAGCTCGCGGTTCTTGATGTCGCGGGCGGCGCGGTCTTTCTTCTCCTGCTCAACTTTGGCGACTTCGGCTTTGATGCGCTCGTCGTATTGGCTGGTGAACCGGTAGTAGAAACTGCCAAAGATGATGAGACCGATGAGGGGAGCGATGATGTAGACTTTGTTCATGGGCTGTTGCGTCGGACGTTAGAAAGGTAAATCAGGCTTTGTTTTTCTTGGCTTCGCGTTCCCGGAGGATGTCGTCGATCGCCTTGATCATGTTCTTGCCTTCCTTGGCCCCTTCGGGGAATTCGGCGGCATGCTTCGCGGCGTCGAGGGCGATGTCGAACTTCTTGAGCTGGTAGCCGACATACGCGAGGAACAGATAAACCTGGTGGGGCTTGGCCAGGTCGCCCTTGGCGACGGCGGCTTGCAGGTGGGGGAGGGCGTCCTCGGGCTTGTCGAGGGAGTTGTAGGCCTGGGCGATCATGAACTCCAGCTGGCCGGACTTCGGGAAGGACTTGGTCGCATCCTTGAGGGATTCGATGCCCTTGAAGGGGCGGTCGAGCTGCTGGTAGGCGAGGGCGAGCAACTCCCAGTTCTTGATCTCGTTCTCGATCTTGCCGTCCTTCAGGCCGGCGCTGAGCAGCTCCGCGGCCTTCTCAAACTGGCCGAGGTTGAAGTAGATGCCGACGAGGTTGTAATTGTCCTTGGGCGCGATCATCTGGCCGTGGGCCTGGGCGCGCTCGATCGTGATGACGGCGCGAAGCGGTTGCTCGGCCTGGAGATAATAGCCGGCGAGTTGCTGCCAGTAGTTGGCAGAGTCGGGCTTCATCTTGACGATGAGCTCGAGGGTCTCGGTCAGCTCTTCGACGCGGTTGAGCTGCTGCAGGCAAGCCATCTTGAAGATGTAGAGCGTGTCCCGGGGGTGGGTGGACAGGTGCAGACCAATCTCGACCTGCTCCAAGGCGCGCTTGATGAGGTCCAGATTGGCGTGCTCGGGATTCTGGACCGCCCAGTTGTAGAGCAGTTGGGCGTAGATCAACTGCGCCTCGGGCGTGGTCTTGGGCGTCAGTGTGAGCCAGCGCTCCATGGCCTTGACGCCCTTCTGGTAGTTGAGCGTGGCCACGGCGGGCACCTTGGCCTGCACGGCTTCCTGCAGGTAGAGGGAGGCGAGGAAATACACGAGTTCGCGGGTGGCGCGTTCCTCGTAGTAGGTCGGGGTCTTGGAATCGGAGAGCGCGAGGCCCTTCTCCAGCGGCACGACGGAGGCGCTGAAATCGCCCTTCTGCAGGAGAGTCTGGGTCTTGATCTGATAGATCAGCGCGGCGTCGTAGCTGTCGGCATCGACCTTGGCCAGCTGGGCATCGAGGAGGGTGAGCGCGCCGGCGTAGTCCTTGGCTTCGATAGCCGTCCGGTATTTGGGCAGCATCTCGCTCGTGGCGTCGGACGGGGAATAGTCCCGGACCGGGGCCTCGGCGGCGAAGGCGGTCCCAAGGAGCAGGCCGGCCCCGAGCAGGGCGAGACAGGAACGACGGGGAATAGAAATGATGTTTAACATGGCCGGGATGCGATGTTATTTGCTGTCCTCGAGATTGAACTCGAGCAACTGCTGGGCGCGGACGTTGACGGGGCGGCCACCCTTGCGGCCGGGTTTGAATTTCCACTTTGCCACAGCCGCCATGGCCGGTTGCTCGAATTCGCGGTGCGAGGAGCGGGTGACCTGGGTCTGCACGACATCACCGTTGGTATTGATGATGAATTCGACGACGACTTCGCCGCTGATGCCGGCCCGGCTCATCTCGTAGGGATAGGTGGGCTGGGGCTGCACGCGGGCGACGGGTCTCTGGTCGAGATTGTTGATATCGAAGAGATCCTTGATGCCGCGGCCGAAATTGGCGCCGGGCTTGAGCACCGGGATAGTGATGGCGCCGGTGGAGGGGGTGAGGCCCGGAGGGGGCGGCGGGGTGAGGGGCTGGGTGAAGGCGTCGACCGGGACAACCGTCGGGAGATCGACGAGGCTCGGCGGCGCCATGACATTTTGCGGCTGCTCATCGGCCAAGTCTTCCACCTTCTCGGGTTTGTCCTCTTCGATAGGCGGCATTTCAAACTGCATGGCGGCTTCCTGCTTCGCCACGGCCTTGTGCATGGGCGGAGCCTTGTGGTTGAAGCCAAAGAGAAACGTGGTGTGCAGCGCCACCGAAACCAGAAGCCCTATGATCAAATCCTTGTTCATCGTGGAGTGACTTATTTGCCCGTCGGGCGGGTGCGGGTTTCGACCGAGAATTTTTTGATGCCGGCCTTGCGGACCTCGTCGAGGACCGAAATGGTGGTGCCGAAGCGGGCCTTTTCGTCGCCCGCAATGAGGACGCGGGGATCTTCGGTCTGGGTCTTGTAATAGGCGATGCGGGAAGGCAGCTCACCTGGATCGATCAATTCCTTGTTCCAGAAAATAGTCCCTACTTCGGAAACTTGAATAGTCACTGGCTCAACATCTGGTTTATCTTTAGATTGAGAGCCGACCGGCAGATCCACCGGCACCGATTGGATGCGGTTCAGGGACAGGGTGAACAGCACGAAGGTCGCAAGCAGGAAGAAGATAACGTCGATGAGCGGTATGATTTCAATACGCGCCTTCTTGCGGGACGGGACTTTGATTTTGACGCCTTCCATGATGGGACTGCTGGTAAGTATGAAATATACGCGCGAAACGCCGGTTTCTTAGAGAAAAAGTCGCACGAGGTTAACGGACATGGGTCTCGATGAAGACCTTGGTGAATCCGGCCTTGCGCGCTTCATCGAAGACATAGACTGCTTGGGCAAAGAAGGCGCGCTCGTCGCCGTTGATCAGGATGCGGCCTTCCGGCTCCTGCAGGTGATACTGCTGCAGGCGCTGGAGGAATTCGTCGAGGGTGACCAGATCCTTGTTCCAGCCGATCGTGCCTTCGTCCGTGACGCTGATGGTCACCGTGCCGGCGGGATCGCGCGGCTCGCTGGTGGACGACACCGGTAGGTGGACAATGGTCAGGCCGTTCGATTTGTTGAGGGAAAGGGTGAACAAGACAAAGGTCGCGAGCAGAAAGAAGATGACGTCAATGAGAGGGATGATCTCAATGCGGGCTCTCTTCGTGCCGCCTGGGCCGGTTCCACCACCACCACCGTGCATGACAGTAAGTTGGGTTAAAGTCGCGAGAGTGCCGCCTTAGTGGGCGTTGGCGCTCTCAGACTTGTTGATGATGATCTCGAGCGAGTTGGAGGCGTCTTCGACTTCGTGGCGGGCCTCGTCCAAGCGGGCGTTGAGATAGTTGAAGGGCAGCAGGCCGGTGATGGCGATGCCGAGACCGCAGGCGGTCGCGATGAGCGCCTCGGCCACGCCACCGGTGATCTGGCCGGCGGCGGCGGCGATGTCGCCGCCCTGGAGGGCGCCGAAGGTGTTCATCATGCCTGTGACCGTGCCCAAGAGACCCATCAGCGGGGCGGCGGTGATGCAGGTGTCGAGCGTCGGCAGACCCTGGCTGAAGCGCTGCATTTCCTGGTTGGCGGCGCGGGTGAACGCGTTGCCCAGCGAGT
>Ga0066487_100224_pt1 | contig 17781 bp, 21 predicted proteins | sample LakWasM129_HOW14_2_FD_59588 | JGI IMG/M metagenome (GOLD analysis project Ga0066487, IMG submission 59588) | Freshwater sediment methanotrophic microbial communities from Lake Washington under simulated oxygen tension - Sediment Metagenome 129_HOW14 | ecosystem: Environmental > Aquatic >... | reverse complement strand
GATGTATCGCGCGTCGCAGCACGACGGCTTCTCCGTGGTCGAAATCCTTTCCGAGTGCGTCGAGTTCTATGAAGGCGCCTACGACTCCTCCGTCCCGCGCAAGGGCGGCACCTGGCAAACCATCGAACTCAAAAAGAACGACGGCACGCCCGAGGACGCGGCGCGGCACGACCCGACCGACGAGCTCGCTGCCTTCCAACTCGCGCTCGAACCCTGGCCCGGCAAGTTCGGCATCTATTACGAGAACAAGGAGCGCGCGACGAAGAACAAGCTCGAGCGCAACCTCATCGCCAAGACCCGCGAGAAGACGAAGAACGCCTCCGACCTAGCGCTGCTCTCGAACACTTTCTCGAAGATGCGGTGATAACGGTGGCGGCGGTCAATGACCGCCGCACTGTGCTCAAACGGTGCCCATCGAGCACCGTGGAGGGTAGAGGCATTGCCCGCCATCGTTCTCCGCTGCCGGGCCTTCGGCTTCTGATCGCTCACAGCGGCCTTAAACGCCGACATAAGCCGGGTCACTACCGCGCTCCGGCAGCCGGCAATCGTATGGTCTTCGCCGCGCGGAAGTGCGATAGTAGGCCATCGCCATGGACAACGTAGCGGTGAGTGCCCCCGATCAGGCTGGCAGCATGCCGGCGGTGCGGGCTTCACCCATTCCTCCTGATGGTGAATGCGCCCCGCAGGATCGTCGCCCCCTTCCATGAAAACCATGATCCAAAATCTGCTGGCCCTGCAAAGCTTGCTTCTTCCGCCGGCGCCCCCGTCCCCGGAGCGACAGGCCAAGATCGCAGAACTGAAGAAATCCGTGCCCCCGCCGGTCCTGACACATTTTGAGCGAATGGTATCCCGCGGGAAAAACGGCGTGGCGCTCGTGCGTCATGGCGTGTGCAGCGAATGCCACATCCGCGTGCCGGTGGGCACACTCGCCAGCCTGGTCACGCCACATGATGTCTATTTGTGCGACTCCTGCAGCTGCTATCTCCTGCTCCCGCCCGATGAATCTCTTGGCGATTCCATTCGAACCAGAGCCAAACCGGTCGCCCGACCCACCCGCGCGAAGAAGACCACGGCGGTAATCGTTCCAGCCCCGGCCGACGACCTTTAGTTTCCAGCCAAGCTCCTTGCCTCCAAGTCCTCCCAGCGGGCAAAGGCCACGGCGTGCTCGCGCTCCAGCGCGTCGAGCCGGCCCTTCACCTCGGCAAACTTCTGCGGCTCCTTCTTGTAGAACGCCGGATCCGCCAGCTTGGCCGTGTGTTGTGCCTGCTCCTGCTCCAGCGCCTCGATCTTCGCGGGCAACGTCTCGAGTTCCTTCTGCTCCTTGCCGGAAAGTTTTTTCGCCTTGGATCTGGTGGTAGGGACGACCGGCCCGGTCGTCCGATTTGAACCACCTTCCGACGGCACCGCAGGCCGCTGCGCCCTACCCGCCGCCATCGCCTGCTTCTGCTTCTCGTGCTGCCAGTCGGTGTAGCCACCGACGTAGTCGCCGATCACACCATTCCCCTCGAAGACAAAGGAACTCGTAACGACCTCGTCGAGAAATTCGCGGTCGTGGCTCACGATCAGCACCGTGCCGGGAAACTCCACGAGCAGATCTTCGAGCAGGTCGAGCGTCTCGACATCGAGATCGTTGGTCGGCTCGTCCAACACGAGCACATTGGCGGGCTTGGTGAAGAGCCGCGCCAGCAACAGTCGGTTGCGCTCGCCGCCGGAGAGCACGCGCGCGGGCGTGCGGGCGCGGTCGGGCGCGAAGAGAAAGTCCTGGAGGTAGCTGATGACGTGCCGCGTGCGCCCGTCGATCGTGATGTGCGTGTTGCCGTTGGCGATGTTGTCGGCGACGGTCTTGTCGTCGTCGATCTGCGCGCGGAGCTGGTCGTAGTAGACGACTTCGAGATTGGTGCCGTGCTTGATGACGCCGCTGTTCGGCGCGAGCTGACCGAGCAAAAGTTTGATGAGCGTCGTCTTGCCCGCGCCGTTCGGACCGATGAGCCCGATTTTGTCCCCGCGGATGATCGTCGTGCTGAAATCCTGCACGAGCACCTTCCCGTCCGGATAGGCGAAAGACATCTTCTCGACGTCGACGACCTTCATGCCGCTGGGGATGGATTCGTTGATGCTCATCTTGACGTTGCCGACCTTCGCGCGGCGGGCACGGCGCTCGGCGCGGAGAACGTGCAGCTGGTTGATGCGGGCGGTGGCGCGGGAACGCTGGGCGCGCACGCCACGGCGGATCCACTCCTCCTCCTGCGCCAGCTTCTTGTCGGCGAGCGCCTGCATGCGCTCCTCGGCCTCGAGCCGGTCCTGCCGGCGCACGAGGAAGGTGTCGTAGTCGCAGTCCCAGTTCGTGATGATGCCGCGATCGAGTTCGACGATGCGCGTGGCGAGGCGTTTCAGGAAGGCGCGGTCGTGGGTGACGAAGAACAGGCCGACCTTCTCCTTGAGCAAGAATTCCTCGAGCCAGAGAATCGAGGCGAGGTCGAGGTGGTTGGTCGGCTCGTCGAGCAGCAGCAGGTCGGGCTGGCTGGCCAGCGCCTGCGCGAGCAACGCGCGACGCTTCAAGCCGCCGGAGAGCGAGGAGAACTCCGCGTGCGAATCGAGCCCGACGTGGGCGATGAGATCCTCGAGGCGCACCTCGCGCTCCCAGTCCTCCTCATGGGCGCTGGCCGAGCGCAGACCGGCGGAAACGATGTCGTGCACGGTGCCGGTGAGATCGGTCGGCACCTCTTGGACAAGACGGGCGAAATGCGCGCCCGGCTGCCGGAAGATCTGGCCGCTGTCGGGCTTGATGTCGCCGGTGATGAGTTTCATCAGCGTGGACTTGCCCGCGCCGTTGCGTCCGAGCAGGCACAGGCGCTCGCCGGCATCGACCTGGAAGTTGACGTGGTCGAGCACCGGCGGGCCGCCGAAGGCATGGGAGACATCGAGAAGGCTTAAAAGCGCCATGGGAGCGGGCGAACGTAGGCACCGGTCCCGCCTGTGCAACCCTAAGCTCTGGCGATTTCACAAACCTTAAGAAACCCATCTTAAGCACAGAGTTCGCAGAGAACACGGTGGGCGAATGCCAGAGATCTCTGCGATCTCAGCGTCATCTGCGTTAAAAACCATCCGCCTTGGTTGACTCCGCCGCCGGAGTCCTTGCATCCTGCCGCCGTGAGCGACCAGACCCAGACTCCTTTGCAGCAAACTCTCCGTTGGATGACGACGCATGCCGGCTTTCCGGCGCGCCGCCTGCCGGACAAGGCCGAATTGCTGCTGCTGATCGCCACGGCCGCGGCCAATGAGGATCTTGAGGTGAAGAACCCGGCGAACGCCAAAATACCGTTCAACCCGACCTTCAACGCCCAAATCCGCAACTACACCGCGCAGCGCCGACGTGCCCACATCGTGTGCGACAACAGCGCCAAGACCTGACGGGGTTCAGGCCGCTTCGTCGTGCCGGGGTCCCTGGACCCGCAGCATGACCGGACCGGGACGGGCGGCGAGTTGAGCCATGATGCTCTCGCGCAACTCCCGGCCGATTCGCAGGATGACCTCGCACACGTGATCGCGCACGACCGGATCGTCGGGGGGCACGTAACAGCCCCGCCGCTCACCCTCATACCACGCCTCATCCGCGATGACTTTTTGGATCACCGGAATCTGGCGGAAGAGGACTGGATCTAGTTGGGCCATGGGAAAAATACGACGCACGTTTTCATATCGGCGCATTCATTTCCGAATGTAGCGGGAGGTGGCGAATTGCGCTTTTTTCTCTGCTGTGCAATCTGCCCGCATGCCCGCCGCCCATCCTCCCATCGCCGCCGGTGCCCGCATCGGCCATGTCCACCTGAAGGTTGCAGACCTGCAACGCGCCCTGGATTTCTACTGCGGCGTGCTCGGTTTCGAACTGATGCAGCGTTACGGCACGCAGGCGGCCTTCATCTCCGCCGGCGGCTATCACCATCACATCGGATTAAACACCTGGGAAAGCCTCGGCGGCTCCCCGCCGCCCCCGGGCAGCACCGGGCTTTATCACACGGCGATCCTCTACCCCACCCGCGCCGCGCTCGCGGACGCGTTGCGCCGGCTGATCCGGGCAGAAATCTCCCTCGACGGCGCGTCCGATCACGGCGTCAGCGAGGCGCTGTATCTGCGCGACCCCGACCAGAACGGCGTAGAACTCTATTGGGACCGTCCGCAGGAACAATGGCCGCGCACGCCCGACGGCGGACTCGCGATGGTCACGGCGCGCCTGAACCTCGATTCACTGCTGGCCGAACCGGCGCCGTAGCCCCGCCGCGATCAGACCAATCAAACCGAAAGCCGCGGCATAGGTCGCGGGCTCGGGAATCGCGGTAGAGGAGACGGCGAAGTTGCTGAAATGGGCATCCCCAGATGAGAATGCCAACGTGCCTCCCATACTCGCCGACGATGCTGCAAGTTGGATGGTGAAACCGTTCGAACCCCAAAGGTAAGTGCCCGATCCGATATCTACCGACTCTAAAGGAGTCCAAGTGTAGGTCGGCGCGATCCCAACGAAAGATGACAAAACCTTTGTCGTGCTGTTGAAGCTGATCAATAATGACGAGTCGGTCGCCGTGCTCGAGAGATATCCCGCATAGCCCGTGAGGTTGCCGCTGCCATTGAGTTCGCTATCGAATCCTTCCATCGCACTCCCGCCCCAAGTGCGAAATTGATATACCTTCATGTAGTTTCCGGGGGTGTCCTTATCGCTGACCATAAGGTTGAGATAAACGGACTTGCTGGGCGAGGTGAGTGTCATCGACAGCAGATGCAGGTCGACCACCACCGACCAATCGGATGCGTAGGGTGCGTAACCCGGCTGCCAGGTAGCGGTGACGGCATCGTTGGTCGTGGGAGTAGAAACCAGATACTCCAGGCGATTATTAAAGGTAAAAGTGGCGCCTCCGGTTGGAGTTCCGACGGTCCAGTTGCTGGAATTGGCGAAGTTGTCGGTGCCAAACTGGGCGAGAAGGGGTTGAATGAATAACGCACCGCCGAGCAACAGACGCAGCAAGAATTTCATCCCTCAAGGCTACCATAACCGATTATGACTGGCTCCGCAGCGATTGTCCTGTCGGGCATTGCAGTGAAACTAATCCGGTAAACGAAAATATATTATCCCTCTGCTCGGTGGACGTCGCCCACGAATGGTGACGCACTCCGGGCTCGCCCCCCGGCGCGGCACCGCCAATCTCCCGGTCCATGCCCCCCGCCCCCGAGGCCACGCACCTCCGTGAGATCACCCCGTTGCAGTGGAAATCTGGCATCGCCGCGTGGCTCGGCTGGTTTTTCGACGGGCTTGAGCTGCATCTCTACACGCTCGTCGCCGCCCCGCTCGTCCTCCAACTCCTCGCGACGAGCGCCGACGATCCGCAGGTGAAGGAGAAGAGCGCCTACATCCAGGCCTCGTTCCTCGTGGGTTGGGCCCTCGGCGGCGCGTTCTTCGGCCGGCTCGGCGACAAGCTCGGACGCAGCCGCACCCTGGCGCTCACGGTGCTGACCTACGCGGCATGCACCGGCCTGTGCGCGTTTTCCCAGACGTGGTGGCAGTTGATGATCTTCCGCTTCGTCGCAGCGCTCGGCATCGGCGGCGAATGGGCAGTGGGCGCCTCGCTGCTTGCCGAGACGTGGCCGCGCGCCTGGCGGCCCTGGATCGCCGCGGTGCTCCAAAGCGGCGTCAACCTCGGCATCCTGTTCGCCGCCGGCCTCGTCGGCGTGCTGTCCATCGTGATGCCGCCGCATTCGGAGCGCTGGGTGTTCCTGATCGGCGTGCTGCCCGCCCTGCTGGTCTACTGGATCCGGCGGCACGTGCCCGAGCCCGAGGTCTGGCAACAGGCCGAGGAACAGGTGCACCATCGCAATCCCGGGGTGCGCGAGCTGTTCCGCGGCGCCACGGCATCGATCACCTGGCGAACGATGATCGTCTGCGCGCTCAGCCTCTCGGCCTGGTGGCTCTTCATTTTCTGGCAGGCACAACATGTGCGCAAGCTGCTGGTCGTCGCCGGCACGCCGGCCGATGAGATCACCACCCAGGTCTCGGAGGCATTTTTTGTGATGATCGCCGTCTCGATCATCGGGAACTACTTCGCCGGCTGGCTGGCCAAGCTGCTGGGCAACCGGCGCGCCATCATGCTCATGTTCTGGGCGCTGTTCGGCAGCATGGCCGGGGCGTTCATCGTGCCGCGCGGCTTTGGTGAGCTCGCCTGGTTCTGGGTGCCGCTGGTCGGATTCTTCTCGGGTGTGTTCGGGCTGTTCACGATGTATATGCCGCCGCTGTTTCCTGTCCTGCTGCGAACGACCGGCGCGGGCTTTTGCTACAACATCGGCCGCCTTGCCGCGGCGCTGGCCTCGGTGATTTTCGGGTGGCTGGCCCCGGTCGGCGATTTCCGCATAGCGCTGCTCTACTCCAGCCTGCTCGCCCTCGCCGCCGCCGTGTGGGCCTGGTGGCTGCCCGCGGACGCCACAGACGCCTGAGCGCGCGGTTCCCGCCGCGCCGGGTGCTGCACCTCGTAGTGCAGTTGCACCAACCCGTCGGGAAACGCGCGGGTGTCGCGCAACTCCAACGGCGTGCCCGCGACGCGGGGCAGAAACAGCGGTCGGCCCTCGCCAAGCAGCAACGGAACGATGGTCAGGATGATTTCGTCGACCACCCCGGCGGCGAAACAGGTCTGCGCGCTCTCGCCACCGCCGACCAGCCAGATATCGCGTCCAGGTTGCTTCCGCAGCCTGCGGAGCAGCGCCGCCGCGCCGGTGTCCGTGAACACCGCATGCACGTCCCGATGTCCGGCCCAGCGCCGGCTGAGCACATGACACTTGTGCCCGTCGTAGGGCCACGGGCCCATCGTCAGCAGCTGCTCGTAAGTTTTGCGCCCGATGATGAGCTCGTCGATCCGCTCCAGAAACTTCGCGTAACCGTAATCCTGCTTGGGCGTCGGCACCGGCAGCCAGTCGATGGAGCCGTCGGGACGCGCGATGTAGCCGTCGAGACTGGCGGCCAGATAGTAAACGAGTTTGCGCATCGCGAGGCGACTGCGGCTAGTTCAATCCCAGCTCGGCCATTTCCGGCGCAACCGTCGGCGGGTGCAGCTCGCCGCCACCAAAACGCCGCAACAGCCCGCTGGTTGCAGTCAGCAGCAGCCGGTAGCGCCGCTCGTAAGCCACGGTAGTCTGATCGGGCGTCTCAATGACGGTCACGGTCAGGAGGGTGCGTCGCGGCGAGAGCGCGAACACGCGGAGCGGAATCGGAGTCATGCGTTCCGGCAGCGGCCCGGCCCGCAGATCGATGACCCCGGTGCCGGCGCTCGATTCAAGGTCCACCACCAGTTCGCCTTCGGCGGTCAAGGCCCACCACCGACCGCGTTGGAGAGCGAGGCGTTCGCAATAACCGCCCGCCCACTTCGGCAGGTTCTCGATGTCAGCGAGAAAATTGAACACGAGGTCGCGCGGAGCGGCCACGGTGACGGCGATGGTGCGGATGTGCATGGTGTGGGCTGCGTGGAGATGACCGCGGCGCTCAGGCCTGCGCTTTGCGGTGGTGGATGATGAGGCTGTTGCCGTCGGGATCGGAGACGATGCCCATGTGACAGACGCCGCTGTCCATCGGTTCGACCAGAAAGGGAACCCCGGCGCCGCGCAGGGTGGCAACCGCGGCGGCGAAATCCGTCACCTCGAGCGCCAGGCTCGGGCCGCTGGCCGAGGGTTTCCATTTGTCGGCGGAGAAATTGCTGATCGCTAGCGTGCCGTCGCCGAGATCGTATTCGATCCAGCCCTGCTTGTCGTCGCCCCAGACGTTGCCGGGCTTGAGGCCGAGCACGCCCTGATAGAAGGCTTTGGCACGGACGAGATCGGTGACGGGATAGGCGGTGAAGGCGAAGGCTTTGACTTGGAGCATGGGAGTGGTGGTTGAGGTTTGGACGAAAATGCGGGCGCGGCTATTTCACCGCGCGCGGATCGAACTGCGGATTGTCGATCAGGCCGATGATATTGCCGAAGGGATCGATCACCGAGGCCACGGTGATGCCGCCGCCCACTTCCTTCGGCGCTTCGTGCGTGGTCGCCCCGAGGGCGAGCAGGTGCGAGCAGGCGGCACCGACATCGGTCACTCCCCAGTAGGCCAGCACGCCGACGGAAACGGCGCCGCCGGGTCCGTCGGGAATCAGGCCGAGCTCGAAGCCGCCGACGTTGAAGCCGACATAGAACGGCTCATCGAAATACGGTGTGATGGCGAACGCCTGGGCAAACCACGCCTTCGTCTTGGCGAGATCGGGCGCGTGATAGATGACGGTGCGGAGTCCTTGCAGCATGGGCATGGGAAAGGGCGTTATTTTGATTTGTCGGGCAGAGGCAGCGAGGCCTGGCCAAACACGTATTTCCAGCCGGCGGGCGTGCGCACGTAGGTGTCGCTGAACCAGAGCCGGTAATCGAACGCCTTGCCGTCCTTCGCGCTCCCTTTGATCCAGAGCAGCGCGGTCACGACCGCCGTGTCGCCCCAGACGCGGACGGTCTGCGTGCCGGGCTCCTCGTCCTGCTGCTCGTAAATGCGCACGCGGTCTTGGGCGTTCTTGATATGGTCGGCTTTCGTGGCCACGCCGCCCCGACCGGTGACGAGGATCATGTCGTCGGCCTGGATCCGGTCAATGGTGGCCGCGTCGTTGTGCTTTACCGCCAATTGGAACTCGGTGTCCAGGGCGGCGACGATCCTGGCGTCATCCGCCGGCGCGCCCTTGGCCGTCGCGGGAGCGATGACCGCCAGCAGCGTGATGATTACTCCGAGTGAAAACCAGGGGAACTCGAGGCGGGGCGGTTCGAGGCTGTGTTTGTCCATGCCCGCATGCTACCACGGGCCTGTGACAACCCTATGTCAGGAGGCTTTGCCCGCGTGGCGCCGGGCGATGTTTTCCGCGCCGGACCGGACGAGCTGCCGCAATTTCGCCGGCGCCAGCGCCTCGGCATCGCCGCCGAACGACAGCAACCAGCCGGCCATCCACTCGAGCGACCAGGCGTAGAGCGCGAATTCCGCGCCGCCGTCGCGCTGCCCTTCCTCAATGAGCGTGGCGAAACTGTCGAGCCGCGCCCGCTCCTGCACCCGTTGGGAAAACCACACGCGCACCGGGATGGTGTCGTCGCGCTTCACCGATTCCTGCATGTGTTTCGCCAGCGAAAAATCCTCGCGCGGCGGGAACACCAGCGGCGCCACCTCGAGCCGGCGGATGCGGTCGATGCGGAAATGCCGGTAATCCTGGCGCAAGCGGCACCACGCCACCAAATACCACGCGCCGCCGTAGAAGACGACGCCGAGCGGCTCGACGTCGCGCGTCGTGTCGGTTTCCTGGCCGCGCCCGCGGTAGTCCATGCGCAAGACGCGCCGTTGCACGACGCCCTGCTGGACGGGCAGCAACCACCGCTGGGCCACCGCCTCGGGCGCGCCGCGCCGCGCCGTGCTGCCAAAGACGATGGTGCGTTGCGTCAGCCGCTCGATGTGATCCTGCCGGTCGCGCGGGAGCACCGCGCGGAGTTTGTCCAGCGCCGACACCATCGGAGCTTGGAGGGAGGCGTCGGTGAATTGTTTCACCAGCTCGCCGCCGACAAACAGCGACGTGGCCTCATCCGCGGTGAACATGACCGGCGGCAGCTGGTAGCCTTTCATGAGGCAGTAACCGACCCCGGCCTCGCCCGAGATGGGCACGCCCGCCTCGCCCAACGCCGCGATGTCGCGGTAGACGGTCCGCTCGGTCACCTCGAAGTGTTGCGCCAGTTCGCAGGCGCGCACGACACGCCGGCCCTGCAGAAAGAGCACCATCGCCACGAGCCGGTCGGTTCGATTCATCCCGCCTGATTAGGACGGGACGAAGCCGGACGTCACCGCAATTCTTTCCTGGCAGGCCTCGTCGAGCAGGTGCCGCACCTCGGCATCGTCGGTCTGGGTGAAATCCTCATAAAAGTCGGCCACGCAGGCGAAATCCCGCGGCAGGCTGAGCACGACAAACCCGCGCACGGCACTGCGCAGTTCGAGATAGCTTTCCCGGGCGGCCACCGGGGCGGCCACGGTGATCGGACCGGCCCAGGCCTCGTGCAACGCCGCCACCGCCGCGCGCATGGTCGAACCGGTCGCAATGCCATCATCCACGACAATAACCGGACGGCCGCGGAGTTCCGGCGCCGGCCGGTGGCGGCGGTAAGCGCGTTCGCGCCGCTCCACCTCGTGCCGTTCGTGCGCCGCCACCGCCTCGATCATCGACCGCGTGACCCCCGCTGCTTCCATGGCGTTGGGATTGAGCACCTGCAGTCCGCCCGAGGCCACCGCGCCGACGCCATATTCCGGGTTGGCGGGCGCCCCGAGTTTGCGCACGACCAGCACATCGAGCGGCGCGTGGAGCGCATGCGCAACCTCCGCCGCCACCGGCACCCCGCCCCGCGGCAAGGCGAGCACCAACAAGCCTTCCTCGCCCGCGTGGGACGCGAGTTTCTCGGCCAGCAGCCGGCCGGCGGCGGCGCGATTGGGGAAGAGGACGTGCATGCCAAAACCACTCCTGCCTAAGAGCGCAGTTTACACCCATCCGGCCTCAACACCAATGCGCAACTTTCCCCCATATTAGCCGATCGGCCCAGACACTAGCATGCAGACTTCTCCCCGCCATCAATCGGACTCAATCCCGGAATCGGTCCGGGCTTTTGGTTGCAGGACACGGTGTTGGGGATAACGTGGGCGCTCCCGGTTTCCCCCGGAGTGCCCCGTGAACCACGCCGCTCCCACCCCTCACCCCCTCGGCCCCGCCGCAGACCAGCCGCCGGTTTTCCAAGTGCGCGGCCTGACCAAGACCTACGGCGAAGGTGCCACCCAGGTCCGCGCCCTCGCGGGAGTGGACCTCGATCTTTACCCCGGCGAACTCATCGTGCTGCTCGGCCCCTCCGGCAGCGGCAAGACCACCCTGCTCAACCAGCTCGGCGGACTCGACATTCCCACCAGCGGGGAAATCCGCTACCGCGACATCGACCTGACGCACGCGGGTGAGGACCAGCTCACCCAATACCGGCGCAATTCCGTGGGTTTCATTTTCCAATTCTACAATCTCATCCCCAGCCTCACCGCCCGCGAGAACGTCGGCCTGATCACCGAGATCGCACACGATCCCATGCCGGCCGAGTCCGCACTGGAACTCGTCGGCCTCACGCCGCGCCTGGATCATTTCCCCGCCCAGCTTTCCGGCGGCGAACAACAACGCGTGGCCATCGCCCGCGCCATCGCCAAGCGCCCGGAGGTGCTCCTGTGCGATGAGCCCACCGGCGCGCTCGACGTGCGCACCGGCATCGTCGTGCTCGAGGCCATCGAGCGCGCCAACCGCGAACTCGGCACGCTCACCGTCATCATCACCCACAACGCCGTGATGGCCGGCATGGCCGACCGCGTCATCCACTTCTCCGACGGCCGCGTGCTGACCGAGCACCGCAACGCCGTCCGCGCCGCACCATCGACGCTCAGCTGGTAGCCGGCCGACAAAAGCATGCTCCCGCACCTCGACCGCAAGCTGCTCCGCGACCTGAAGCGCCTCAAGGGCCAGGCCGCCGCGGTCTCGCTCGTCATGGGCTGCGGCCTCGCGATGCTCATCATGGCGCGCAGCCTCATTTACTCCCTCGAGACCACGCGGGCCGAATACTACCAGACCAACCATTTCGGCGAGATCTTCGGTTCGCTCAAGCGCGCCCCCAACTACCTCATTGACCGCCTGCGCGACATCCCCGGCGTCGCCACCGCGCAGACCGATCTCGCCGTGCCTGTGACGCTCGACCTGCCCGGCATCGCCGAGCCCTGCAGCGGCCTCGTGCGTTCGCTGCCCGATTTCGGCGAAGCCGAGCTCAACCGCCTGTTCCTGCGCCGCGGCCGCTGGCTCGAACCGGGCGCGCGCGACGAGGTGCTCGTCGGCGAGGCCTTCGCGAAGGCCAACGCGCTCAATCCCGGCGACACGCTCACCATGCTGCTCAACGGCCGGCGCCAGACCTTCCGCATCGCCGGCATCGTCCTCTCGCCCGAATACATCTTCGAGTCGCGCCCCGGCGCGGCTTTGCCGGACAGCCGCACCTACGGCATTTTCTGGATGCCCTACAAGGAAGTCGCCACCGCCTGGGACCTTTACGGCGCGTTCAACCATTTTTCGCTGACCCTCGCCCCCGGCGCGAACGGAAAGCCGATCATCGCCGCGGTGGACCGCCTGCTCCGGCCCTACGGCGGACGCGGCGCCTTCGGCCGCAAGGACCACCCGTCGCACATCCGCGTGACCGACGAGATCCGCGTGCTCACCATCCTGTCCATCGGCTTCCCGACCATCTTCCTCAGCGTGGCGGCCTTCATGACCAACGCCGTGCTCACACGCCTGCTCGCCCTCCAGCGCGAACAGATCGCCATCCTGAAGGCCTTCGGCTTCACCAACCGGCAGATCGTCGTCCACTACCTGAAGTTCGCCTTCGTCATGGTCGTCGCCGGCGTGCTCTTCGGCCTGCTCGGCGGTGTCTTCCTCGGCCACCGGCTCGTCGGGATGTATGAACTGTTCTTCCGTTTCCCCGATCTCTATTTCCGGCTCGACGGCACCGCCGTCACCATCGCGCTCACCGTCGGCCTCGGCGCCGTGACCCTCGGCGTGCTCGGCGCCGTGCGCAAGGCGGCGAAGCTGCCGCCCGCGGAAGCCATGCGGCCCGAGCCGCCCGCCAGTTTCCGGCCGGCCTTCATCGAGCGCACCGGCTTCACGCACCTGCTCCCGCACGCTTTTCGCATCGCCGTGCGCAACCTGGAGCGCCGCCCCATGCAGGCGCTCTTCACCGTCGCCGGCCTCGCGCTCGCCACGGGGCTGCTGATCGTCCCCAACACCTTCAAGGCCGGCATCGCGGACATCCTCGATTTCAAGTGGGACATCGTCCAGCGGCAGGACGTCAACCTCGGGCTCGTCGAACCCTCCTCCGCCCGGATCGCCCACGAATTGGAGCAGCTGCCCGGCGTCACCAGCCTCGAACCCTCGCGCAGCGCCGCCGTCCGCATCCATTTTCAGGGCCGCAGCCGCCAGATCGGCCTGCGCAGCCTCCTGCCCGGCGGCTTGCACAGCCGCGCCGTCGACGCCAACGAACGGGAAATCGTTCCGCCCGAGAACGGCCTGATCGTCTCCGCCAAGCTGGCCGCGGTGCTCGGCGCCGGCGTCGGCGACCTGCTCGTGCTCGAAGCCCTCGAAGGCCGCCGCCCGCTCCTGACTGTGCCGCTCGTCGCCACGGCGGAAGACTTCACCGGCATCACCGCCTACATGGACCTCCACGCCATCAACCGCTTCCTCGGCGAGGGCGACGTCATCACCGGCGCCAGCATCGGCCTCGACCAGTCGCGCCGGGCCGAGTTTCTCGCCGCGTTGAAGGAAATCCCGCGGGTCAGCACCGTCGCGATCAAGGAATCCATGCGGCAAAGCTTCCGCCAGACGACCGCGCAGATGATGGGCCTCATCCAGAGCATCTACCTGATGTTCTCCGTGGTCGTGGCCTTCGGCGTGATCTACAACAACGCCCGCATCTCGCTCGCCGAGCGGGCGCGCGAGCTGGCCACGCTGCGCGTCATCGGCATGACGCAGCATGAGGTCGGCGCCATCCTCGTGATCGAGCTCGCGATTCTCGGCGCCCTCGCCGTGCCCCTCGGCCTGGTGTTCGGCACCGGCTTCGCCTCGACCATCATCCAGTCCGTCAACACCGAGACCGTCCGGCTGCCGCTGGTCTTCACCAGCTACACCTACTCGTTCGCCGTCGCCGTCGTGGCCGTCGCCTCCACGCTTTCCGCCCTCCTCGTCCTCCGCAAACTCAGGCACCTCGACCTTATCGCCACCCTCAAGGCGCCGGAATGAAGCACCCGGATTTTCAACCACTGATGGACACTAATCTGACACTAATCGAAGTAGATGCGCAGTCTTGCTGCGCTCTGCTCAGAGAGTCCGGTTTTCCCATTAGTGTCCCCTTAGTGTGCATTAGTGGTTAACTCCCCTCCTCACTTTCCCTTTCACTTTCACTCCGATGAACGCCCCCTCCCCTGCTCAGAAAAAAATCCGGCCTTTCCGCTGGTTGTCCTACGCCGCCGGCGCCGCGCTGGTCGTCCTGCTCGCCTTCGGTCTGCGGCCGCGGCCGGCGCCGGTCGAGACCGCTCGTGCGACCTTCGGCGCGTTGCGCGCCACGGTGAGCGAGGAGGGCAAGACGCGCATCCGCCAGCGCTACGTCGTCTCCTCGCCCGTCACCGGCCAACTGCGCCGCGTGCCCTTCAAACCCGGCGCGGAAATCGCCGCCGGCAACGTCGTCGCCGTCATCGAGCCGCTGGCCGCCTCGCCGCTCGACACCCGCAGCCGCGCCCTCGCCGTGGCCCGCCGCGATTCCGCGGTGGCCGCGCTGGAGAAGACCCGCGCCGCCTACGCGCTCGCCGCCAACGAACTCAAGCGCGTGGCCCGGATGTTTGGCGACAAAACCGTCTCGCCGCAGGATTACGAAAGCGCGCAGATGCGCGAGACCGCCGCCGCCCGTGAGGTCGTCGCAGCCGAGGGCGTGCTGCGGTCCGCCGTGGCCGAGTTGGCCGTCGTTGGTCCCGACACCACGCCCGCCTTGATCGAGGTCCGCACACCCGTCGCCGGCCGCGTGCTGCATGTTTTCCAGGAGAGCGAGCGCCCCGTCACCGCCGGCACGGCGTTGCTCGATGTCGGTGACCCCGGCGACCTTGAGGTCGTGATCGAACTCCTCTCGCGCGACGGCGCCGCCATCGGCGCCGGCACAGCCGTCGAATTTGAGCAATGGGGCGGCCCGAAGCCGCTCGCAGGCCGCGTGCGGCTGGTCGAGCCGGCGGCATTCACCAAGATTTCCGCCCTCGGCGTCGAGGAGCAGCGAGTCAACGTCGTGGCCGACATCACGAGTCCGCGCGACACGTGGCGCTCGCTGGGCGACAACTACCGCGTCGAAGCCCGCGTGATCGTCTGGCAAAGCGACCGCGTGCTCAAGGTGCCCGTGTCGGCGCTGTTCCGTCGCGGCTCCACCTGGGCGGCCTACGTCGTGCGCAATGGCCGCGCAACGCTTGTCCCGGTCGCGGCCGGACCCTCCAGTGGCACCGAAACCCAGGTGACCGACGGTTTGCAGGAAGGCGATGAAGTCATCCTCTACCCCGGCGACCGCGTGTCCGATGGGCAGCCCGTGAGCCCGGTGAAGATTTGAGCCGCGAAAAAATGGCGAAGAAACCCGAACCGATCCGGCCCTTTCGCGAAAAGCCCGATGCCCGCCATAGCTTGCAGGCCTCATTGAACCTCGGACCCAAATCAGCCGGCTGGCTGATCGGCGCGGGCATCCATTCCCTCGATCAAGTGCGCAAACTGGGCCCGATCGAAGCCTGCCGCCGGTTGCGCGCCGCGGGTTATCCCGTATCGGTCGTCATGGCCTACGCGCTGGAAGGCGCGCTCACCGGCTGCCACTGGAATGAAATTCCCGGCGAAGCCAAAGAATTCCTGCGCATCGAATTCACGCGGATGAAAAACACCTCCAAGTCCAGGAAATCGCACCGCTGACCTGCCCGAATCACAGATTCCTTTGGATGTCCCCCAAAAAGGCCAACTTGACCAGGCGCAAGTCCACGGTAGATTTTTGAGCATGAGCCGGGCAGAATTGGAAAAGGAAGTTCAGAACCTCTCTCCCGAGGAACTGCATGCATTCGCCCAGTGGTTGGCAAAATACACTGCCAGCCACCCTAACGACGAAGCACAGAAGACGGCGATCAATGAAGGAGTGCGGCGAATGGAAGACATCATCAAGGGCCAAACCGCAGGACTGACCGAGCGTCAGTTCCGCCAGGCCTTGAGATGACGGTCCATTATCACCCAGAGTTTGCAGGCGATATCCGACGATTCGCGGCCAAGTATGCGGACATCTCGCCGAAGCTTGAGTCCCGGTTCCGTCGCGAAGTGGATCTGGCCATTGCTAAGGCGATAGCCAATCCAACGGGAGCAGGTCACTTCATCAATACCGGGTCAGTCATTCTACGGGAAGTCAGGCGCCGCAATCTGGAGATATTTCCGTTTTTCGTGCTCTACGGCCTAGCCGATGACCGACTGGTGTTCGGTTCACTCATCCCCAACGCCTCAGACCCTCTGAAGTGGATGGAACGCTTCGAGTGAACCGCGATTGGCCCAGCCCCCCGGCCGCATTTCAATCACTATAGCTATCCACAGGATTACGATGTCCGTCATGACTCTTCTGCCAAGACACCCTGCTTCGATTTTGTCGCATGCGCGAACGTGTCTGACGATCGCATGTATGCTGTTCCTTCTCTCTGCTGACACTGGCTGCAGTTTGTTTTCGGGTTGGATGATCGACCAATCTCTCAGGCATCAACACGCTCTAAATGAAAAGGCGCGGCTGGTTGTTAACACAAACATTAGAGACAAGATTCACGTGGGCGATGATCAGCTTGTGGCAGAGCAGGTCTTGTCAAAGGCGGAACTTTCATACGTCGTAGACATCCGCTTTGACCATGCAATCGTTGCCCTCTATTCCACCGGTAAAGGGTGTGGCTTCTCCATCAAAATCTTTCTCGACGAAGCAAAGAAGGTGTCTGCGGTTAAAATCCAAGAAGTTTTGACGGGCCCATAACAGGAAACGTCAACCTCCTTGTGCCAGCCGTCGCATTCGTTGGCGGTTTCACCGCTCCGGGTTTGCCAAGTGACCGCGAGGGCTTATGACACGGGCATGATTCGCGTTACATCCCCCCTTCGCAGGGCCGCCGTCGCGGTGCTGCTCGCGGTGCTGCCTTCGTTGCACGCCGCCGACACCAATCCCACGCAGGAACGCGCCGACCGCTTCCTCGCTCTCGTCAACTCCGAATACCAGGCCATGATCACGATCGAGGGCAACGCCCAATGGGACGCCCTCACCGACGTGTCACCCGTGCACGACGCCGCCTCCGAGGTCGGCAGCAAGGCGCGCGCCGCCTTCCTCGGCAACCCCGCCCTCATCAACGAGACCAAGGCCCTCCTGCTCAAGCGCGCCGAGTTGAACGAACTCACCGTCCGCGAACTCGAGCAACTCATCCTCAACGCCGCCGAGGGCCCGATGACCAATCCGCAGCTGGTCGCCGACCGCATCGCCGCCGAGGTCGCGCAGGCGTCCACGCTGAATGGCTTCGAGTTCAAGCTGAAGGGAAAGCCGATCACCGTGAACGAAATCGACAACCTCCTCCAGTCGAGCACCGACCTCGCCGAGCGCAAGGCCGTGTGGGAGGCGTCGAAGGAATCCGGCAAGGCGCTCAAAGCCGGCCTGATCAAGCTCCGCGACCTGCGCAACGGCGTGGCGCAGGAACTCGATTACCCGGACTACTTCGCCCTCCAGGTCGCCGGCTACGGCATGACGACCGACGAGATGGTGAAACTCAACGATCAGTTCATGCGCGAGCTACGCCCGCTCTACCTGCAGCTCCACACCTGGGTGAAATACAAGCTCGCCGAGAAATACCACCAGCCCGTGCCGAAGCGCATCCCCGCCCACTGGATCAACAACCGCTGGTCGCAGGAGTGGACCGGCCTAGCCGACGGCGCCGACCTGACACCGTTCTTCAAGGACCGCACGCCCGAGTGGGTCGCACACAGCGCCGAGAAGTTCTACATGGGCCTCGGTTTCCCCAAACTGCCCGACTCGTTCTGGAAAAAATCCGACCTCTACCCCGTGCCCGCCGGCAGCGCGCGCAAGAAGAACACGCACGCCTCCGCCTGGCACGTCGACCTCGCCAACGACCTC